>MCHG01000269.1_pt1 | contig 21445 bp, 23 predicted proteins | sample 787351 | NCBI WGS metagenome assembly MCHG01 (sample SAMN05430296, study PRJNA330682) | permafrost metagenome | biome: Cold desert; feature: permafrost; material: soil; isolation source: enrichment culture inoculated with soil incubated with H2/CO2 at 20 degrees... ... | reverse complement strand
GAGAGAAGGTAGTGACAGAAAAAAATAAGGAATCCAGGCAACTCAATGCTTGTATTCCCTATTACTCGAAACTCGAGTTAGTGATTATACGGGACATAAAGACCTTGAAACTCTTAGATCCTACACTATCGTTGACATCACTCGAAAAAGACAGCTTCTTGGCACGATTGCATAAATGAACACAATTAAAATTCAAATAACACAGATCAAGGAGGAAAAACATGAAAGTAAAAATCGAAATTAAAATCGAAGAGGCAATTCAACATTTTTTAAACTATTTTCAGTGCAAGGACCAAAAACCTTCAGCAATAAAAGCGTATGCTTCAGACCTTCATCAAATGACTGCCTATATCAAGGAGAATGAAAATTGTATATATATTTCTCAGGTAAATGTATCTATTATAAGTAACTACAGAAAGTGGTTATTTAATATCAAAGGATTTCAAGAGAAAACAATTTACAGAAAAATCGATGTAATTAGTTCAATGTTTAATTTTCTCGTTGAACATAAATGTGTAGGAATTAATCCGGTAACCAAATTACTGAAGAACAAAAAACGGCAAAAACTATTGCCTCGCCCACTAATTCTATCCCCAGAAGAAATGGAGAAACTACTGATGTCTGTAAAAAAAGATATAAATACATATAATCGTGATGTAGCGATGTACACATTGATGGCCTACAGTGGTATTAAAAGAGGCGAAGCTATAGCCTTAGACTGGCCAGATGTTGATTTAATAAACGATACATTTTCTGTAGATAGAGGATATGAAGAAAAAATCAAACTACCATTACACCCAAAAGTTAAAGATGCACTCGAGAATTTATTCAAAGAACATATACCTAATCCCGCCTCTGCTGTTTTTCAAGGAATTAACGGCGAGCGAATAGGTACAACCACATTTAATACCGCTTTTACTTATGCGGTAAATCATTCCGGAATTAAAAAAGAAAAACCTATAACAAGTCACGCTTTGCAGAGCTATTTCATCTATACGCTCTTAAAAAATGGCGCAAATATAATAGAAATTGCTCATTTTACCGGTCATAAAGATCTCAACCAATTAAAAGTATATACGCAGCTTATTGTGGATGAAAAAAAGAAAAATGTTTTGAAGACATTTGATAAAAATAATAATAAGATTGCTTAGCCCTTGTATTTCAAGGGCTTATGAATAATATTCTGTCACAGAGCCACCATTTGATAAAATAGAGCCACTGTGGTACTCAGAGAGCCACTTCGTTATAATCCCTGTCTGAAAATATTTGCACTATATAGTGCAAATATATTTATCGAGTAGCTAGAAACAGGATAATTAATCCTGTCGTCTTTGCTCTCACAGAGCTTATCCTGACTTTTTACTTATCCCGAAAAAATTCATTTTACTAAATTGTGAAGGATATATTCGAAAAAAGTCGGGATAACTTTATAATAATCCATAAAGTTTTTTATCAGTTCTTCATCATCTTTCCATTTAATATAAAACTCTTCACTGAATAAAGGATTTAGCGCTGATATCGCTTTTTTAATAGCTTTCTGTTTCATATTTGTGTCTGCATTCGCATAATAGCATAATAGCATAATAAGTTATTGTAGTTTTCATCTGGGCATGTCCGCCATTCTGAGCGCAGTGGAAGTGATAGCTTTTGTTTTTTCTGGTTTTCAAACAGATTATTATCTCCTCTGCTGATTGCGTCACTGATGTTTAGATTTTTGAGATAATCGTCCAGGAGTTTCTTTGTTTTATCCATAATCGGTACCTGCCGTGTTTTAAGGAATAAATTTTAATTTCACCTTATTTTACATTCATATTAATACCTTAGTATTAAGTGAAAACATTACTAAATTCACTTTAAATTTTTTCAGTACTTTTGGATACATTCCACAAATGACTATATTATATAAAGCACCTCTTAAACTTTGTAAATCTAGCTAGTGGTATACATCATCTTTCTGATATCTTCACTAAATGCAAACTGCCACCCGTTATAATGTACCCACTTCGTGGCACACAGATTCTACTTTTATTAATTTATCCTTTAGTAATATGTGTTCTAGCAACCAATTGAAGACAAGTGATAAAATTTCTTCAATGAATCTTTGAGGATCTTCATATACATGTTCAAGATCTAAGTTATCAATTTTCTGAATAAAATTATCGTGTTCTCGCTTCTGACTCAAATATTCCCTATAGTTAATTTTAATCATGTATTCTTCTTCTGTAGTAAAATGAAACTTAGCATATTGTCGTAGGTCTTTAATAATAAGAACAATATCCTCATATTTATCAACACAGAAGCCATCTCTTAATAGTTTATATGCACTATTTCCAATTTCAAAGAGATATTTATGCTGCTTATCAATTAAATCAACTCCAATAGAATACTCATCTTTCCATATCATCATAGCTCTTTTCCCCCTATAAAACCTCAATTTTTGTGTTATCCCGACAACTATCTTCGTTACTACAGTTGGTTCTCTATGTACCTTTTAAATACTTCAATTTCTTTTATCAATTTTCTGCTTGTATCCCTTGCTATGTCAATACTATTGGAATTTTCAATCTGGCTTGCTAATTCACTGGCAGATTTCGCTCCAATATAGAATAAACTACTTTTTAAAGTGTGGCTTATTTTTCTTAATACCGAAAAATCAGAATCTATAATCGCCCTTTCCAGTTCTACTCTCTTTTCAGGGTATTCGCTAAAAAAAACCTTAAACAAAAAACTATTAAAATCATCATCTGCAGAGTTTTTAGATTTGTCTTTTTTCTGGTTATATGTTTTATTGCAGAAACCCACATAACTATCAATTATGAACGCCAACATACTTTTCGAAAGGGGTTTTGTTACATAATCATCCATTCCTGCATTGATACACTTTTTTTTATATTGTTCCGAGGTGTGAGCTGATACTCCAACGATGTAGGTATGCTGCTCCCTCTTTGCATCCAACTCTCTGAATAGCTTGCAGGTAATTAATCCGTTGATTCCAGATAATTCTACATCCATAAGAACAAGATTAATGCTCTCTGTATTCATTGTGTTTAATGCTTCTTCCCCACTCTCTGCTTTTACCACCGTATGCCCTAATTCATTCGCTATCCTTTCTATGGCCATACTGTTTACAATACTATCTTCTACAACAAGAATATTTAGGCGTTCTTTAGTTGTAGCAACATATTCTTCAGCTTTTATTAATGCTTTATCAGTATCTATTACATCAGGTCTGTTAATCGGAAGATGTACCATAAAACTGGAACCCACACCTATCCTGCTTTTAACGGTAATTTTTCCTCCATGCCCTTCAACAATTCTTTTCACAATAGAAAGCCCTAAACCAGTGTTCTTTTCACCATGAGTGCTTTTTGTGCTGGTTTTCTCAAAAGGTTTAAAGAGTTTGTCCATTTCATTTTCTGGTATGCCACGCCCTTTATCAATTACGGTAATAACAGCATACTCCTCTTCTTTTTGAAGTTCAACTTCAACAATATTTCCAGGATTAGAAAACTTAACTGCGTTACTGATCAGATTATTAAGTACTTGTTCTATTTTATAAATATCAACGAAAACATTGAATATATCTTTTTCAGAGCAAAAAGTAATTTCTATTTGCTTGCTTTTTGCCAACATCTTATTAATTGATACAATTCGTTCAATCAATGCTACTATGTCCGTCCAAAAATGAGACAATTCCAGCTTCCCTGCCTCAATTTCAGATATTTGTAATAGTTCATCTGTCAAACTTAGCATGAATTCCGAGGATGATTTAATAATTTCTAAAAACTTAAGCTGTTCATCTTGTTTAATGCCTGACATGCCAGTTAAGAGAAACTGGCCGTATGTATAAATAGTACTTATAGGATTACGCAAATCATGTGCAACCATACCAAGAAACAGGTTTTTTATCTCATTTGTTTTTTCAAGTTGAGCGTTTTTCTTTGTAAGCTCCCTCTGCATATTTACAAGTTGGCTGTTTAAGGCACTAATTTCATCATTATACTGATATTCAAATGCTTTCTCAGATTTGGTTATTTTTTCAGTCTTCATGTCGCTCCTCCATTAACAAGCGCATTACTCAATGCAACAGCTTCAGCCGCATCTCTTGAATGACCATCAGCCCCCATATTCCTCCATAAGTTTGCTGAAAGATTAAAAGGATAGCCTCCAGTAATAATTTGGACTCTTTCATTTCCAAAATTCTTTCGGATTTCATTGATCACATTTTCTACTTTGCTTATGTTTGATACCATAGTAGTTGACAATCCAATAACTTTTGGTTGTATTTCCACAATAGCTTTGAGTATATCCTTAACGGGCATATTTGCACCTAAATAGTATGTATCCCAGCCATCCTGCTCTAAAAAATCTGCAACCATTCGAGCCCCTATTTCATGCAATTCATCTGACACACAAACACCAATATATTTATATCCTTTTGGTTCGTTTCGATTTTTAAATATAGTAGGATACAATTGTGCTATAATTACTTGTGTAAGTGCAGTACAATAATGTTCCTGTCCAACACTTACCTTCCCCATCTGCCATAGCCTTCCTATTTCATGTTGTGTACACTCAAATATATTTAAATAAATATTTCTAATACTCATTCCGTTTTCAGCTGCATCAAGGATTAAGTTCGTCGCACTTCGTTTTTTTCCTTTAAGTACAAGCTCTAGATATTTAGAAGCCATTTCTGAAAACGGATTTTGTTTTTTGATATAAGAAGGTATCTCATTTGTTTCACTTTTAAGTTGCTCTAATGCTGCCTCAACAAATGGCTTTAATATTTGGAACTGAACATCGGAGAACATTTGTTTAAATACAATTAAGGAGCATTCAAGATCCATGACCAATTCCTTTGCACCTATACCCATACTCCCCAAAGCAATCTTTGCCCAAGCGGCATAACTAGCGAAAAGGATCACTTCATTTTGATTCACAGCTTCAGCCATTTGAGAAATGCAATAGGTCATCCTTTGCCTATAACTATTGTATCCACAAGTATTATGTGTCTTCTTTAGTTGCATTTCATATTGAAGGTTTAAAATCCTTATTGCGATATTTTCTTTTTCTACGTCCAGTTTGCAATAAATATGTTTGTTGATTTGTTGTATCATTTGTTCCATCTCCATTTGTTGATTTTACAGTGTGATAATCAGTTCTACTTTTACAATTCATCAGGTTCAATTTTATTTACTTGGTTCCGTCCTGTTTGCTTTGAATCATACAAGGCCTTATCAGCGGAACTGATAAACTTATCTAAGGAATCATCCTTATTAGCACTTATTGTTGATGTCCCTAGGCTAATCGTTACATAGGGGCCAACTTTTGAATGCTCATGTATTAGCATTAGCGCTTCGACACTCTTTCTTAGCTGCTCTGCAACAACGATTGCTCCTTTACTATCTGTGTCTGGTAATACAACCGCAATTTCGTCGCCACCATAGCGTGCTACTAAATCCAAAGGCCGGTTTATGTTAGAAAAAATGCTTTTCGTAACCTTAATAAGATATTCATCACCCTTCAAGTGTCCATAATTATCATTAACTGCCTTATAATAGTCTATATCTATCATTATCAATGATAATGGTTTGTTAGAACGTATTGAGTTCTTCCAGCTCATATTAATATATTGATCAAAATGCCTTCTATTTGAAATGCCGGTAAGTCCATCGCAAAGTGATAGATTTTCCAATCTACCATTAACTTCCATAAGTTCAGTAAACTCCTTAATCTTGATTTTAAGTAATTTTGCTTGTTCTTCTACCATATTTTTTTGCTTGTAAAGCTCCAAGAAGACTTTAACCTTGCTCCTTAATATTACCGGTTTAATCGGTTTGAATAAGTAATCCACTGCCCCTACTTCATATCCCTTAAATATACATTTAAAATCTTTACTAATAGCAGTAATGAATATGATTGGGATATAGCGTGTTCTTTCACTAATCCTCATCAGTTCCGCCGTTTCAAAACCATCCATCTCTGGCATTTGAACGTCTAAGAGAACAAGAGCAAACTTGTGATAAAACATAAGTCCCAATGCTTGATTACCCGAGGTGGCTTTTACGATATTACAATCCATATTCCCAAGTATACTCTCTAAAATCAATAAGTTTTCTTGTCTATCGTCTACAATCAATATATCAGCATTTTTCATTTTCCCCATAATTTTCTCCTACTAATTCTATAAGCTTCAAGGTAATTTTATCGATTGTTAGTATGTAATCCACATTTGTTGCTTCTATAGCTGCCTTAGGCATTGAACTTGCCTCCCAGTAGTATTAGGATCTTGCACAATAAGTTTTTCCTTCCTTGATCCGTTTCAAACCTTTGCTGCCGTCATTGTTCGGATCTGCTAAAATAACTCCAATAAGTTTGCTTCCATAACTATCTGCCGCAGTTTCAAACAACCCATCTATTGATGGCATTAAATAGTTGGTTTTTGGGTCAACTGACTTTGTGACATAATCTGAAAGTATTTCCAAAATATTAAGATATCCCCCCACTTATTCAATCATAAATTTTTTTCCGCACACTACAACATGAAAAATTTTCTGTTTGGCAACTCACAGTACATATATACAACATATTTGATGGTATTAACTCACATCTTTACACATCACAACATCTCTTCAGCTGTAATATTAATATAGATATTTCCATAATCTTGGAGCATCAGAGGTATACCAATGGTTGCTGTTTTATTTGATATTCTTATTTTATCTCCAGTCAATATCGTAGGAGGCGTAATATCAATACTAATTTTATTTCTTGAAAAAATAGTGCACGTGTTGCCCATAATCATGTTGACTAATTCTCCAATTGCACTTGAAGCAATTTCGTCCATATCAGAAACTGGCATTCCTCCCATCATGGCTGAAACTATTTTTCCGGCTGTCTCAAAATTCAGTTCCACACAAACCTGCCCTCTAATTTCGCCTACGACCCCTATCATTATAATCATGTCACTGACTGAAAATGGGGAAGCCTTTAAATATGCCTTGCCTACTTTAGCATCTATATCCAATAGAGTTTTAAAAACTGCTTGTGCTGCTTCAATAAACGGATTTATATATTCTGCCTTCATACTCGCTCTCCTTTTGTATTATCTGTTATTAAACCCATGTCTTGTAAAATCCCTACCAATTTAATAGTATTTATCGTTTTTTATATAGATGCATCATAGTCAAATTTAAACGAAATTTTAAGCAATATGAGACTTATCAAACGCCATGGTTAGTAACTTTCAGCTAATTCATTCTGTTACATAAAACTTAGCAATGTTGAAAGATTTAGTATCAATATAATTCTTTTACCATCATTTAATTTAGCTATTTTTTCTATATAGTTATCATGATCATTTCCTTTTAATACTTCCGGAGCTTCTTCAAGAAAACCCTTTGAAAATCTTAGAACTTCAGAAGCTGAATCTATTAATATGCCTACTCTCTTATTTCCGAACTCAACAACTAAAAACTTGGATGCGTTATAAGTGTCTGAATCATGAACATCAAATAATCTTCTAAGATTTAATATAGGTATTATATCTCCTCTTAAATCAACCATTCCATCAATATAAACAGGAGCACCTGGAAAGTGAGTAATTTCGTTAATTCTATTGATTTCTTGTACATTATTGATTTCTATTCCATACTCTTCTTCACCCAGTTTAAAAATAACAATATGTTCGAGATTGTTATTTACTTCACCTGCATATGGCAATTTGTCATTATCTGTTTTGGTGTAATCAATCTCCGAAACACCTTTTGCTTCCTCCAAACTAATCAGCTTGTGAGGATCCAACATCATTATCAGCCTTTTACCGTTATTCAGATTGAAAATTCCTTTGACATACTCTGTACTGGAACAATTTTCAATTTGACTACTCTTTTTGAATAATTCCTTCTGTACCCCGACAACATGGGATACTTTATCAACTATTACGCCATATGAAAAGCTCCCATTGTTTATAATTATAACACGGCTGGTGGATTCATCCGGCTTCTTGCAATTCATACCAAGGAGCCTTCCCAGGTTGATTACCGCCAAAAGCTGTTTTCTTATAGAAAACACACCTTCGATATAACTTTTCGTATTCGGTACCTTTAAGACATCTGGCAGTCTGATTATTTCTTTCACATAATTAATGTTGAACGCATACTCTCCATCGCCAATATTAAAAATAACAATTTGCTCTTCTTCAAATTCTTCCGACTCCAGACCTGTTAAATTTCTCAGATATGTACCTTGTTGCTTTGCAGCTGGATCAGGATTCGCCGCTTTTATAATTTTCTCAGCATCCAGAATCATAACCAGTCTTTTGCCACCATTAAGTATCACAATACCATTGATAGCTCCTCCATCAATTCCTTTAATATTTGCAGGCGGTTCTTTAATAACTGCCTCTTCAATATTTATTACTTCTGAAACCTTATCAGATACCAATCCGACCTTTTTCCCGTGAATATCTGCAACAATAATTCTACTGTTCTCATTAAATTTCTGTAAACGCATACCAAACAACTTTCTGCTGTCAATAACAGGCAGTAATTCACCCCTCAAACTACACATACCAATTATATAAAGAGGCGCATTCGGGACTTTTGTCATTGGAGGAATCCTCATGATTTCTTTTACATTGGATATGCATAATGCAAATTCTTCTTCATCCACACGAAATACTACAAGCTCTATTTTCTTAGGTTCAACAAGATTTTTTTTCTCATCTTGCTGCACTTTCAGCGCAATTTCTTCTTCAATTTCTTTTCCTGCATTCTGTTGAGCTTCTGGATTCTGTTGAGCCTCTGGATTCTGTTGAGCCTCTGAATTCTGTTGAGTCTCTGAATTCTGTTGAGCCTCTGGATTCTGTTGAGCCTTTGAATTCTGTTGAGTCTCTGAATTCTGTTGAGTCTCTGAATTCTGTTGAGTCTCTGGATTCTGTTGAGTCTCTGGATTCTGTTGAGTCTCTGGATTCTGTTGAGCCTCTGGATTCTGTTGAGTCTCTGGATTCTGTTGAGACTCTGGACGCTGTTGAGCCTCCGCCTTTTTTTTCTTTACAGCCATTTCCCTTTTCATCTTTTCAAAATTATTATGGAGTTTTTTATCATTTTTTCCTGCCATTGGTGCTCGCCAGCCTTTCCACTATTTGCTCAAATTGCTTCGAAGACTCCTCATCATATTCATAAACTGTTTTTCCAATCTTACCACTTTCTGTAATCTTAATTCTTCTATGTATAGGTTCCGCTAATATGTCGGCATCTGCAAAGAACTCTCTGATGAACTCCAGATTTTCCTTCCCATCAGAAGTCCTCTGGTCATACATATTGGGTACCACCAGAGAAATCATACGGTCATCCAAGCCCAGGTCTGAAAGGTACTCATATATATTCCCTATGGCCCTTACAGAAGCAGCTTCTACCTGAACCGGAACAATAATGCCATCAACAAAATATAAAACAGCATCATTGATTTTGCTTCGCTGAGGTCCGCAGTCAATAATCACATAATTATAACCCAGCTGTTCCAGGTCTTCAAATTTGTGATTCAAAAACGAACTTATATCTGGTTCTTTATAAAGTTCTGCATTAATACGATCAATATGTTTTGAAGGCAGTAAATCCAAATTATCTCTTGCCTTTATTATGCATTCACTAAGACAGGTATTTTCATGTTTAACTATCATATCATACAGACTTTTTTTATAATCTTCTGAAGTAAACCCAAGGAAAAGGCTTGCATCATTCTGCCCATCCATATCTATCAGTAATACTTTTTTCCCCTTGCATGCAAGGCCATGCGCCACATGTACCGCTATGGTACTTTTGCCTACTCCTCCTTTATTATTTAATACGGCATATTTCTGAAGCCTTTCAACCATGCTGGTTATCCTCCTTCTAAAATCGGGTGATAATTTTATTTTTCCGCAAGCATTAATATATCAATAGGATTTACGATTAAAACCACTTGCCCATTTCCCAGCAAAGTTGAACCAGATATCCCGGGGATAGCAGACAGATGACCCTCCAGTGTTTTCACTACAAACTCCTGTTCATTTCTAAGCTTGTCCACAACAATAGCGTAATTTTCAACACCGTTAGATAGAATTACAGCATTTAGCTCTTCTTGATCAGAATCTCTTTCGCCTGTCAGAAATACCTTACAAAGCCATTCCATTGCGATTGCAGTTCCCCTTAAATATGTAAAGTACTTTTCATTAAATTTATGAATGCTATTTCTATTTATTTTTACTGTTTCAACTAAATACTCTAATGGGATTATATATGTCTCATCAGACACTTCCACTATCAGACCACGAGAAACTGCCAGTGAAAGCGGCAATCGAATAATCATTTTCGTTCCTTTATCAACTTCACTCTCTATCGTTATAATACCATTTATTTTAGATATATTACTTTTGACGATATCCATTCCAACTCCTCGACCGGATACTTCTGTAATCTGCTTTGCCATACTGAAGCCTGGCAGGAAAACAAGGTTTATCAACTGGCTTTGACTCATTCTTTCTGCTTCATTTTCAGAAACAATACCTTTTTCTATTGCTTTTCTCTTAATTTTTTCGCTGTCAATTCCCTTTCCATCATCTTCAATTTCAATAAACACATACTTGTTTTTGTTATAGGCTCGGAGTACAATTCTTCCGACCTCCGATTTCCCTTTTGCCACACGCTCATCTACATTTTCAATGCCGTGATCCGCACAATTACGTATCAAATGTACAAGTGGATCGCTTATCTGCTCTATAATTGTTTTATCAATCTCTGTGTTCTCACCCTCCATAGACAGTTCCATCTTTTTCCCTGTGCTTTGGGCGATGTCTCTTATAACTCTGGGCATTTTTTGAAATATTGTTTTAATCTCAACCATTCTTATAGACATAATTGCATTTTGAAGTTCATCTGAAATTCTATTTACATAAGCTCCTACTTGTTTAACTTCCTTAGATATTTCGGGAAGATCATACTCTAAATTTAGTTTTGCAGATATATGCATAAATGAGTTTTTTGCAATTATAAGCTCCGAAATGGTATTCATCATTTTATCAAGCTTTTCCTGATTGACCCGAATACTTTGGGTTAAGCTGCTTTGTGATTTTATATCGTCAGCTTTGCCGCCTTCTTGTGGGGTTATTGCTACAGTACTTTGTCCTGAGCTGCTCGGCATTGCTTGAATATGCGACACTTGTTGATTAATCATATCAAGAATGCCGTTATCAGTCAGATTATTGAATTCTTCTGAAGAAATAGCGCTAATATATGACTTTAAATAATCCATTACCAATAAACTTAAATCAACGAGATTTTTTTCAAAATTATATTGCTTGTCTCTTATCAAAGCTAATAAACTTTCAAATGTATGTACAACATCAACAAATTTCTTTAAGCCCAAATGAACCTTACTATGTGGAGGCAAAGTTGCAAGATATATTCCTGTCCCACCTTTAACACTGTGGACAGCTCTAAATATTTCATTGATAGCCTCCATATCATTTTGATTACTATCAAGTCGTATTAATAAATCATTTTCAATTCTCTCAATATGCTCTAAATTTTCAAGTAAAAACTGCTCCTTGACACCCTCTGCCAACCCACTCATAAATTCGTCTGACTGTAGAATATCCAAACCCATATCTTCCTCAAAATCTTGTTCCTTAAGTATACAGTCTTCATTACTCTCATTCTTATACTTTTCACATATCGCCTTTAAACTTTCAAGTATCTGCTCTTGCTTCTTCTCATTTTCAAACTCAAAGTGCATTGCAACTTTTTTATCATTAAAATCATGATTTTTCAATTTTTTATGTATTTTTTTTGTATAAGCCTTTAAAAAGTCCACAGTCAAAAGCAAACTGTCAATAAGCTCTGTGTTGGCAGTCACTTTCCCATTCCTTACAGCATCAAGAATACATTCTATTTCATAACTTAGTCTTGTTATGTCCGCTAGTCCTACAAAGGAAGATCCTCCCTTAATACTATGGACGTAACTAAAAATATTATTGAGTAATTCAATGTCATCAAGGTGAATTTCTAGCTTCAGTATTTCTTTCTCAAGTACATCAAGACACTTCATCCACTCATTAATAAACATTTTCACTATATTAATATCTTCGATATAAATTCTACTACACATCATATTCACTCCTGAGCTTTAAAGAAGCATTTTATAGTTTATACTAATTTGTCTGAGTCCGTGGGTTTTACCAGGTGCATGTAATGACCTGGTTCCACACCCCTAGGACGCCATTTATATTCATATTCAGTAGTCTTTATAATACTGGGAATAGTGATTCCCCGTTCAATCACATATAGCCATCCTCTACAAGCAGCTTTTCCAATGCGATAGCACCATTTTCAGCAGTCCCCACCTCATAACCATACATTTTAATTATATAGCTATGAAACTTTTTCACCATTTCAAAGTCATCCGCAACCAGTATTTTCTTCTTGGAATACTGCACCATACTGCCGCTCTTCTCATTTTGGTCTGGAATATACAATTGTGTCCCCTATTCTTTGAACTTCATAGGCAGATGAAACTCTTCCGACAGATTCCGAGTGTCCAAGAAATAAAAAACCACCGGAATTTAGTGACTCATAAAAGCTAGATACAACATTTTTTCTTGACTCCTCATCAAAATATATCAAACAATTTCGACAGAATATAAAATCACATCCGTTGATATTGCTCATATCATTTTTATCCATCAAATTAATTCGTTTAAAAACTACGGACTTTCTTACATTGAGATTTACAAGGTACTTGTCATGCCGTCTTGTAAAATATTTCTCCAAGTATTCAAGAGGCACATCCTTTATAGCTCTGCTTTCATAGAGTCCAATTTTCGCACTTTGTAATACTTCAGTATTTATGTCAGAAGCAATTATCTGAATTTCCCATTGTTCTGGTTTTTCAAGCATTTCTTGAAGAATGATGGATAAGGTATAGGCCTCTTCTCCAGTAGAACATGCTGCACTCCATATTTTTATTTTTTTCTTGCTCTGTTTTTCTCTTTCGATTATAGGTAGCACATCCTCAGCAAAGTTGCTCAGTTGAGGAAAATCTCGGAAAAAGTAAGTTTCATTTACCGTAAGATCATTGATTAATCTATAAAATTCAGACGAGTCCTCAGCAAATTTTAACATCATGAAATACTCGTTTATGGTTTCCATTTCAAATAATTGTGCACGCTTTTCAATCCTTTTTAGTACATAATACTTTTTATTATATTCATAATATATTCCTGTTTTTTTATATATTAATTTTATAAACTTATCGAATAATTCATCAGATAATATCATTTAACCCCTCTTTTTTTGCACAAGCTTCTTTAGACCTTCACTTATCTCTTCTATCCGATCCTCCAACATGACTTCTTAAGCTACTTCCACAACTTTATATATTTAAAAACATCCACTGCAAATTCATTGAATAAGTACCTGTCATTCTTCATGTTGCACATCCTTTATCTTTTCACTAATTCTATGGAAAAAATCTTCTGACTGAAACATCCCTAAAATTGCATCAAGTTCAGATCTAAACACCTTAAATTCCTCTACCGATTTTATAGAATCAAAAATATTAATAATTTTTCTGGAATCGGGTCCATCTGATATAATGTTTATTTCTATGTCTTGAACTTCAAGCAGTCTCTTCATTTCAATCAAATCCTTTACCTCATTCTCATGTAGTATGCTTAGTTTACTTATATCAATAAGCATGATTAAGGTCGAGGACTTATTCATCATTCCAATAAAATTCCTTAAACTATGGATAAAACCATCCTTTTGTGATTTGAAGATGCTGAATATGTATTTGCCTTTTATATCGTTATAGAGTTTTTCTATAAGCTTTACGATTAGTGTGTGGCTATTAGAGTAAAGTTTTTCATCTGTGCCCAATTGTTCGTCGTATATTTTAAGGGTAAGGCTGTAAAACTCATTGAAATTTTTGATGAAAGCGTTGATTTTATTTTTATTTTTCATATTACCAAAGGCATTGATAACTTCACAGTGCAAAGATTCTATTATGGAGTACTCATCTTTGTTTATCTTAAATTCTTTAGGCTGAATGAAAAATATATTGTATAGCTTCATAAAGGCTCTTAATATAACAACGTAAGGGGTATAACTGGTATCGTTGAAGCAATAATCATTTTCCTCAAGTATACTTCTTGTTAAATCCACTATGTTTATTTTTTCTACATAAAACAGGGCAAAATAAGTATACAGCTCCGCTTCATCAATATCTGTAGATATAATGATATCAAAAGTATTTATTTCATTACTACTCGAGTCTCCAGAAAAATAATTGTCCCCTACGCTGGAATATACGAGCGTCCCAATATCCTCAAAACTATTTAATATAATCATGAGTATCGGGGACACCATAGGAGCATCCTCTTCTATGAAGAAAGTAATATAATACTTATTTTTACCTTTAGCTTTTTTATTTAAGAGGGAAGAAACAATGCCCATCTCTTGCTGTATAACAATAGACTTTTCCTCTTCTCTCTTATTTACCTTGATAAAAACCTCAACCATTTCTCTAATTGTGGAAGCACTATTAACAAGACCCTCCATAATCTCCTGAGGTCCTGGCTCCTTTTTATATTGCAGCATTTTTTTAACAGCATCTAAGCCATCAAAGCAGAGTGATACTATGCTTTGATCGAACAGGATAGAGCCATTTCTTGCACAATCAAGCATATCCTCAACCTTATGCATAAGATTCCCAATATCTTCATATCCTACCATATGGGACGAACCTTTAATCGTATGGGCTATTCGGAACAGCTCATTGACATCAACAGACGAATATTCTATTTCAAGCCTTATGATGCACTCTTCTGCCCTTTGCAACATATCTTCCGTTTCTTCCATATAGGACTGGATCATAGTATCCATTTAAATAACACCGCCTAGAATTATGTAATACAAAAATTTCCGTGTTAGCTATTTCACTATCTCAATGATGGATTGCCTCCACCTTTCAAGCTTTTCAATTGAATAATTAATTACCTTTATAACATTCTCTTCACTTTTAAAGGGTTTTAAAATATAATCGTTAGCACCATATTCTAGAGAGTTTAGTATCTTGTCTATTGTAGAATGCTCTGTCATCATAATGATTTGAGTTAAGGTATCATATTTTTTTATTTCTTTTAAAAGCTCAATCCCATTCATTTCAGGCATACCTATATCAATCAATACAATGTGGTATTTTTCGCTTTTAACTTTCTCAAAAGCATTAATAGCACTTCGGGTAGTTTCAACTTCATAGGCTTCCTTCTCCAGAAGCTTTTTAAGTGTACATAATATTTCTTCTTCATCGTCAATGATTAAAACCTTATATTTATCCATCATTAAAATCCTCCATAAAACTAACCTTTTCTAACTGCTTTTATGATTGCATCTGCTATCTTATATGACGGTAATATTATCTCAGCGCCGCCTCTTTCTATAGCTTCTCTTGGCATACCAAAAACTACTGCTGTAGATTCATCTTCGGCGATGGTAATGCCTCCAGCTCTTCTAATTTTCACCATGGCGTCCGCTCCGTCGTCTCCCATCCCTGTCATCAAAACACCCACAACATTTCTACCACCATAAGCCTCCAATACTGATTCCATTGTTACATTTACAGATGGCATGAAAATTGTTTTCGGGGTACTAGAAAGTCTTATGATTCCACCTTCTCCCCTTACCACTAAATGATACCCACCACGGCCAAGATAGCCTCTGCCATTTTGGAGAACATCTCCTGCGTCTGTTTCCTTGACTGGAATGATGCTCGCATTATTTAACCTTTTTGCAAAAGATGAGGTAAAAGACGGAGGCATGTGTTGTATAATGATTACTGCTGCTCTTAGATCCGCAGGCAACATTGGAATTACCTCCATCAGAGTTCCCGGTCCTCCTGTAGATATACCTATAACAACAATCTTTGTTAGTTGCTTACTTCTAGTAAAGTCCGGTTTTTTTACCTGTGTAGTTATCTTTAGAGGAGTCAAAGTGTTACGTCTTTGTAATCTATCCCGTATGCTTTTCTTATTTACACTTTTATAAGCTAGTTTTACTTTTTGTATGATCTCCCTACCAACAATATGAAGGTTTGTAGATACCGTTCCTGATGGCTTTCCAACATAGTCAAAAGCCCCAAGTTCTAAAGCTTCAAATGTAGTCAAGGCACCTTCTGCAGTAAGCGAACTGATCATTAACACAGGCATTTCGGGATAATCACTTAAGATATATTGCATAGAAGTCAAGCCGTCCATAACCGGCATATTAATGTCCATCGTAACCACATCCGGCTTCAATTCATGTACCTTTTCAATTGCATCTTGCCCATCCCTTGCAGTTCCCACTACTTCAAGAGTTGAGTCAGTCATTATTATCTCCTTAAGTGCTTTTCGCATAAGGGCTGAGTCATCTACAATCAATACTCTTATTCTGTCTGTCACATCCATCACCTGCCATAATTGTAATATAAATCATGAATACTTCGAAGCATAAATTTAATTAATGCTTCGAAGTAACACTTTTATAAAATATACCTCTAGGAAAAACCTAACACTTTACTAATATCAAGAATCAAAATCATTCGTTTGCCATCTTCTAGTTTCCCAACACCTTCTACATAGTCGCTATCTATCCCGCTACTCAATATATCTGGAGGCTCCTCTATAAGCGCTTTTTCAAACCTTAGAACCTCTGAAACAGAATCTACTATAATACCAGTTCGTTTCCCATTAAAATCGACTATGATAATTCTTGTTGCATCGGTTACCTGTTTATCTGAAAGTTTAAATAATTTTCTAATATCCAGAGCTGGAATTACAATACCTCTAAGATTTACAATTCCCTCTATAAAGTAGGGCGCCCTGGGTATTTTAGTAACCCCTGTCATTCTGTTGATTTCCTGAACATTGGCTATCTTAACGCCATATTCTTCCTGATCTATTTTGAAGGTGACCAACTGTTCTTCATCAAGAAGTTTCCCTGTGAGACTCTTCTCATCTGTCTCCTGTTCATTATTTCCATTAAGCCCACTGATTGCAGTGATTTCACTAGCTGATATCAGTTTTGAAGGTTCCAGTATCAGAATCATTCGTTTACCATTATCAAGTTTTGCAACTCCTTTAAGCTGCTCCCCACTCTGTGAGGAAAATTTTGGAGGAGGCTGAATTATACTTGTAGGAACTGTCAAAACTTCTGAAATCTTGTCCACCATGATACCGGCAATGAAACTACCTATATCTACTACGAGTATTCTAGTATTATCATCAATGTCCATATGTTCCATTCCAAAATAAGTTCTTAAGTTAATAATAGGGAGCAAATTATTTCGTATTGAAACTACTCCCTCAAAATAGGCTTCACAATTTGGAACCTTTACGATTTGAGGTACACGTATAATTTCTTTAACTTGCATGATTCCAATGGCATATTCTTCTTTATCAAGTAGGAAGGAAACCAGCTGTTCTTCGTCTATAGACTCAGTGGTAGTATCATTTACCGATATATTGTTCTTCTGTGAGTTTTTGTCATGTTCTTTTATTTTTTCTTTTACGCTACTATTTATATTTAAAGCCTTAACAACATCTAAAAGCATTATAAGTCTTTTTCCACTGTCTAGCTTTACAACACCGTTTAAATAGTCACAATCCACATTTATAACAATTTGTGGAGGTTCCTCTATATCTGAAGTAGCTACCCTCATTACTTCTGATACCCTATCTACAACCATTCCGGTAGCTTTACCCTCAACATCAATTACAATAACTCTACTGCTTTCATCTTTCGTTTTTCTCTCCAGATTAAACCTGGTTCTTCCATCAATAATTGGAAGGACATTACCTCTCAAATTGCAAGCACCTTCTACATAGATAGGAGCATTCGGCACCTTTGTGATATCAGGAACCCTGATAATTTCCTTCACATCCATAATGTCAGCCCCGAACTCATCTTTTCCAAGCATGAAGGTAACTAGCTGGCGCTCTGTAAAGCTGGTATTATTTATACCAGTAGCCATAACTATCCCCTCCATCCTTTACATATTTTGTAGTTCATCAGCAAGTCCCGATATTTCTTCAATAGCTTCAGCCAATTCCTGCATGCCTTTTGCCTGTTGATTTGCTGCAGTTGATGCCTGCTCGGCTCCGCTGCTGGCTTGCTGTGCAGCCGTAGCAATTTGATCTACGCCTTTTGTTGCCTGTTCTAACGCTACCTGGGATTCATCAGCACCCTTCTGAACTTCATTAGAAGCGTTTAGTATTTTTATCATGCTCTCTTCAATAATGTTAAGATTGTGTGTGGTTCTCTTTGCCTTTTCCACTTCAGCAAAAGAATTTTTACTAGAAAGTTCAGTATCGGCAGATACTCTTTGAATCTGGTTCTGTATCTCCCATACAAGGTCTTTTATTTTATCTGTGTTTTCAGCCGATTCATTAGCAAGAGCTCTTATATCAACTGCAACTACAGAAAAGCCTCTCCCAAATTCGCCTGCCCTTGCAGCTTCTATAGAACCATTTACAGCAAGCATATTTGTCTGTATAGTAACGTTTACAATTGCATCTACGATTTTATCTATTCGTCTGGTGGTTTCTTCAAGGCACTTAATATTTTTAGCAGCAACTATTGAAACTTGTGCAGAGTTAGATATACCTGCCGTCATGCTATCAATATCGGTTTTATTGGTTTCTAAAAGTTTTTGAAGCTCAGTTATTTTATCTGCAGAATAGCCTGCTCTTTCGCTCATTTGCTTAGAAGCTACTGCTAGCCTATCTGCAAGTATTGCCGCCTTATCCGTAAGTTCAGCCTGGACTTTTGCTCCTCCTGATATTTGTAACATAGCCTTTAAGATCTCTGTAGCCGTTGAGTTTCCTTCCTCTACATTGGCTGACAGTTCTTCTGATGCCGCTGCCATAGATTCAGAAGCCTTCTGGGCATCGGTGGAAACCTTTAAATCTTCTGCCATTTGAGACAAGTCTGATGCTCCGGCATTTAATTCATTGAAAGCCTTGTTCTGCATTTGAAGTGACCGCTCAACTTCTTCTACAGCACTGCTTTGTTCCTCTGCAGCTGCTGCAATTTGTTCAGCAATAGCCAGGAACTCTCCTGCTCCCTTGTTTGCATCTACTGCATTTTGGGATACTTCTGTTATTCCCTTCATAACTAAAATAATTTCTTCATTTATTTTAACAAGGTCTGCCGTAGTCTTTATTGCTTTTTCAACCTCATCATTTGCAGATCTCCCTGCGTCGCCTATATCAACAACTACAACTTTGACATTGTTTTGAATTTCCTGAACCAGTTCCCTGATGTTTCTAGCTGACTTTTCGCTTATCTCAGCAAGAGTTCTAACTTCATCCGCCACTACTGCAAAACCTTTTCCATGCTCACCTGCTCTTGCGGCTTCTATAGCTGCATTTAATGCAAGGAGATTCGTTTGGTCGGCAATTCTTACAACAGCCTGTACAATGTCTCCTACTTCATTGGATTGTTTCTCCAGTTCTCCAATAAGTTTTACTGACTCCATATTAGTCTCTGCGGATTCCTTTATCCCTTTAATCATTAATTCAATATCTTCTGAGCTGCTTATAATTAAACCATTAGCAATTTCTGCGCTTTCAAGAGAATCCTTTGCATTTTTATCAGCCACCACTGAGGCTTGATCTACCTGATTAATGGCAGTTCTTGACTCTTCAGCTGCAGAAGCAGCTTCATTGGCTCCTGTGGCTATCTGCTGCATGGTTGCACCGAGTTCCTCTGCTGCACTACTAGCTTCTTCTATTCCTGAAGCCATTTGTTCAGTTGCTGTTGCAATTCTTTCTGCCAGCTGTTGCTGTTTTGCCAAAGTTCTGGATCTCACCTTATCCTGTGCCTGCTTTCTGGCAAGTTCTCTCTTTCTCTCCATTTCATCCGATGCAGGTACTGATGAATGTGATGTTACCTCTTCAAATCTTTGGTTTGAAGGCTTTGCAAGCTTTTTTTCCATGATGTTCGGACCTCCCAAATTTTAAAATATCGTTAATTTTAAAGATTTTTATATAATGAAATGTACAATTAATGGAATAATTTTCAAACCTAAATTCATCGCACATCACCATCCGTGTAATTAAGTTGTAGGGCTTTCAGTTGTATCCTCGGGGTTAAAAATTATGTAGTACATATTCACGCCATCATCGGTTGGCTCATTTCCAATATAACCTTCTCGGTGCAAAGGGAGTATCTTCAGTCGAAGTTCTTCTATACTGCACTTTATGTTGTTTTGAATCAGGACTTTGTGAATTTCTGCCAATGTATTGAACTCTGATTCACAAATCTTTATGAAACTTAAAAGTTTTTCATCAGTTAATTGTTGCATGTTTGCTCACTACTTTCTTACGTTCAATTATTGAATTCTAATTCACTGATTTTTCATCGCCGTTACTTACTTTTTAAACTTATTTAACTGGTTTATTACCACTTCTGGCTTGTATGGTTTAACAATAAAGCCTTTTGCTCCACTCATTATTGCCTTCTGTACATAAGATTCCTGTCCCATAGCTGATACCATGATTACAGTAGGCATATAATTCATTTTTTTAATCTCAATCATACACTCAATTCCGTCCATTTCTGGCATCGTAATGTCAAGAGTAACAATATCTGGCTTTAATTCCTGAATTTTTTTCAAAGCCACTTTTCCGTTTTCAGCTTCACCTAGAACTTCAAAACCATTCTGTGTAAGCAACTGTTTTAGTTGCATTCTAATAAACGCTGCATCATCCACTATTAATACTGTTGTCATATTAACCCCTTTCCAGGCTACATGTAAAATCCTGTTATTTAATATTATTGCTAACATTTTAATACTATAAAAATAGTTAAACTTTATTTTTTTCTAGCATATGTTCACGTTTTTACTATACTGTTACAACATGCTTAATATTTTAACACTGGATTCCTGCGATAGATTGATATATTTTGACCCCACACTAATAATGGGACTTAAAATATTCTGTGGAGGCACATACACAATTTGGCCGGTATCACCACTGCTTAAAATCACGTTTGCACCAACGAAAAATGTTGCCATGTTTTTTAAAAAAGCATTTAGGACAGTCGTATCAAATATTGATTCCCCAATAGTCAAAAACATCTCAAAGGCATCAAATGGGGTTGCTTTCTTTTTGTATACTCTATTCTGCGTCATAGCATCATAAACATCAGCTACTGATACTATCTTTGCTAATAAACTAATAGAGACATTGGAATATCCGAAGGGATATCCGCTACCATCAATCCTCTCGTGGTGTAAAAGCACAGCCTGTTTTATACTATCACTGATATAACTAATGTCCTTAACCCGTGTTTCGACCTAAAACACAGAAATTCCATATTTGGGACTAAAAATCCTTTGTAAATCAACGAAAAAAACCTAA
>MCHG01000268.1_pt1 | contig 21472 bp, 20 predicted proteins | sample 787351 | NCBI WGS metagenome assembly MCHG01 (sample SAMN05430296, study PRJNA330682) | permafrost metagenome | biome: Cold desert; feature: permafrost; material: soil; isolation source: enrichment culture inoculated with soil incubated with H2/CO2 at 20 degrees... ... | reverse complement strand
AAAGGATATGGAAGAAGAACTTCAGGAATATCCTAAGTACAAAAATATTGATTTTGGTAATGTGATTTTTATTAATGGCGCTCGTATTGAAGAGCTGCAGGAAATTATAGAAATCAGTAATTCTAAAGAAGAAGTTATTAAGGCATATGAAGATAAAATTGTTATAATTAAATCTGAATACGAAAAAACACTCAATATGAGAGATGTCGTAATTAAGCAAAAGGAAAAAAAGATTGAAAAGCTTAATGATGAAATTAAAAAGCATGAAATTAAGGATGAAGAAGAGATCTTAAGAGTTGACAAAATAAAAGAATCTTACGAATTAAAAATAAACAAATTGCGAAATGAACTGTATAGAAAAGATAAGCTATTAGCAAGACCTGGTAAAACATCAGAGATACCTTATTGGATTGAGCAACACTTTATAGATAGGTTAATATTTCATAATAGGGCAGTAAATGAAATAACATCCATTTCAAATAATGAAGTTAATATGGATTTGCTATGTGATGCTATTGATTACTTGGCTTATGAATATAGGGATGAATTGATTGGAAAAATAAGTGAATGTGAAAGAGATAAAATATGTTCTGAAAGATACAATAGAAGCTTTATTGTAGAACCATCGGGAAATACGAGCATTCAATCTTGTGGGAAAGAATATAAAGTTAAATACGGTACAGGACATACAGGAAAATTAAAAGAGGTTGCTCTTAACCTACACCTAAAGGTTGGAAATGACAATAAAAACTTGCTTAGAATTTATTTATTTTATGATAATGAAAAAAAGTTAATTGTTGTAGGCTCTCTTCCTAAACATTTAAAAACAAGCAAAGAAAAATAAAAGGAAGGTAATTCTATAAACATTTGAAGGTGCTTGACAACACTCATTTCATATATCTGTATTGATTGTTTATACAAGAACGGTATAATTTTGCAAAATATATTTTTATTTTAGAATCCCTTATTCCCAACAAAAAATCTTGTGATTTATCTAAATTTTTGTAATTGTTGCCCCATACGTACGAAAAGAGACATTTCGAGGAAGCTTAATCATTTGTAGATTGGATGAATATGCACATATTCAATCTGAAGATCTGATATTGTGTATCTATTATATTCTTGACTTTACGGTATGATACAAATAAATTATGGGCTATTCTTGAATAAGTTGATTTACATGGAAACTCGAAAAAGTCCAATATTGCTAGAGCAGCAGCAGCTATTATAAATGGAATTATCAATACTTCAAACAGAAAAAAACTATAGTATAAATATTTATAAATTGCTATATTGCTTAGAAATAATTGGCTTGAAGGTGCACGGCACCAATCATTTCTTACGACTCGGGTGCATGGTTTGTAGATTGAAATAAGTGAAAAAAAGGATAGAAGAATGAAAATGCAATTAGTATTTTCCTATCATTTTTGTATATTGTAAGATAATGTCAGAAAGTGTATAATATAAGAAAATCGGATAAGGAGTATGCTTATGAACTCTGAAATTGTTATGTACCGAAGCGAAGATGGTTTTACAAAAATAGAAGTTACTTTTGATGATGATACTGTTTGGCTTTCTATTGATCAGATGGCGGAGCTTTTTCAAAGAGACAGAAGTGTTATAGGAAAGCATATTAGAAATATTTTTAAAGAGGGTGAGCTTGAAAAGAATTCAGTATGGGCAAAACTTGCCTACACTGCTACTGACTGTAAAAGGTATCAAGTAGATTCTTACAACCTAGATGTAATTATTTCTGTTGGCTATCGAGTAAAATCATTAAGAGGAACTCAGTTTAGGATTTGGGCAAGCAACATCCTTAAAGAATATTTGAAAAAAGGTTTTGCCATGAATGATGAACTGCTTAAAAATAATGGTGGTGGAATTTATTTTGATGAACTCCTGGAACGCATTCGTGATATTCGTTCATCTGAAAAAGTATTCTGGAGAAAAGTACTTGATATATACGCAACAAGCGTTGACTATAATCCAAGTACAGAAGCATCTATGCTTTTTTTCAAAATAGTGCAGAATAAAATGCATTGGGCGGCACATGGACAAACTGCAGCAGAAAAGATTTATTATTCAGCAGATGCAGATAAGCCACACATGGGTATGCTTAGTTTCAAAGGAGAAATACCTACTCAAGCCGAGACATTAGTAGCAAAAAATTATTGTATAGAGGAAGAGTTGTCTGTGTTAAACAGCATAGTTTCTACTTATCTTGAATTTGCTGAAATGCAGGCTCGTAGAAGAATACCGATGTACATGTCTGAGTGGATTGAAACATTGGATGGATTTCTGAAATTATCCAAACATGAGATTCTTACTCATGCTGGAAAAATTAGTAGCAAGACAGCTGAACTTAAAGCGAAGGAAGAATATAAAAAATATAAAGCAGTTCATTTAGAGGATGTCTCTAAGGCTGAAAAAGATTATATAAAAGCTTTGGAAGATATGGAAATGAAATTACTTGGTGAGAAGAAATAAATTTAGGGTGTGTTATAGCAATAATGGGAAGTTAGTATGCCAAAAAAAGATATTAACAAATAAAAATAAAAAATTTTCTGAGGCGGAGGGAAAATTAATGACAGATGAACTTATGCAAGAAATTATAAACGAAAAACCGGGGGGCTAAAAGTTGACGGTGTCAGGCACTAATTGAAACATTTTATTAAGTTATTAAAAGCTATTCTATTCATCTAATTTCAAGACACAAGGGAGATATTGAAAATCCAAGGGGTGGAGTTAGAGGAGTTATACCAGATAAAAGAATTTATTAATTATTAATTGATAAGAGTTATTACATAAAAATGTTTTATGCAAGCAAAATTTACATAGTATGGCAGCCTAAATGTACATAGTGCACTTGCCATAAATTTGAAGGGGCTTAGCCCTTATTTTTCATTTAATGCATGAACTAATCTTTTTGTTTGTCCTTGAAAAGTTACTACATGAGAATGATGTACTAACCTGTCCACTAAAGCTCTTGTCATTGTTGTGTCACCAAAAATTGAAGCCCATTGTCCAAAATTAAGATTAGTTGTAACCATTATACTTTGTCTTTCGTATGCATCAGCTAAAACATTAAATAATAACTCTGATCCAAGTTGGTCAAACGGAATATATCCGACTTCGTCAAGTATTAATATATCAAGCTTTTTGAGCATGCTTCTAAACCTACTTAACGTTTCTTTTTTATGTTTATCCTTAAGAATCTCTATTAAATCTGATACTCTATAAAATTTTGTTGTCATTCCTTTTTTACTTGCTTCTACTGCTAACGCTATTGACATGTGCGATTTACCAGTTCCAACGTTTCCCAATAAGATTACATTTTCTTTTGATTTTACCCAATCTAAACTCATTAGCTTTTCTTTATTCATATTTTTAGGAAATGTAATTTCATTAAAATCATATCCCTCAAATGTTTTAATTTGTGGCAAATTTGACGATTGAATTAATTTCCCCAACTTAGCCCTTTTTCTTCCTTCTATTTCTGCGTTAAGAAGTTCATATATTATATTTTTAGTGGATTCATCATATGTTTTGATTATATCGCTTACATATGCTATTTTAAGCTGCTTGCATATTTCAAGTATCATTGCTTCTTTCATACCATCACCATTCCAAGCTTATCATATTGATGCATATCGCTTTTTTGCTTAGCAATTGGTATTATTACATCTTTCTCATCTAACTCATTTTTATAGGTCGTACTATGGCCACTAATTTTATGTAGCATTATTGTTATATCATTAGCTTCCGCTTCTTGTCCCAACTTTCTTATTGCCTTTTCAATGGAATCTATATTATACACAGATAAATAGCTAATGAAATTATTAATTCGGTCTTTTCTCATTTCTAAATCATCTATAGTTACATATTCTTTTATATTTTGTGGAAGCATTCTCGAAAATTGCGAATGTATTACACTTCTTGGCTTTTTTCTGTATCCTTTAAATACTTCCAACCACGGAACTTCTTTTACCTTTCCTGTATATGCTCTTGGTACTATGCTTACTATGTTGTATTCATTATCTATTATTTCAATTACATCCCATTTGATTTTAACTAATATGTCACTTAATGGTTTTGCATCAAAAACATTTATTATCTGCTTATCAACTGTTATTTCATTATATTTATTTAATTTGCAGCTTTGTACTTTAAAAGGTTCATATGGCTCATCAGGCAACTTCTTTAAGGTTTGTCTTTCTTTTTCCCATAAATTTTTTATTAACTCTTTTTTTGCATAATGTTCTCTGTCCTGATCTGTTATTAATCTTTCATCGAGTTCTTTTTCCAATGTATTCATATCTTTAAACACTGGAATTGGAACTAGAAAGTTTCTTCTTGTATATCCGCATTTATTTTCTACATTACCTTTTTCATTTCCTTTGCCTGGATTACAAAATACAGCTTCAAAAGAATAGTGGCTTTTAAATCTACTAAAATCCTCTGTTATTATTCTTTCTCCTTGCTTTTCAACTTTCACCACTGCACTTGATAAATTATCAAACCATATACTTTTTGGAACCCCTCCGGACTTTTCAAAAAGTCTTCTTAATCCATATAAAAAACATTGTTGATTTTCTGCTGGCAGTGGTATTTCAAAGGCAGCATTACTATTTGGATATGACAGTACCAATACCTTTATTTCTTTAAAATCGCTATTTTCGCTTACTGTTGCTGTGTAAAAATCTACCTGAGCCTCACTTTGAGGATGCTCAAGTTTTTCATATCTTTCTTGTTTTTCTATTTTCATCTTGATTCTTGTTTTTTCTATATAACTGCATACTGTTCGATATGCTCCTGTAAAATTGTATTCATTCACTAATCTTTCATGTATCTTTTTGGCTGTATGTCTTTGCTTTCTTGGAATTAAAACATCTTCCTGTAGCCATGTATCAACTATATCTTTGTATTCTTCCATAACAGGCGACGCTTTTTTAACCTTTTTTATTACTTTATTCCAATTTTCTTTATCAGCATATTTTTTTGCTGTTCTCCAATTTACATCTAGATTTTCTGCTATTTCGCTTATATTAAGCTCTTCCATTTCTCTTAAATATTTGATATACTCTTGCTGTGGCACTTTTAACATTCCTCTCTGATCCTCCCGTAAAGTTCTCATCAAACAATACGATACAGGTTATTTGGGTTGTTGACAAGTGCTACTTTTTTATGCTGCTTTATTATGTATTTTTTGAATGCTCAACTCTGTACTTTCATTATGCCATAAACAATAAATTCATATTATAGAAAAGAAGTGTCAAACTATTACTAGTATTAAGAACATTGTTGTTTTTAGAATACAAAACATAAGTAGCTTAAGATGAAAAAGAAATGTTTGTTATTTGTTTTAATTATTGCAGTATTATTTTCTTTCCAGGCAGCTTCAGCAGAGGTTGATTATACTAAGGAAGCTGATTTGCTTAATTCATTAGGATTATTTAATGGTACACAGAATGGGTACGAGCTTAATAGGGTACCAACACGTGTGGAAGCAGCAGCAATGCTTGTTAGGTTACTTGGTGCAGAAGATGAAGCTAAGGAAATGAAGTATAATCATCCATTCACTGATGTGCCACAATGGGCTGATAATATCGTTGGTTATATGTATGAAAAAGGTTATACAAAAGGAATTAGCGAAAAATTATTTGGATCTAATCAAACTACAATGGCTAGAGATTATACAACTTTTATGCTTCGTTCATTAGGATATAGTAGTAGTGGTGACTTTAATTATTTGGAGGCATTAGATTTTGCTTCTTCAAAAGGCATAATAACAACTGATGAAGCAATTAATTTGAATAAAGAAGACTTCAAGAGAAATGAAATGGTGTTAGTTTCATATAGAACCATAAATGCTGATTTAAATAGAAAAGAAGAAAAGCTGTTAAACAAACTATATAATAACGGTGCTATAAATAAAGAAGAAGCATTTAAACAAGGGTTAGTTTAATAGGTATGAAACTGTTATTACAAATATAGATTCGTCAACCGATAAATTACTAGTAATTTCTCCAGTTTTAAATATTGCTGCAGAGAAAAAACAAATTAAGAATGGTAGTATAACGGGTTTTGATTTGAAAAGAAAAGAATATCTTACTGATGGATATTCAGGAGGTATAAGCTTCAAAAAAGGCTTATATAATAAAGAGGAAATAAACATAAAATATGAGCTTTCATTTTATAATGAAGATAAGTTTGTTAAAAAAATGAATTATATGGTATATAAATACCAGGAAAAAGATGAAGGTTTTGAATTCATTACACCTGATGATAAATTTGACGAAATAAGGATTGTTTCATATCCGTTAGAAGCAGAAATAGCAGAAAAGGATTTAGACGGAATATTTAAAATTATAACAACAAAGGATTCACAGTTGCTAAAAGAAGAAATATTAAAATATGGAAATGTACATGCTACATCAAATAGTGATGACAGAATTGATTTTGATTCAATTGATGATATTAATATAATAGCATGGCGTGCTATTTTTAATGGAATTTCGAACTATGCTGATGGAAGTGCATTTCGTCCTTATACTAACAAATATATAGTTGATGGAAATTTCACTCTTGTATTTGATACTGAAGGTTCTTGTATTGATTCCAAAAGAATAATTACACTTCCTAAAAATGAGTTCAAAGAAGGACTTAATTTTGTTCTTATATATGATGAGGGTTTCAAAATTGAAAAGGTATATCTAGTTAAGTAAGGATTTAATAATTGAATTTATTTTTCTTAATGAAGCACATACTTGGATAATGTTCTATCGGTGTTAGGAACGTATTTATGTTATAGCTTACAGTATTTACTTGAAATGAATAAAGATAAAATATATATGTACAAAAAGTGTATTGGAATAGCGTATAACGTGTCTGAAATGTTTAAATTATAATAAGTAGGATGATGGTAAAAAACTTTAATTCTAAGGGGTGCGGATATGAATTATAAGGAATAACCGCAACCGCGAAGGTTGCTGAAAAATAGAAGTTATCCAACGTACCAACTTTATGCCACAGTAAGTAATAAGACAGATCTTGAAAGATCATTGATTATTGTTATTCTGGAGACTATGTCTTGGTTATTAAAACGTTTTAGAGATATGGAAATTCTAAATGAAATTATATTTCCTGAACCTGTGGATTATGAAAAGGTTACGCTGGATGATTTTCAAAAGAGATTTCTCTTAACCTTCACCTAAAGGTTGGAAATGACAATAACAACATGATAAGAATTTATTTCTTTTATGATAATGAAAAAAGATTAATTGTCGTAGGCTCCCTTCCTAAACATTTAAAAACAAGCAAAGAAAAGTAAATGGAAGGTAAATCTATAAGTATTTGAAGGTGCCTGGCAATACTCATTTTACATTTTTAAATTAATTATTTATACGAAAATGGTATAAATTTGCAAAATATATTTTTATTCTGGAATCCCATATTATCAATAAAAAACTTTATGATTTATCTAAGTTTCTTCAATTCTTTCCTCATACGCTCGAAAGGTGACATTTTGATGAACTTAAATTATTGGTGGATTGGATAAACATTCATATACTTAATCTGAAAATCGGGTATTGTGTACTATTATATACTTGATTTTACGATGTGACACAAAAATTTAATAGTTATTCCTGAATAAGTAGATTTACAGGGAAACATCAAAAAGTCCAATAAACACTTGAAGATGATTTAGATATAAGCGCTATAAATTTATCTTTAGAAGGACCTATTACTAACATAATTAATATACTATTAAATGACGAGTTGCTTACACCGCCATGTATAGATAAAAGTTTAATAATTTGTTGTTCAAGTTTTTATTATGAAATAATAGCAATTAATTAATAATAAGTAAATTAAATAAAATAATATCTAGCTTAGGGGTATCAATCGATACTTCTAGTGTTGACAAGATTCTCAAATATGGATATAATAATGATAATAGTTAAATATTAGAAAGGACTATTGGTAATAAGCAAAAAACCGCCAAATAAAGAAATAGAAAAGTTCTTATCACAAGTAAGGCAAGTTATCGATAATAATAATGCTCATTTAATTCCTAGAAAAAAGAACTTGGATTATTTGTCTGAAATAGGTCTAAAAGTATCTGATGCAATTGAAGAAGTTTATGATTTAAAATGTCAGGAACATATTGATGGTCCTAAACCTAATGATAATATAAAACATTCAGAAGATGACGTTTGGATGCTTAAAAAGCAAATAGATGGGCAAAATACATACATTAAATTATCAATAATGCTTTGCAATGGACAATTGGCAATAATATCTTTTCATACCAATGATTAATAATATCGGTACTATTCTAGCCAAACATTAATAAAATATAATATCGAAATTCTAAAAATATAAAAAATCAAATGCGGCAAATTAAAAAGGGTGATAAAAATGAATAACATTAAGTTTTGCTACGAATGTGCAAAAGACGTTAAAACAAAAATTATTGAAAGTGAAGAAATTTTCAATGTAAAGGGAACAGAAATAAAAATATTAAGCAAAAAAAGAGCATGCGCAGAATGTGGAGAAGAAATTTCAGATGTAGAATTGGATGATGCTACCTTAACTGAAGTTTATGAACAATACAAAACCATAAACAATATGCTTACCTCAAAGGAAATTAAAAAAATACGAGAAAAATATTTTATCAGCCAAAAAGGATTAGCAACATTGTTGGCCTGGGGAGAAAAAACTATAACAAGATATGAAAATGGTTCACTTCAAGATAAAACTCATGATTCTATATTGAGAACAATAAAAAATCAAAGCAAATTTATTGAGTATTGGGAAAAGAATAAGCATAAATTATCTGAAACTGAGAGATCAAAAGTCGAAGTAAAATTAAATATGCCAAAATCAAACGTGTTTTTTATTAGTGTAGCTTATAAAAATCAATCTCGCTTAAATGTAAATAATTCTATTATATGTTACGCTGAAACAAAAGAGTTTCCTAAATATGAAAATGAACTTGAACTTGTATCATATTGTTAAGCAATAAAATTTATAAATGGTGGTGAAAAGATGGATAAAGCAGAATGCGTATTACAGTTTGTAAATTATTTGGTAGATAAAATTGAATTTATAAATAACAGAGAATACGACAAAGATGAAACTGAATTAATACTAAAATTTAAACACAACATAAAAGAAGATGATAAAGAACCTAAAAAGTATTATGTTAATCTAACAATGAATTTTTATGACAAGGAAGAACGCGAATTAAAAGATTGCCCATTTCAATTGAATATATCTTTAACAGGAACCTTCAAATTGAGCAATTATGAAGGAATGGAAGATGACATGATAGATAAGTTGGTAAATGAAAATACGATAACAATATTGTTTCCATATCTAAGAAGTCTAATAACATCTATTACTGCGAATGCAAATATAAATCCACTGATACTACCACCGGTCAACATACTTAAATTGTTGGAAAATGAAAAGAATAATGATAAATAGCGTTATAAGTTACATATATCAATATAATAATGTAAGTCATCCAAAATGATAATATTATAAAGGGTTAGATAATGACTTAAAAGAACAGAGTATACCGAAATCAGCACTATATGGTGCTGATTTTTGAAGTAATTATGATTAATTCATATGCAACTATTTTTTAAATTATAATATTTGCAATTTTAATATGTCTATTTAAATTTTACAGCCGTTCCATATGCCATAACTTCAGCGGCTCCAGCCATGACTGAAGCTGAGGCATAACGAATATTCACAACTGCATCAGCTCCCATAGCTACTGCTTCCTCCACCATTCGCTTTGTGGCAAGAGCGCGGGCATCGTTCATCATTTCATTGTAGGCCTTTAATTCGCCACCTATTAAAGTTTTAAATGCTTGAGTAATATCTTTGCCGATATTTTTGCTTTGAATGGTGCTTCCTTTTACAAGACCCAACGTTTCTAATTCTTTTCCTGATATATAATCAGTATTTACTAAGAACATCTTCTTCACCGCTCCTTATTTCTTTTATTCTTTCTATTAATACATAAATGCTAACACCAATAAGCGCTAGTGGAATAAGAGAACCTACAATTTTCCCAATTACTGGAATAGATACATACTTCCACGCAATAAAGAAAGAAGCCAAATACATAACAAGTAAAATTGTGATAACTATTGGTGCTATAAGCTTTTTGTTAGAACTTTTCATAGGAAAATCTCCTCTCTTGAATAAATTATATCATGTCTATATTAATATTCAAGATAAATATGATAAAATATATGCTGTAAACATGATCCGTAGCTTGTAAATGATAATGAAGAAAATTAATTGTTGTTGGCTCCCTTCCTAAACATTTAAAAACAAGTAAAGAAAAGTAAATGGAAGGTAAATCTGTAAGTATTTGAAGGTGCTTAACAACACTCGTTTCATACATCTGTATTGATTGTTTATACAAGAATAGTATAAGTTTGCAAAATACATTTTTATTCTAGAATCCCATATTTCCAACGAAAAACCTTATGACTTATCTAAATCTTTGTAATTGTTGCCCTATACGTACGAGAAGTGACACTTCGAGGAAGCTTAATCATTTGTGGATTGGATAAACATGCATATGTTTAATCTGAAGATCTGATATTGTGTATCTATTATATGAATGACTTTACGGTGTGACACAAAAAAATATTAGTTTTCCTGAATAAGTTGATTACAGTGAAATTCGAAAAAGTCCAATATTGCTAGGGCAGAAGCAGCAACTATTACTATTTGAATTTCATAATAATCTTTACTTTCATATTAAATACATGATTCTATCTATCTATTTATTTTGTTGTTGTTTGAATTTTATGACGTTTATTATTTCTTGTTTGTTTGTATCTGAAAGATTTTTAAAATTCTTGAATGCTACAGTTATCATAATATATTCCTATTTACTCCATAAAATATTTTCCCTTGCTTCATATTCTCCTGATACCAGCAGTTTTTTGAATGGTTTTTATCAGGGTTAACACATTTTTTTGCATCACTGCATGCATTAAATCGCGAACAACAACCAAACATAGAGCCAGAAGGTTTAGAATCATCATATATCTGAATTAATGCAGAGACAATTTTGTTTAAATCATCTTCGTTTTCAATAGGATATTTAATTCAGTCTTTCTGTGATTTTGTTGATTTGGGAATGATAGGATTTATTAATAATTTTTCATATTTTAATTTTACTTCTATATATTTGCTTTTACCATTTAGAGTAATCCTTATTGCAGCATTATTTTCAATATTCACAGTATGATTGGTTTTATTAGGTTTGAGCATTACTGATTCTAATGGCTTTTCATTACTTTCAAAGATATTTAATATTCTATTATAAACAGAATTAGCGTCCATAATATTAGCCCTCCTGTAAATTTAATGATGTCATCTTTATAAAAACATTTTCATCTATAATTTTAAGATCTTGTCCTGCTTTTATTAATTGCTTAGCTTTTTTAGTTTTGGAACTTTCTTTACCATCTGCAAAAACTGCATAGTCTTGAATTCCCATAACTAAATAATTCGTTTTAGAAGTGACACTCTTGTCAGATTCTGCTCCTAAACTTATACATTTATTAATTGCTTCATCTCTTGACATATTGATCATTGTTCCTGTAAAGCAAAAATGTTTATCTTGTATATCTGTTATGGTATCGCTATTACACTCAAATGAATTATTTTCACATGGAGCAAGAAAGTCTATTGGATCAATAGAATTATCTCTACATAGATTAAACAATTCAAATGTAGCATAGCAATCATCTAATGCTCTATGAGTAGATTTGCTATTTAAGTTAAGTGCTTGACTTAAGAAGCTGAGTTTATGAGAATTAAGATTACAAAACTTTTTTCTTGATAAATATAAGGTATCAATATAAGGAATATTAAAATCACAATCTAGAAATTTGTCAATTTTATTACGTAAGAATCCTATATCAAATGTAATATTATGTCCTACTATTACATCATCTTCTAAAAATTCAAGAAATGATCTTAATGCGTATTCTATATCATGACCATGACTAATCATATCGTTTGTTATTCGTGTAATATTTACAATTTTTTTTGGTATAGAATCTAACAAATCAAGTTTAACTATCATATCAAATTCATCAATGACTATATTATTTCTTGCCTTTAAACAAGCTATCTCAATAATATCATCACTTATATTAGAAAAGCCTGTTGTTTCAATATCTACTAAAGTATAGTCATCAACTAATGAATTTAGTTTTTTATTTGAATTTGTATGATTCATATTTTGGGGTTCTTCATCTCGAAAGAGTATGGAACCATCATCATCTACATATACCCATGCCCATAGCCCATGATTATTACCTGCCTAGAATTTTATTTATATATAAGAATCCCACATCAAAAAATGATATGGGACTATTATCTATTTTGTATTAAGTTGTCTGTGTTTCCCCCAGGTGTAGATATAATCCCCGTTAACATTTAAGCTTTTAAAGATGTTATTTTTTTTCTTTTTCAGGTAATTGTTTATTCCTTTGTTCTTTTTCTATTTGTTTTACACTCTTTTCAGGTGTAGGTAATTCTTCTGGTGCTTTACTACTAATTTCAATCATGGTTTTTCTTACTTTTCGTCCTACATTAAAATGAGTTATATTAGCATTATCCTCACCTTTAATATTATCATTAATAATTTTTTCCTCTGTCTGCGTAATTCTAAAATAATTTGCAGCTAGTTCTGTTGCACCCATATGATCTAAAATATCTTCATTTTTACCTAAATTTTTTCTTGCTTTAATATCTTTAGCATCTTCGCCATTATATAAACCACGATAACCGAAGTTTTGAAATTTTCCATAATTAATTACTCCAGCGTTACTCTCTGTATCTGCAAGCCTTTTATTAAACCCCTTAATACTATGTCTTAATTCAAGTCTTCTGCCATCTTCTGTATTGTTTTTAAAATCATCAATTTCTTTTTCTCTAGTTTTTACAGCAAAATAAGTTTGTCCCAAAGCTACTACCTTTTTACGAGGATCAGAGTTCTGAACTATTAAATAACAAGCATATCTTGACAGTATTACATCATCTATTTCTTTAGTTGCACTTTTAGGCATCTGGATCGTTTTGCTGACGTCGGCAAAATGATAATTCACATTAACATTACTATTTATGCAAGCTTCTTTTGCTTTATCAATTACTTTATTAAAGTTTCCCCATTTGGAGTATTCTAATATTACCTGTAATTCTCTGGCTGTCCAAAATTCTTCCCCTTCATCAGTTACATGCTTTATGCTTTCAAATGTTTTTTCATTATATTCGGTTATTTCTGACATTCTTATCTCCTGAAAGATTTTATCTATTTGTTTTGTTATTTTTTGAATTTAATGAAGTTTATTATTTCCTGCTTGTCCGTATCCGATAGTTTGTTAAAATCTTTAAATGCCACAAGTGTATCCGGATCATTAAGAAGTTGCTGGAGCTCTTCATCAAGCGTTAAAGAATTAAAATTTTTTTGGCAACATCTTTTTGTTGCAAATTATTATCGATACGAAGTTGTTTCATTCTTTTACTCAAGATACTATCCATTTCAATACTCCTATAAGATTAATTTATTATACAACTAATTGTTGAAATTGTAAATATTTTATTGGAATAATTTGTTAAATAAGATTTAGAGGAATACAAGAACTTCAAGAATTACTTGTACATGTAATTAAATTATTGTAAATATAAAAGAAAGGCAACACCCACTTCATACATTTTTATTAACTATTTATACAAGGATGGTATAAATTTGCAAGTTACAATTTTGGTAAAAGAATCCCGTATTTTCAACAATAGGCCTTGTCATATTATATGAATTCTTATAAATTTTTCCCCATAAGCACGAAAAGTGACATTTAGAGGAATCTTGATCATTTGTTTATTGGATAAATATGCGCATATTTAATCCGAAGATTTGATATGGTGTATTTATTATATGCTTGACTTTACGGTATGAAACAAAAAATTATTGGTTATTTCTGAACAAGTTGAATACAGGGAAACTCGAAAAAGCCAATATTACTAGAGCAGTGTAAAGTATTGCAACGTTAGAAAGTAATGATTAAAAACATGAACTTATGATTTAAATATAGTTTAATTTTCCCAAATCCGCGGGAATTAAAAGGCAGAAAAAATTCCATATCAAAAAATGATATGGAACTATTATATATTTTGTATTAGGTTGTCAGTGTTTTCCCAGGCGTAGATATAATTTCTGTTTTTTTAAATTTAATTATTTTTATAATTGTTTTATGATTTTTAGATTCCAAGTTCTTTTTTTAATTGATCATGGGTAATTGTGTAATCATCTTCTTTTGCTTCATCTAATGATTTTTTTTCTGATGTTGTTAATTTTGTATAGTCAGGATCCCAGGCTAAAACAAACTTTTTAATAAGCTCAAATGCTAAAAGTTGGTCGCTTTCTGGAAGCATTTCTAGTAATTCTATAGTTTTAATTGTTATTTCACTCATGATAGACCTCCTATTTATAAATATCTCCGCGTGATCCTATATCTGATATTATTAGTTTATTGTATTCATATGTATATATTATACGATATTTTCCTATTCTCAATCTATATTGATTTTCATTTCCTTTTATTGTTTTTATGTCGCCCTCTGGAGGTATTCTAATTAACCCTTCTATGGCTAATAACATTTTCATTGAAATATCCTTATTTGCTGCTCTTAAGAATTTTGAAGCAGCTTTTTTATATATTATTTCCAATGTCGCCTCCAAATTTATCTTTTGCTGTTTTTGAATTTTATAAAGTTTATAATTTTCTGCTTGTTCGTATCCGATAGTTTGTTAAAATCTTTTACTTAAGATACTATCCTTTTCAACACTTCTACAAGATTAATTTATTATACAACTAATTGTTGAAATTGTAAATATCCTATTGGAATAATCTGTTAAATAGGATTTAGAGGAATACAGGACTTCAAGAATTACTTGTACATGTAAATAAATTATTATAAATATAATTTATTGAATGACACAAAAAATTATAAGTTGTTCCTAATAAGTTGATTTATAGGGAAACTTGAAAAAGTCCTATATTACTAGAACAGAAGTAGCTACTTTAATAAATAGAATTAACAATACTTCAAATAGAAAAAACTATAGCATAATTATTTAAAACTTGCTATATGGCCTGGAAATCATAAGAAATTATGAATTCCCAGACTCTTTTTATGCTTTTCAGGAAAATGTTTTTCTAACTATTACAATTCGTGAGATTTATGATATAATTATATAATAATATTAAATAGAGAGTATTTTTAGCAGGCGGATGTATAAGCAATTACAAGGGGGATAAGGAATGTCAAGCAGTATTATAGGCGCAGTAATGGGGTTATGTGTTGCAGATGCATTGGGTGTGCCCGTGGAATTTGAAAGTAGAAGAACGCTTAATAAAGAGCCAGTAATAAATATGAGATCATTTGGAACTTACAATCAACCTCAAGGTACATGGTCGGATGATTCAAGCATGACACTTTGTTTATTGAACAGCCTTTCTAAGGGTCTTAATTACAATGATATAATGTTAAATTTTCTTAAATGGTTTGCGAATGGAGACTATACACCACACGGAAAAACCTTTGATGTTGGAAATGCTACTCGCGAAGCAATAAATGCATATAAAAAAGGAACCGATCCATTAAAATGCGGTGGTAAAGATGAGTACAGTAATGGAAATGGTTCTTTAATGAGGACTCTGCCTATTGTATTTTATCTTCAATCCATTTATGGAAATGAAATAACTAAGAATGAAGATGCTATGACAATCATCCATAATATTTCGTCTTTAACACATGCACATAATAGATGCTTAATTGCATGTGGAATTTACAGCTCAATAGCAAATGAGATAATAAATAATATTAACAACTCATTATTAGAATGTATCTTTGCAGGTATTGATAAAGCTTTTGAATTTAGGCGAAGATACAGACACTGTAGCAGCGGTTGCAGGAGGTCTTGCTGGTATGTTTTATGGATATGATGCTATTCCTAAAGAATGGTTAAATGTAATAGTTAAGCGTGATTATATTGAAAGAATATGCCTTAATAGTAACTTTATTTAATAAAGGAGTGTAAATTTAATATATGAATAATGAAAAAGGAAATTTGGTCAAATTAGTCGAAATAGACAATGACTTTATTATATATTTAAAGTATGCAATGACTGATAATTTTACTGGTCAAAAGATTTATAATTCAGATGAATGCTGGATAGATAAGCACACTGCAGAAATTTTAATAAATGCAAAGGATATTTTTAAAACTGCAGGCTATAGGGTGAAAATCTGGGATGCATACAGGCCTATTAATGCACAGGCCAAATTCTGGGAGATAATGCCTAATCAAGACTTTGTGGCAAAGCCGCCTGATATGAGTAAGATAAAAAGGTTCAGACCAACCCATATGAATGGTCTTTGTGTAGACATTACTTTAACTGATTTAGATGGAAATGATATAGTTATGCCATCTGAGTTTGATGATATGTCAGAAAGAGCTTCTCTGAAATGTACAAAAACTTCGGAAGAAGGAAGAAAAAATGCGACATATATGAAAGAAGTTATGGAAAGTGTTGGGTTTTTAGCTTATGAAAAGGAATGGTGGCATTTCTATGATGTAAGTACTGAACCTACAACATTTATGGATTTTCTTATCTAACCGTTTACTGATTCCAAAAATCCCACTTATATAAGTGGGATTTTAAAATTTTACTTGATTGTATATATTCGCAATCAAAAACGTTATAATGTCCTTAATGGGGATATTTCAATTTTTCCATTCAATTAAATTTGGTTTTTCATCGAGTATTGATTCATATTGATTCTTATCACCAAAAACTGCATTTGGGTCTAATTTCTTATATCTTTCATATTTAGTTATTCTATCATTTAGTCTTGCCCAACCATAATGTTTTACTCGGAAATCGGGTGTAGCTTTTGGGAGTAATAATATATTTGAAGGAAATCTACCACAATGCTGTTTTTTTTCTACCCAATCATATTTAAATTCAGGCTGATATCTAAGCAAAAATGGTTTGTAATGATTATGTGAATTCCAAAATTGATCTTCTCTATAATTGTTTTCATCCCACATATCATACAATCTAAATAAATATACGTCTATACTACCTTCATTTATTAGTTTGGTAATATTTTCATAAAATATATCTTCAAATATTTCATCTGCATCTATATTTAAAATCCAGTCAGGATTTGTTTTTATTGTTTCATCCCATTGTTTTTTTCTTAATTCTACTTCATTTGCAAACATGGATTTTTCGTTTTTTATTATCTTTATCGGAATACCATTTAATGCTTTTTCTATAATTTCAATTGTATTATCATCACTTGCATCATCAATTATTACTGCATTATCAATTATATTTTTTAATTTAGAAAGAACCTCTTCTAAATACCTGCTACTTTCGTTTTTCACTACCATTGAAAGAGTTAGTTTATTATTTCTCTCTTTGTATTTTCTAATTAAGTTATTTGGTGTTTGGCAATTGTTTATATAATTAGATACACCGTTTAATAAATTCTCTCTGTAAATATGATATGTTGGATAATTCGTATCTACAAAAAGTTCAAATCCCAATACTATAGCTCTAATACAAAAAAATCTATCTTCACCTTGTATAGTTAAATTTTTAATAGGCTTAAAATTTACTCCACTATTTAATGCTTCTATATCTATTAAAGTACATGCTCCAAGTCCACCAACTTCATATACTCCTGGAACTAATAATTTGGTTAGGAATTCTTTTGAACCGCTTATTATTTCTTCCTTCGTTAGTGTTTCTCCATGTTTTCTTGGGGCTAAACTATATTGGTCATACAACCATACATTAGGGGCATAACCTTCATCCACATGCCATTGTGTCCAAAATATTTCTGATATTATTTTTTTTTGTTTACTTTTTAAATGTTCAATAAGATAAGGATGAATTACAATATCTGAATCTATTAAAAATAAGTAATCGTATTTTTCTTTAATTGCATACTCGATTATTTGATTTTTAAATTCGGCAACCTTTAATGCAATATTATCTGTCCATTTGTGTGTATCTTCATCATTGTATAAACTTTCTTCTCGTTTTTCTCCATCTAAAATTACTACATTGTTTTTTTCTTCTTTAAATTTTATTAAAAGTTCACTTGATTTTTCATCAGCATTATCATCTACAAATATATAATCTATTGAAATAGTCTTTTCAGTAATCATACCTAATGAGTGAAGAAAAGCATCTAATATTTTTTCTTTTTGATAAACTGGACTTCCTATAAGCACTCGTTTTTTTCGTAATTCTAAATTATTTTTTTTAATTGAATTTAAAAATTCTATGTTTTGTTTTACCATTGGGTCATCAGGATTAAATGTAAAAGCAATATCATTATATCTTATTGCCATGTCTACATCGCCGATGTGATAGTAACATGAACTTAACTCCATATTTGGTACAAAATCGTAAAAATTATGTAAATAAGAACCCCATTCATTAGAAGGTTTTTGGATGTCGGTTGCAGTCTTATACCAAAATATTGCATTTCTATAATCCTTTTTTTCTTTGTAATAAAATCCTAAATGACAGCATATTTCAGCTCTTGGGGACCCATGTTCAAAACTTCGTAGCAGTGCTTTTAATACATTACTATCATCGTTTAAAATTCTATAACATCCTGCTAAGTCCATGCTTGCATCCATATAATTAGAACTTAACCCTCCGCTTGTATCAAGAAATTGATTGTAGCAAATGACCGCGTCATTTATTTCTCCATTTAAAAATAACTCTCTTGCATAGTAAAATTTATTTCTATCCGATAATTTCTTTCCTTCAGCAATCATCTTTTTAAATATTTTTAAATTTCTATCTGTTTTACCATGCATCCTTTTATGTGTAATGCAAATATCAGTATTTAATATTTTGCCACTTATTATAATGTATTCATGAATTGGGTCATGCCATGAAAATCCTTTTATTCTTTTTAATAAACGTTCTCTCATAAATGTACATTTTAATTTATTGTCCTCACGAGAAAAGAGGTTGTATTTCATCATAACAACATCAAAAGAATAATCTAAATTATCTTTTAATTTCTTTAACTTTAATCTATCCTCTTCAAGAATTACATCATCAGCATCTAACCACATAATATAATCTTTTGTAGCTTTTGAAAAAGCATAGTTTCTTGCAGTAGAAAAATCATCTATCCATTGAAAGTTATAAACTTTATTTGTATATTTAAATGCTATTGTTTCAGTTTTATCTTTTGAACCTGTGTCAACAATAACTATTTCATCAACTATATCGTGTATTGATTCCAAACATCTAACAAGTGTTTTTTCCTCATCTCTAACTATCATGCAAAGACTTATACTTACCATAATTTAATCCTCCCATCATACTATCTTTATTCAACTTATCATATACTATGAATATAATAATAAACATGCAATCAAATATAAAATAAGGAGTGAATAAAATGGCTATAACACCATCTAATTTTTCAGTAGGATTATCTCCATCACCAATAAATGTTGTTTTGGGCAAGACTGGAAATTTAAACATGTCTTTTTATAATTCTAATCCCACTGACAGTGGATACAACCTAAGTGTACAGGTAGTGCTCCCTGATGGAGTATCATATAGTGGCAGTTCAATACCTCCAACATCTATTACAACTGGCCCATCAAATACAATTATTTTAAATTGGGTAAATATAACTGATTTACCGCCAAACAGTATGGCATATGTTATTAATCTCCAAGTGAATTCTGATACAAATTTTAGGGGTACAGGTCTACCGGTTCCTTATGATGTTCCTATTTCTACAATAACCGTGATTGGAAATATTGATACTTTGCCTAGGGGTAATGATGATGTTGGGAATGAAACAATAAGCAAATCCGCTACTTCAGATTTAATACCAGGTAGGTATAATATTAGAAAAAGTTCGCCTTCTAAAATGCCAAAAGGGGCAGGTTTACTAAATCCTCCTACATCATCTCAGTGGCCATACACCTATACTTTAACAATAGAAAATAATACACCATTACCATCTACAATAACACTAATAGATAATTTGCCAAATGGAGTACGTTATTTAGATGGGTTATCTGTAACCGGACCTGATAATGTTGTCTTATCTACACCAACTGTAATATTTCCTTATCCAACACAAGATTTTACTTCCTTAGATTGGGGAAGTGTAACATTATCAGCAAACAGTTCCAATACTATAACATTCAATGCTGCTATTTGGGATAATTATACCATAAATGGGGTTGAAAACAGTGGCAACAAAATTCTTCATGGTACTCAACTTACAAACACTGCTATATTAAATGGCGATTCTGGGACTATAGTAGAAACATCTAAAACGAATGCAATGGATGCAACGATTGATAAATCAGTATCACCATCAATCTTTGGCATAGGAACAATTCTTAACTATACCTTAAATTATCGTATCAATCAATATGATAACATTCAAGATTTTATAATAACAGATGTATTGGCAAATGGACAAAGCTATAATTCAGGTTCTGCCTCTGTTGCTCCAACTAGTGTAACAGTTAATTTTGATGGAACAACCACAATTATTTGGGAAATTGGAGATTTATCAGTTGGAACTACAGGTACTATAACCTTTACTTCTATTGTTAATTCTACTTATTCTGATGGAAGTACAGTACTTTCAAATGATAGTATCGCAAATAGCGTAGATTCAAATGGACTCAATGAGACAACAGAAACTCCGACACCAGATAGTAGCAGTACAAGTACAACAAGCACTACACCGACAATTTCAAAATCAGTACTAAATTATTATTATAAAGATGGTTCTTTAAAGCCATATTCTGTAGCGGCACCCGGTGATTTAGTAGAATTTCGAATTGATTATGATGCATCTATTGTATCAACAGAGCAAAAAAACATTACTATAGATGAATATGCTCCGTTAAATATGGGACCCCTAACCGGAATTTTACCCGTAACCTATGGTGGAACATTACCTGGTCCATTTTTGCCATTTACTGTATCTCCTAATGGATTAAGATGGCTTTTAGGCACGCTGCCTGGATATACAACTTGGAATGCAACATTTAAAGTTCCAGTTTTACCTCCACCATTCGTTGAACCCAAAAATAATCTCGTAAAGCTATCTGGAATTAATACACAAAATACTTCTTATAGTGATAGGGATCAAGTTGAAGTTAATTTTGGCGAGCCAAATATCCAATTTAGCAAAACAGTAAGTCCGGCAACTAACCCAGTAAGTTCAGGTCAACTTTACACTTATTCCATAACAATTTCAAATCCTCAAACTCCAGAAGGATTTGTAACGGATGCATTTAACATGTCACTAACTGATGTAATTCCTACAGGTATGACATATA
>MCHG01000267.1_pt1 | contig 21560 bp, 18 predicted proteins | sample 787351 | NCBI WGS metagenome assembly MCHG01 (sample SAMN05430296, study PRJNA330682) | permafrost metagenome | biome: Cold desert; feature: permafrost; material: soil; isolation source: enrichment culture inoculated with soil incubated with H2/CO2 at 20 degrees... ... | reverse complement strand
GGAGGAGTGGCTCAATTTATCCGGAGACGTGGCTCAATGGTGACCGGAATGATGGCTCTCCTAAACCGTAATATTCAGTATTTGCCCTCATGCATACTGCTTTAAATGTGGGAGCATCCTTAGGTCCCATGCTCGGTTTATTTATGATACAGATTAACCAAGGCCTGACCTTCTTAGCTTCTGCGACTACCCTACTTATATATGCGTTGCTTGTATTGGCGTTCATTCCGGAAACATTACGTGCCACGATTCATTCACCTGAAAAAAGGCACGTTTCGGTCGGTGAAGAAACTATTAAGCCAGAGCGGCTTTCATATAAGGAACATAAATTCTTGTTCCGGTTCACCCTCCTCGCTATGCCAATTACGATGCTATATGCTCTAGTGGAATCGGTGTTCCCCTTATACCTTCAAGCTAATTTTGACAACTATTTAACGATCTTTACGTCCTTAGTGACGATGAATGGACTCCTCGTCGTATTATTAGCGGTGTGGCTCGCTAAGAAAACGGAGATGCTTCCCACACCGTCTGTCTTACTCATCGGATATATCCTTTTTGCTTTCGTGGCCGTTGGCTATGGGTTTGGGCCCTGGATCAAAGTCATTCCGTTATTATTTGCAGCTGAGGTGATCTTTACGATTGCCGAGTGTATTACGTTTCCGAATCAAAGCAAACTTTTATCAATTATTGCACCTGAACACATGCGAGCTCGCTACTTTTCAATTTTCAGTATGAATTGGGGTCTCTCTAAAAGTCTTGGCCCGATACTCGGCGTGGCAATTTTTGCGAACCAAGGCGGTCTAGTACTGTTTCTGACCATGTCTTGTCTTTTGTTGGTTTCTGGAGTGTCCATGTATTACCTCACGAATACAACTGGTAAGCATGTAAGCGCCGAGGGAAAGGTGAGCCCCGTTTAGAACACTGCAAGTTGTTGTAAATGTGACACAAGGGATCGCCAAGATTAGCACTGAGGGGTTTTAGGCTGAGTGGTGATTCTTATGTTAATGATGCTTTGAAAAGAGGGAAAGAGAATGGGAGGTTTAAGACATGAAATTATTCTTTCTAAATTACAGGTGTATTGAAAAAAAGGATGATATGATATAAGTGTTATGGACCTTAGTTAATTTGAGAAAACCACCGCGCGGGTAGAAATAGGGGTATCATGATTTTGCATAATAAAATTTTAATTGTTGAAGATGACATATCCATTAGTGAAATGGTTAAAAATTACTTAACAAAAGATGGATTTATTGTAACAACTGCTTTTGATGGAGAAGAAGCAATTGTTAAATATTTAAATGCCGATTTTGACTTAGTTGTTCTTGATTTGATGATGCCTAAGTTAGATGGAATAGAAGCCATGAAAGTAATTAGAGAAAAGAGCTCAGTACCTATTTTAATTATGTCTGCAAAAGATAGTGATGTTGATAAAGCAATTGGATTAGGGCTGGGAGCGGATGATTATATTTCTAAGCCTTTTTCAATGCTTGAAATATCTGCAAGAATTAAAGCTGGTATTAGAAGAGCAACGAAATACTCTAATAATGATGCTAAGTCAAAAGAACCAGTGGTGGTTAGAGTTGGAGAGCTTACTATTGATATCAATAATTTTTTAGTTAGTAAAAATAGCCAAGTTATTCAGCTTACTTCTAAACAATTTGATATATTAAAATTGTTTATCCAAAATCCTAATAGGGTGTTTACTAAGGCTCAAATTTATAGTTTTATTTGGAAAGATGAGTATTTTGGGGACGAAAATATAATCAATGTCCACATGCGAAGACTCAGAGAAAAGATAGAGGAGGACCCATCAAATCCACAATACATAAAGACTTTGTGGGGGATTGGGTATAAGTTGGAGGTTAGCTGAATGAATACTTTCTTGTTTACAATTATTCTTATTTTGCTTGGTATAATACTTTTTCAATATAAAACTAAAAAACAAAAGAGTAAGAATTTAAAATACATTGGAAACAAGTTGAATAAAATTGTAAGGGAAAATACTGACGAAAAACTCTTAGTTTTTACTGAGGCTAAAGAGCTTCAAGAAGTACTTGTTGAAATTAACGGCTTTTTAGATTTCAGTCAAAAGATATCAGCAAACTTCAGGAAAAAAGAGATATCTATGACTAAAATGCTTTCAAATATTTCTCACGATTTAAAAACTCCACTTACCGTAGTATTAGGGTATATTGAAACTATAAAACTGGACAAGGATATCCCCAGTGCAGAAAGAGAAATCTTGCTTTCAAAAGTTCACAATAAAACTCTTGAAGTAATTGAACTTATCAATAAGTTCTTTGATCTGGCAAAGCTAGAGTCAGGAGATAAGGACATATCTATCTCAAGGGTTAATATGAATGAAGTTTGTAGGAAAAACATACTGAATTTTTATGATAATTTGACAGCAGAAGGCTATGAAGTAAGTATTGATATTCCTGATACAAGTATTTATGCACTTGGGAACATAGACGCCCTGCAAAGAATCATCAACAATTTAATCTCTAATGCCATTAAATATGGAAGTGAAGGTAAATACCTTGGTTTTAAGTTAAGCTATGATGATAACTATTCCTATGTAGAAATTTGGGATAAAGGTAAAGGTATTGAAGAAATTAACGTTGAAAATGTCTTTGAAAGAATGTATACCCTTGAAGATTCAAGAAATAAATTATATCAGGGAAGTGGACTAGGGCTCACAATAACTAAAAGGCTTGTTGAGAAATTAGGAGGAGAAATTTCGCTGAAGAGCACACCCTATGAGAAAACTAGTTTTACATTTAAGTTAAAGAGAATAACTTATTAGTTATATCTGTATGAACAAGATGCTGAGTTACAAGCATCTTGTTTTTAACTTAAGAGTTTTGTAAGATTTGATTAATAGAAAAGAGAAGTTCATATTATATAATATTTTTATAGTAAATAAAGGAAAGAGGAATGCAAGATGCATTATCTGTTAAGCACAACTAATTTAGTGAAAAAATTTGGCGATAAGGAGGTTGTAGCCAATGTAAATATGAATATCAAAAAAGGAGAAATATATGGTTTCTTAGGGCCTAATGGAGCAGGCAAAACCACAGTTATGAAGATGATCGTGAATTTAGTTAAACCTAGTAGCGGAGAGATCGAGATTTTTGGCGAAAAACTCAATAATAAAGCCTATGAAACTTTGAAACGAATAGGAAGCATTATTGAGTATCCTGTATTTTATGATCAGCTCACAGGCAGAGAAAATTTAGAACTTCATTGTGAGTACATGGGATATTACGATAAAAGTGCTATTGATAAGGCATTAGATCTGGTGAATTTAAAGGATATTGATAATAAGGCAGTTAAGGATTTCTCATTAGGAATGAAACAAAGACTAGGAATTGCAAGGGCAATTATAACTAAGCCAGAATTCTTAATATTAGATGAGCCAATTAACGGTCTTGATCCAATAGGTATTAAGGAAATTAGAGATCTATTAAAAATGTTAAGTAAGGAATATGGCATTACAATTTTAATGTCAAGTCATATTTTAGGTGAAATAGAACAAATAGCAGACACAATAGGGATAATAAATAATGGAAGGTTAATAGAAGAAGTCTCCATGGACAGCATTAAAGAACTGAATACTGATTATGTAGAAATAGTTACTGTGGATTGTATAAAAGCTGCCTATATTTTAGAAAATGACTTGAATATTTCTAATTTCAAAATTATAGACAACACCTTCATAAGAATTTATGACTTAACATTAGCTCAAAAGGATATTTCAAAAGCACTAATTCTAAAGGGGATTGAAATTGAAGGTATCAATAAAAAAAATAGTTCCTTAGAAGATTATTTCTTAAAGCTTTTAGATGGGAGTGAGTTAAGTGCTTAAACTGATGAAATTAGAAATTAAGAAGTTTAAAATTAGTGGATATCTCAAAGGTATTATCATTGCAAATTTAATTATTCTAGGATTCTTATTTATCATTGTTTATGGTTCAAAAGGTGATATGGTAATACCCTTTAGTAATTATTATGATGCTTTTTCGTTTACAGGTAGTATGGCAAGAGCTACTTTCTCAATTTTTGCAGCGGTATTAATATCAAGAATAATAATTGGTGAATACAAAAACAAAACAGTAAATATTCTGTTTATGTATCCGATAAGTAGAAAAAAGATTATGTTAGCAAAGTTAGCTATTATAGCAATATTCGCTTTTACTACTATGGTTATCTCAAGTCTTTTCTTGAGTTTTAGTTTATTTAGTTTAAATATTTTTATAAATTCCATTGGAGGTCCTTTAACCCAGGATATTTTAGTGAAAAGTCTAATTAATATTGTTGTGTATGCAGTAGCCTTTGCCTTTATAAGCTTAATCCCTGTATATGTAGGTATGAGAAAAAAATCTGGATCCTCCACAATTGTAACCTCAGTTATATTAGTAAGTTTATTAAATAGTGGGAGTAACGGAAATAATTTAGCTTCCATTTTGATACTCCTCATTGTCCTTGCAATGATAGGAGCAGTTGCTGCTTATTTATCCATAAAAGATGTAGAAAAAGTAGATGTTGTTAATTTTTAACCTGAGGAATTAGCCATAGAACATCTAAAGGAAAGAGTTTAGAAGGAGTTGACCATAAAGTGAAAATCAATGGATACGTTCTTTGCTTTCTCATAACAGCCCTTATAGTAGGTGCTTCGGGTTGTGTAAGAAATACAAAGACACAGACAGAGGCTAAAAACATTGAACTTGATGATGCAAAACGTGTCTCCATCAATGTTAAAATGGGAGCGGGAGAACTAGATATACTGGGTGGATCTGATAAACTGATGGAAGGTAAATTCATTTATGACGTGCCCGCATGGAAGCCGCCAACTATTGAGTATTCCAAAAAGGGCGAGGATGGTCGATTGAATTTAGAACAATCTTTTAGCAGAAATTTTTTGGGCGTTAGTAGCGGTAGTAGTAAATGGAATTTGAAGTTAAATAAAAGCATTTCTACGGATATAAGCTTATTCTTAGGTGCCGGGAGCGGTAATATCCTTTTGAAGGGCATGAACCTAGAAAACGTTCAAGTGACTATGGGAGCGGGCAAACTAAATATGGATTTGTCAGGTAATTGGAAAAAGAATATTATTGTCGATGTCAATGGTGGCGTTGGTAATGCCAACATAATACTTCCCAAGAATATTGCCGTTGTTGTAAATGTAACAAAAGGCATAGGCAAAATTAGCGCCGAAGGTTTTAGTCTGAGTGGCGATGCTTATGTCAATGATGCTTATGGCAAATCAGATATCACCATGCGTGTAAAGATCAATAACGGGGTCGGTGAAACCAAGCTAATTTTAAGCGAATAATTGTGATTGTTTTTATATGTACAGTCGTGGCAACTAAATTGTTTAACTAGGATTGAGTGAGTAGCGCAGAATATTTAGGAGACGTATATTGTGTTAATTAGAAGCACTTTTAAAGAGTTAAGGTTTGTATTATTATTCATTGGATTATCATTGTTAGTACTTGTGGGTATAAGTCTATTGCCTGAATCACCGTCAACCCCAGCAACTACGTTAGGACCCCTGTTGTAGCACCACTCTAACTTCAGTTCTAAGAAAATACCAACAAATCAGTTCTGGGCTTTAACAGAAGCGTAGGGGGCAAAGATACCCTTCGCGTTGGCAGCAATAGTTATTCAATTTGTCACTTTATACTGGGGTTGTAGAAGAATTAATGTGCATTAACATAGAAACGATTAAATTAATGGAGTGATTAATATGATAAGGGTAGTTCAAAATCAAATTGAACCAGTTGCGCATCTTCTGACAGAGTGTTTTATTGATGATCCCCTAGTTGTTGAGCAAATAAAAGGAATACTTAATAAGGAGGTTTTTTTAGAGAAGTTATTTCTGTTGCAATTAGAAGTATTTGAAAAAACAAGAGATGTTTTTTTGTTAGATGATAAGTTCAAATCTGTAATAATAGGCTATGAAAAAAAGAAATTAAAAAGATTTAAGCAACTTATACTTAGTATAAAATCATCATTTAAATTACGAAATTTAATTAGCAAGAACGACATTAAATTATATTCAAATAATGTCAAAGCTGCATCAAAGATTATTGATTTAAACTGGCAAAAAGAATTTACCACAAAAAACTATTATCATATAAATGTAATTGCGGTTGCCGAAGAAGAACGCGGTAAGGGTAACTTAAGAGCATTAATTACCCCGATAGTTACATATTGTAACGAAAATAATATCCCTATAGTTTTAGAAACAGTTAACTCTAAACAAATTGCTATGTATGAACATTCCGGCTTTAATTTAATTAAAACTATGTCAGAGAGTAGTATCGGCCTTAATCAATACTGTTTTATCAAATATCCCAATTCTTAATGGCTTCATAAATCTGCCGGAGAAGCCATGAATGGCGTCTCCGGCTTCGAGGGGCATCCTACTACATATAAAAGCTTATTCCAAAAATCCGAGAGAATATGAAGGTAGTAACCAAACTTCTCGTAAATCATTAAATAATTCCCAGAGCCGTTCCGCTACATTCTTCTCGATAAGTTCGTCTTTGATCTCAGCCAACACCCCATCCAAGGATTCATAGGTGTTCACTCGACGAAAGTAGGCCAAAAGAGTATAGGAAATATAACACGTTTTAATCTGTGCAATTTGAGCATCAAAATCCCTCCATTGACAGGTTTCCGCATGATAACCTACATCTTTAGTGGTTGATTTGACTTGACGCTTAATTATACCAAAAACTGAGGCTTCATGCGGATTTTCATTGTTTCTTAGTCTCTTCTTTATATTTAATATTGGCTAATTTGCTGGGTGCGAAAGTTCAGAGGTTATATGTCCATGAACAAGCATGGTTGATATAAGAGAACTACATGACTTTCAATTATTGATGCACAGTTGTAACAAGTTATCGTCTACGATTATAGAATAAATAGTGAACTTTAATAAAAAGCCAAGGAGTTGAAAAATAATGACAGTTTTAATCAAGCTGACACTTTGTCAAAACGGCTGTTGTCCGACCGTGGAATTTGATACTGACAATGTAATAATTAAGGATGATGCTGGTGGAAAAGTGATCCTTACAAACGATCAGTTTAAAATTCTTTTAGATCGATGCATTGTTGAAGGTGATAAGTAATGGCTTTTCAAGTGCTATTAACATTAAGTGTTCGATTTTTTATATTTGATTTTGTCCTATTTAAAGATTTGAGAAATTACCTTAAAACAAAAGGGTATATCTACAGAAAACTCCTTAGTTGTCCTTTCTGCCAAGGATTTTGGAGTGGCCTGGGAGTCTTCCTGGCTACTCATTTTATCACTTATAATATAAAATTTATATTACTCATGCTGAGTTTTGGTTTTGTCACTGCTTATCTGAGCATGATAACTACTGCCATATTTTATCCATTGATTGATAAGTATGAGAAAAGTTTTGACACCCTTTAAGGACCTCTATAATGTAATTTGAGACCCATAAGGAGTTCGTTGTGTTATACAGTCAAATCTCTAGTATTGTAAAAGTGATCTGAAAGGAGAACACAATACTCGCTGACGTCTGCACTGATTGAGGAATGTCGCCTGATCAAGGAAATAAAGCCTCGATATAATAAGCAGATGAAGAATGATCAAAAGTATAGTTATATTAAAATAACGGCTGAATGTTACCCTAAGGTTATAATAGTAACTGTAAAAATGGATGATGGCGCATTATATTTCGGCCCTTTTACCAGTCTACGGTAGGTTGAGACAGTATTACAATATCTGAAGGATTTCTATCCTATACGAAAATGTTCTACTCCTAGACTGGTTAGAAGGACTGATGGTTGCCTGTTCTTGCAATTAGGTACTTGTATGGGTGTTTGTACTGGAGGGTAAAAATAATTACTTGAAAAAACACTCTACTTATAACCGAAAAGGCCCGATTCCGATGAAATATCGAAATCAGACCTGAGCATCATAAATAATAGATATTTGTGTGGCTTAACAGGAGAGCATTTCATTTTAAAGCAGGCTTTTTATGTATTTCAACCTCACAAAAGAAAAGTAACAATGGTGTATTGTCGACTAAATAAGTCGGTGCAAATTACCCTTATTAAACCACGGGGCGGAGAAGTAATAAAAGGTGCCTTGGTCATTCCATCTTATATGGCGAAGGGATTAGAATTTGATGTTGTGATCGTTTACGATGTTAATATGAAGAACTATTACTATTGGAGTGATTTTGATAAAAAATTACTCTATATTGCCTGTACGCGAGCGCTCCATAGGTTGGTAATTTATTATAATGGAGATAAAAGCCCGTTGATTTAAACTTTGCGCCCATTTTGGCCAAAATATTCAGTCCTCTCTTCCTGATAATTATGGTTGCTTTCTTAATAGTTATGATTATTACCGGTAATAGTCCATTTAATGAAAGAGATTTCCTAATTATATTCGATTTTATGCTGGCATTAGTACTGGAGGAGAATCTGGCTTTCTGGCAACCTAGCCGGACTTGCCTGGTTATATATCGGGTATTTCAGGAAGAAATTTGATTTCACAAAGATCATAAAATGGCAGACAGATTATCTCTATGTTTACTTCATTTGGACAGCCATTGTTGCATTTATCTTTCCGATTGTTTTTAGGTTTAATTAAATCGTTACCTAGGCATCAGTGTGAATGTCGAAAAACGACGTTAGTGTTACACCCTGGTCAATGGCAATATGACTATAATAAATATAACTCTATTGTCGTTGACAGGGCACGTGGAGTTTGTGGTAGTGGTAGTGGTAGTGGTAGTGCTATATAATTAAATTCTTGATATAATGGGACGCAGAGTAGGAGTAAAGAGCTATAGATTATTGATATTGTGGGGAGCGAAAAATGAGGTATAATATATTACTATTTGATTTAGATGATACATTGCTAGATTTCGGTGCTAACGAAATTGATTCGTTAAACAAATTGTTTCATCAACATGGATATACTTTCTCGGATGAGCTATTTCGAGTATACGATTCCGTAAACAGACAACTGTGGACTGAGTATGAAAATGGAAATATTGCATTAGATGAAGTTTTAAACTCTAGGTTTTCAGGAACCTTGTTGAAATTAGGCAAAACTGTGGATGGTATGGAATGGGAAAATCAATATCGAGAACTTTTGGGCAATGGGCATCAACTGATAGACGGAGCTTTGGAATTGTGTCAGAGCTTATCTGTGTCACATAGACTGTTTGTCATCACAAATGGAATAACAAAAACTCAGATAAAGCGAATGAAACAGGCAGGATTATATGGGTTTTTTGAAGACATATTTGATTCTCAAAGCATTGGGTTTCAAAAGCCATCAAAAGAATTTTTTGATTACGTGATGGGTCATATTAAGGATTTTAAAATCAGGGAAGCGCTTATTATCGGGGATTCCTTAAATACCGATATAAAAGGCGGCCTTCTGTCAGGAATTGATAACTGCTGGATCAATAGAAAATCGCAAATGTACTCTGCGGATATTCAAAGTACATATACAATCACAAGTTTAGCGGAATTATGGGACATTTGCGACCCCATAAAATGATCAGAATTTGCTAAAAAAGACAAGGAGGTATACATGGCCTGGAGTAAAATGAAGCAACTTCTGGAGAGCTTTCTTTGCCCTGCATTATACGGAAGGGTTGAGTACTGTTCAACTAGCTACCGTTATTTACCGGACAAAGCAGGTCTTTGTTACATTACTGTAAATAAAAAGAACGTGTTCAATATGAATGATGTAACTACATTAATCAGATGGTATCAAACGGAGCAGGAAATAAAGAATGATCCTGATATTCAAATTCCTATCAACAATGAAGAAATTGAAGCAGTCAGAAAAGATACCAATGGGATTGTCCCTGAGGATCGCCTAGCTGTAATTGCAAGAAATAGAAAAATATCAGAATTTGCAAAGGAGCTGTTGTCAGCGCAATCAGTATTAAGTAAATCAAATTTTATTGTTGTTGCAAATAAGTTTTTATCTATTTCTATAAAGCAAAGTATAGAGAGCAATGATATATTATTGAATATATTGGCTTTGATGGACAGAAGGATAGGGAAAAAGCGACTTTTAAGCATGACTGAGAATATGAAGTTGAAGCACCCGATTGTGCAGTATTTTTATGAGCTACGGCTTAGTACGTTGTGATTGTGATCAATCGATATATTTGGCTTGATAAATGCTCCTAAAACATCTACGGATTTACACTTACAAAATTCTGACTGCGACTATCTGTTGGGGCTGTATACGTTAGCAGTTCTGGCAGTGTCACCATTTTATAGCCGCTCGCTTTAAGGTTGCTGATTATATTGGGAAGGGCAGCTGGAGTGTTGACGGCACCAGAGGAAGCATGCATTAATACGATGGAGCCTGGGGAGATATTTTGCAAAACCGACTTTGTAATTTCGTCTGCAGAAATTCCTTTCCAGTCTAATGGATCAATATTCCAGGTTATAGTTTTGCTGTATCCGGCATCACCAACAGTCTTCAGAACCGTTGGGTTGTAATCGCCATAAGGTGGCCTGAAAAACGGCTTTGTTGATTGACCTGTGATTCTTTGCATTGATACTTCAAGTCGATCAAGTTGACCTTTCATTTGCAGCGTAGACAGGTTCGTAAAAAGAGGATGTGAGTAAGAATGATTGCCAATGGTATGGCCTTGGGCAAGGATATTTCTAATCAGTTCGGGATGTGCCTCAACACCTGATCCTGTGAGAAAAAAAGTTCCCAAGGCATCATTTTCCGCAAGGATCTGAACTATTCTTGATAAATTATTGCTATAATCGCCATCATCGAAAGTTAGGGCGACTACCTTGTTTGTAGTATCAATCTTTCTTATCAACTGGGATTCATCCACTGCAGAATCTGTAGCATTGTTGTAAGTCGTTGCACTTACAAGGCTGCTATAATCCGATTCGACACCATTTTTAGTAGCAGTTATTTTGAAATACAGGGTGGTATTTGCTTTTACACCGTAAAATCTGAAGGAATATCCGGGTTGCCATTTGTATGGAATTTTACTATGATCGCTATTCATTATTGGTGAAAAGGTTTGGCCATCATTACTAAAATGAACATAGTAATCATCTGCATCACTGGCTTGATTCCATTGAATGGTTATCTCACTATTAGAAATAGCTGCCGCGATTAAATTAGTTGGAGTAGAAGGTTTGTTTGGAGTCGTCGAATAGCCAACATTGCTATAGTCTGATTCAATACCATTCTTGACAGCGGTTACCTTGAAATAGATAGTAGTATTAGCTTGGATACTATTCAATATAAACGAAGATCCAGGGAAGCATTTATATTCTGGAAATGGAGAAAACGAGATACCATCTTTACTAAGATAAACGTAATAATAATCTGCATCACTGATTTGGTCCCATCGAACTGTAATTTCGCTACTGGAAGTAGCCGCTGCTACTATATTAATAGGCGCAGAAGGTTTGTTTGTATAGGGGAGGGAGTATAAAGATGCAACAACGCTATCAGGAACAACAGTGATACTGCCGAAAACATTGGCATTACCATTAATTCTATTAGAACTATTAAGTTTATCAGCAGAATATATTCTAGTAAATGAAGGAGGGTAAGCATTAACAAAAATAATGGGTATTTCTTTTTTAGCAGCATAAGCAGCTCCTGTTAAAACATCGGCAAATTCTTCGCCCGATGCTATGCAGATATCTTTATTTCTAAATAAGTTGTCAAATTTTATATTAAAGTTAATATTACGTACATATTTATCGGCGCCTATTATCCGTTCAGAACCAGGTAATTGATAGATGCTATCGTCAATAATTTCAGAATTGCCTAAAATATATATCTTACTGATATTGTTTGCTGAAATATATGCCTTTACTGAATCTGGCATATAATTTTTAGGTACGATTATTATCGGCACCTGTTTTAACGCGGCAATAGGACCAACGGACAGAGCATCTGTAAAATCTTCACCCGTAACAACTATAATTTCAGTCGGAGGAGGAAGTAGTTGTGCTACTTTAATGGCAGTTTCATAGCGATCTTGACCCGCAAGACGGATAACGCGAATATTCAAAGATTGTAATTCAGCCTCAGTTGATAAAGGTACTACTGATGTACCTCCTATGATAAAGACATTTTTAACTTGTAGTTTAATTAAGGTTTTTTTCGTAACTTCTGGTAAGTTATCACCATTAGTTAATAATATTGGTGCATCATATTTCTTAGCTAAGGGTGCTGAACTTAGAGCATCGGGGTAGTTTCCTCCGTAAACCAAAATAGCGTAATCGGATTTTCCCCATCCGTTTAGAGCAATAGAAGCTGAAGTGTCGTATCTGGTTACCCCAGCTAGTCTTGTGGTGGAGGAAGCACACGCGATTGATATGAAGACAAACGTAAATAATAAAATTATAATAAACACAAATCTCTTTTTCATGGTGCCTACCCTACTTCCTTTTAATTACTCTAAAAGCCACACTTTCATTCGCTTGGCTAAGCACATCTTGCCAATCGTACATTTTCACTTTCATTCACTTATTGTTAATGACAACCGATACAATATATTTGGATGGAAGAGTTACTATACCTTGGGGCTAGCTAACCTGCAGAAGGTATTATATGGAATATCCACTGTAAGAGAAGTGAACTCTTTCACCTATAGTTGAACATCGGGAATTCGGTAGGGGAGACTACCCCCACCGAAGAAGAGCACGGGGTACTACTCCCACTTGAAGTGGGAGTCTCACGATTAGAATAATTGAAAACTAATTTTTATGAGGCAGAGCCCATAAAAATTCAGACTAAATCACTGTCACCTTACCAATTACGAAGAAACTTGATAATGTAAAACCCTGTCCCATTAAGCGGACAGGGTTTTACATTATCAAGTTTTAATTAACAACAATAGGGGGTGAATTCATAATAAATTTTTCTCTGTTATACTGCCAAATATATTGATAAAAAAAATGATGAACATTTTACTAATATTGGAGGAATTGGAAGGAAACACGAAGAATAGTACTGAAGTGCAGTTCATCTCCGATAGGGCTATAAGTGACTGACACTGCGATTTTATACTTAATGGAATCTGGGCTAAATCAATCTAAGGATTAGATTTTTGTTCAGTCTAAAAGAAGGGTGAAGTTATGAGTAAAAAGAAAATGATGTCAGGCGTGATAATCATCGTAGTCTTTATCGTGGGAGTTGCATTTTTTCGCCAGAATGTCTTTCAATCCATCTTTGCAACGAAGGATAATCAAAGTAAGGCAACAGTTGAAAATAACCAGGTTGCGGTACAAGTAATTACGCCGAAAGCGGTAGCTCAAGGTGAAGGGACATCCTATAAAGCAACTTTAGAAGCCGACCAGGAAGGCATTGTCAATTCGAAGAACAGCGGAAAAGTAATCAAGGTTTTATTTGAAGAAGGACAGCACGTCACTCAGGGTGAGACCGTTGTCATTTTAGACGATCAGGATATTAAGAACCAGTTAAAGTCCGCTGAAAGTCAGTTGGAGGTTGCCAAGGCCTCTCTTCAAAAGCCGGAGGCGAGCTTAGAGAGTACCCTACGCGCCTACGATCGGACAAAAACACTGGTTGAGAATGGCGCTCTTGCCAAGGTTGAACTGGATAATGCAGAAACAGCTCTGAAAATGATTAAGGGTGACATTGCTTCTATTCAAGCAAATATTGGAGCAGCGCAGACCAATGTTGATAACTTGCAAACCACACTCGTGGATACGATCATACATGCTCCAATCACCGGCGTTATGGATGGGAAAAACGTCAGTCTTGGACAGTTCCTCACTCAAGGAAACGTCCTGGGGAAGGTTAAGGATATGTCCTTGATCAATGCCATTATCGAGGTCGAGCAAGCGCTCATTCAGACCATAAAAGTGGGGCAAAAAGCTCGTTTAAAGCTCAATCAAGTGGATACAGAAACCTATGAAGGGGTCGTAAAAAGCATCAACTCCTCGGCGGATTCATCCTCCCGAGCGTTTAAGGTGAAGATACAGTTGAAGAATGAGAAATTTTCCTTAAAGCCAGGGGTGTCTGCCCAGGTCATACTGACCAGCGAGGCCAAAGTTCAGAACTTTGCGATCCCTGTAGCCCTTATCACCGGGAAGGAAGGAAACTATTCCGTCTTCATCAACGATAAGGGAACGGTTCAGAAACGTGCTGTAACCATTGGAGCCTTGGTCAACAATCAAGCAGAGATCAAATCAGGACTTCAAGGGAATGAATCCATTATCTCGACCAACCTGAACATGATCCAAGAGGGAGATAAGATTACGGTGGTTTCAGAATAGGGGGACTTAAGGGATGTTTATAACCAATATAAGTATAAAACGACCAGTGTTTATTATTGTGATCATCATGGTATTCCTTCTTGTAGGAGTCATGTCTTATCGTGGATTGAACATTAATGATATGCCCCAAGCAGATTTTCCCTATGTGACGGTTTCCATCGAACAGCATGGTGTTGCCCCTGACCAAATTGAAACCAATGTGGCCAAGAAAGTTGAAGAAGCCATTGGGCAAATTTCCGGCGTCAAACATGTAATGACAAATATCAGTGAAGGCATCTGCAATGTTATCGTTGAATTTGCTCTGGAAAAATCGCCGGATGTTGCCGCACAGGAAGTGCGGGACAAAGTCAGTTCGATCAGAAAGAGCCTACCTAGTGATATTGATGATCCTATTATTGCCAAATATGATTTTTCAGCCCAGCCGATTTTATCCCTTGCAGTAAGCGGCACTATGGATAATCGTGTCATTTCCAAGATCGTGGATGATGTTATCACCAAGAGTTTATACACGGTCGACGGTGTAGGTTCTGTTAAGGTATACGGTAAAGAGGATAGAGAGATCAAGATTAAGCTAGATCTCGAGAAGTTAGCGACCTATGGTCTATCACCCGCTGAGATGGTTGGTGGAATCCAGAATGGCAACATGGAGAAACCAGGCGGGAAGGTTACGGACGGGCAACGTGAAATATCCCTTCGAACCGACAATAATGTTAAGACCCTCGAGGATTTTTACAACATCACGGTTGGTACACGTTCGGGTCGTGAGATTAAGGTTCGTGATGTAGCGACGGTTTCGGACGGTATTAAAGATCCAGTCAGCATATCGTATTATGACGGCAAAGAAGCTATTGGTATCGATGTGGTTAAACAGTCGGGTTCGAATACAGTGCTGGTAGCGGATAATGTAAAAAAGCAAATGGAGCTAATCAAGGGAGCGCTTCCTCAAGGGATAACCATAGATGTTGTTGCGGATAATTCCGTGTCTATCCGTGATTCAGTCGATGAAGTCGTAAAAACCATCCTTGAAGGGTGTGTCCTAGCAGTTATTATTGTGTTCATTTTTCTAGGGGAATGGGAAAGTACCTTGATTAGTGGGATTTCGCTGCCAACCTCGATTATTACAACCTTCATCGCTATGAAGGTCATGAATTTTTCGCTTAACACCATGTCACTGATGGCTCTGTCGCTAGCGGTCGGCTTGTTGATTGATGATGCCATCGTGGTGATCGAGAATATTGTTCGGCACTTACATATGGGTAAGCCACCTTTGCAGGCTGCTCGGGAGGGTACCTCAGAAATCGGGCTGGCGGTAATGGCTACAACTTTTGCAGTGGTCGCGGTTTTTGTGCCAATTGCCATGGTCACGGGGATTATCGGCAAATTTTTTATTGAATTTGGTCTAACCGTAGCCTTTAGCATGTTGGTTTCACTGTTTGTGTCCTTAACGTTAGTGCCCATGATGTCCTCCAGATTGTTAAAGGCTGAGAGAAAAGCAAAGAAAACCTTTGTTGGTCGTTTTCTAGACGGGTTCAATGACAAGTTTGATGCGTTGGGAACGAATTATTCTAATTTCTTGAAGGTTGTTCTTAGTCACCGCATAATGACCTTAATCTTAACGGTTGTGATGTTTTTCGCTAGTGTTTCGTTGGTTCCTCTGTTGGGCTTCAGCTTTGTTCCAGCTACGGATACTGGGAGCATCACGATCAATGCGGGTACAGACTCTGGTTTGACTCTACAGGCTGGAGGGGAAAAAGCAAAACAAATTGAAAAAAGGTTAAAGATTTATCCTGAGATAACGCATGTTTATACAACGGTAGGTTCAGACGCTATTTCAATTTATGTGACCTTGACCGAGAAGAAAGATCGAGAAAAATCGTCTAAACAGATCGCTTCAGAAATCAGGGACGACGTAAAAGGAATCGCTGGAATTGAACTGGCAGTACAGGCTGGTTCTTTAGGCCCTAGTGGAGGAAAAGATGTCTCCTTTGTGATCATGGGGAATGACCAAGATACTATGCAGATCTTTGCCTTGAAGGCAAAACAGTTGCTAAGTCAGGATTCTCAGGTCAAAGATGTTTCGATCAACGTTAAAACGGGCGAAACGGAAACCAAATTAGAGGTGGACCGAGATAAGGTCACGGATCTTGGCGTGAATACAACCCTTGCTGCTGAGACAATACGGGCGCTTTTCGATGGCATCGATGCCGGAAAGTTTGAGTATGAAGGTGAACGGTATAACGTACGTGTATCCTTGAAGGATAATCAACGTAAAAGCTTGGATAATCTGGATGGTATTTATGTCACTGGCTCTAAGGATCCCACGAATCCAATGAGTTCAAAAATGATACCCCTAGCAAGTGTCACCAAAAAAGTACTTTCCACTACGTATTCTTCAATTCACAGATACGATAGGCTACGACAAATTGAGCTCTCTGCCAATCTCGATGGAATCGCCGCTGGAGATTTCTTAACAAAGTATACCACCAAGCTAACGCATGAGCTCGATATTCCCAAGGGAGTTTTTGTCAAGGTTGGAGGAATGAACGAGATGATGCAGGACGGCTTCGGTAGCCTTGTAACTGCGCTCCTAATGGGTATTCTGTTCATGTTCCTGGTGATGGCGATGCAGTTCGAAAGCTTTTTAGATCCTATTGCGATCATGTTTTCACTGCCCATGGCTCTTATCGGTGCTGTTCTGGGACTGTATGTTGCAGGCAGTGAGCTCAGTATCATGTCCCTCATAGGGATTATTCTTCTGATGGGATTGGTCGCTAAGAATGGCATTTTGCTGATTGACTTTACAAGACAGAGAAGAAATGAGGGTCTTAGTGTGAAAGAGGCTCTGATCGAAGCGGGTGCCGTCCGGTTGCGCCCCATCCTCATGACGACTCTGGCCATGATCTTCGGGATGATTCCCGTTGCCACTGCAACAGGAGCCGGTACTGAGATGCGTGCGCCAATGGGGCATGCCGTCATTGGCGGGTTGATCACTTCAACTCTTTTGACACTCTTTATCGTTCCCGTGATCTACTCTTTGCTGGATGATCTGAAGAATAAGTTCCGCAGAAGTACGAAAGAAACTGTATCCCCCAATTTAACCGGCAAATAAAGAGATATGGAGATGAAGCTATGGAAAGGAGGCTTGACGGCATTCGCAGATTTCGTCGTGTCTGAACGGTGCAAAAGTCTCCTTGTGCTTCTAATTTGGACTTGACAAGTATAACGATATATGACTAGACTAGATATAATTGATAGAGGTGCATTGTACAATCAGTACCCGAAGCTGTAAAGGTTTACGCAAGACCGTAGCTTCGGTGAAAGGTGTAGATGCCGAAGTTCGTCCCAATTACGTGGGGACTGGCTGGTTGAACAAAATAAGATTTGTCCAACTGTCGCGTTTGCGGAGAGCTATCTATATTACAGTATGATTGGAAAATCGTATAAGTAATTTAGTAGCTGATTCCGTATCAGCTATTTTTTTATTTAAAGGAGACGTAGAATTAATATGAAAAAGAACACTGTTTTCAAAGGTATCGCCACTGCTCTCATCACACCTCTGGACGAATCAGGAATTAATTATGAGCAGTTTGGCAAATTGATCGATTGGCAAATTGCAGAAAAGATTGATGCTCTGGTGATTTGTGGAACTACAGGTGAAGCGTCGACCCTAACTGACGCGGAGCACAGAGCAGCAATGACATTTGCGGTTCAGTACGCAGAAGGCAGAGTGCCAATCATCGCGGGCACAGGTAGTAATGACACCGAATACGCGCATGACCTCACTCGTTATGCCTGCGAGGCCGGTGCGGATGCAATGCTCGTAGTTACCCCTTATTACAACAAGGCTACTCAAAAAGGTCTGATTAAAATGTTTACTCAAATTGCCGACAAGAGTACAAAGCCTATCATTCTCTATAATGTTCCTTCAAGGACAGGTATTAATATTGAGCCTGCAACCTACGAGGTATTAGCAGAACATGAAAATATAGTAGGGATTAAAGAAGCAAATGGCAACATTTCAAAAATTGTTGAAACGATGGCGCGTGTGCGTGACAAGCTTGATTTGTATTCAGGCAATGACGATCAGATACTTCCTCTTATGGCGCTTGGTGGAATTGGCGGCATTTCAGTACTTTCCAACATTATGCCGGCACAGACACGTGAGATTTGCACCCGTTTCTTTAATGGTGACATTGCTGGCAGTGCAGAGCAGCAATTTAAATTTTCTGCCCTTCTAGAATCACTGTTTTGTGAAGTAAACCCTATTCCGGTCAAGGCTGCTATGGCGGCTATGGGTTTCTGCAAGGATTATCTCAGATTGCCTCTCACTACAATGGAGGATGCAAGCCGTGAAAAGTTGGTCTCTGCTATGAGAGCACAAGGATTAAATGTATGAGGGAGGTTATTAGGGGCGAGGCCAGCTAATCGTTGTCAATAGAATTTGAAAAATATTTTTCAAAACTTGTTGGAATACCTAATAGGGGTAGGGCCAACATAATGACATAAAACCCATTCTAATACAATATATGGAAACTATAAGCCGGTTTTTCCTACTCTAAGGAAAAGTCGGCTTATAGTCATTAATGATCGTTTTTTAAACTTTAACCTTTTGCTCAAAAACAAGTACAAAAGGTTCAGATGAGAAGGTAGTTAAAACATGTATATCGACGCTCATGGTCAAATTTAAACGAATATGTAGAAATTGCGTAAATTACACTTGTAATAGTAATCCTTTATAGGACCCATTTCTTAAAAAGATAAATGATTTATTATAAACAAAATTGCACGGATATTAGATACTCACAAGAGTATCCTTTCCATATTTTAGTTAGACTTGTTTTCTACAAGATACAGATAATATATATAAATTATTGAATGGAGAGATGAACTTGGCATTTTCTTTTAAGGAGAAAATATTTATCAACGATGCAATTGTTGTGTCCACTTTAGGCGGATTATTTGGAGCATTTACTATGAATATTGTAAATTATATCCTTAAGGTATTTAAACAAACCGAATGGACTTATGCTCATCTTGATGCTTCTTGGCTATTATATTGGTTTAGAGTTAAACGTAAAACAAGTTATATATTAGGCCAACTAATTAATGCAAGCATCTCAGCGGCTATGGGCGTTCCTATTTTTTATATGTTAAGAAAAACAGGAAAAGATCATTATTTATATAAAGGAATTGCTACTGGCATTGTTATCTGGCTTGTTCTTTATGTACTTCCATCTAAGCGAAAAATGTTCTCAGTTAAAGCATTTTATCCGAAAACTCACTTTATAATGCTACTAGGTGGTATTATTTATGGAATCTCGACTGTATGGGCCATAATAACTTTCGCAGGCCCTGTTTTATTTAAGGAAAAGCGTTAGAACCTATCGATAATCACTCCAACGAGGGGTGCTTGACATAAGCACAATCCTTATTTTAGGACTCAATGATCCTATAACGACCAGCACTTTAGCCTCTACCACAGTCAACCCATTGATTCCACATTCCAAACCAAGGTTTTAGCGAACTTGTCATAATGCTGGTTATCGACCCAAATTGAGAGAAATCATCTTCGAATATATGCTAATTTTGAGCTTATTAAGATATACTTATAGATAATATGAAGAATTTATAATTGGAAGGTGATGTAAATGCAACAAAAAATAGGCGAGAAATTATTAGGTCTTTATAATTTGCTTTTAGTATTCACTTGCTTATTGTAAGAAGAGTAACGCTAAGCACCCATATTTTGAACGTATCATTAGAACTTTTAACTTCCAGTAATTCTTATTTTGGGCAGGAACAATGGACGGGTTGAACTTTACAAAATTCATAGTATTGGGACATGAACAAATTAAAGCCAGAACTAAAATTCTGGCTTTAATTTGTTCATTTGGAAGGATTGTACAGGTGTAATGTGGAATTTGATATACAACACACTAATGGTTTGGTTTCTTGGATTCTAAAGGCTTTGAAAAGACTACAGAAAATCTTAAAGACAGCTTTATACATCCTGTCTTTATCGGATGCGTGAAACTTATAAGTCATTGCGATTGTCAGAATTCACTATTGCTTAAGCTGTACTATGCAAGTTACGGAAGTGGTACGTTAGGTGGGGATTGTACGAATTTTGTCTCTCAGTTACCTCTTGAAGAAGGCAAGAAGAAGGCAAGAAAATGCCAAAGAAAATATCTACGAACGATACTGCCCCTCTTAACTTAAGTAGTCTCAATGGTTTATTACCCGCTTACGCTAGCGGTAGTGGTACTTCAGTTGCAACTAGAGCTACCAATTATACTACCTCATTAACTGTAGATTATTATGCTACAGGATCTTATACAGATGGTATGTGGTCATATGCATTGGGGTCATCTTGGACTCCTAGGGCCACGGGAATTCCTACTAGTTGGTGGACAGTAACTCAAACATACTCAAATCATCTTTATTTGTATAGTGGTGGTACGCCCAACGCATGGTTGAGTCAAGTTTATAATTATGATATTACAAACTATATAGGAATTATTGGTTATGGTGTTCCATTAGGCGCAATTAATATACAGAATTCGTTATGCTATAGAGGTTGCGTGGGAACGAGGACATTCAGATACACTTAAACGGATTTTCGGATATTCTATGAATATTGAACGCCAAAAACCCACGAACTCCGAATTCATTGCACTTCTTGCCGATAAATTTAGTGTAATGAGTATGGTAAGCTAAGTTAGCAGAGCAATATATTCTTGAGAAGGACACAGATCAAGGGGTTAAGTTGTCCGATTTTTGTCGCTCTAACTATTGATGATCCTACAGTTAGAAAAAGTCTACTAATTTACATATTTCGAAGGACGGGTTTTTGCCATAATTAAATAATTTTCTAAATTTGGGTTGAGAATGAATGTGAAGTATACCGGTCGCCAAATGTTGACATACGTATAAATTATACGTACAATATGAGTAGTGGGAGGGATGAAAACACTGAAGGTTCGGGAAGTACTTAAGCTTCTGAATAAGGATGGATGGGTAGTGAAAGATACAAAAGGCTCACATGTCCAACTCACACACCCGACAAAACCGGGGAAGATAACAGTGCCGAACCACAAAGGAGACATACCTCCGGGCACACTTAATAGTATTTGGAGGCAGGCGGGGTTGAAATAAACCCTGTGTCCTGTCTATATATAAATATAAACTTTCATGAACCTGCGGTTCACAGGGTGGGATGAAAATTAGTATGTAGCTTTTGGAAACTTCCATAAACG
>MCHG01000266.1_pt1 | contig 21560 bp, 25 predicted proteins | sample 787351 | NCBI WGS metagenome assembly MCHG01 (sample SAMN05430296, study PRJNA330682) | permafrost metagenome | biome: Cold desert; feature: permafrost; material: soil; isolation source: enrichment culture inoculated with soil incubated with H2/CO2 at 20 degrees... ... | reverse complement strand
CTGGGAGGTAGTGAATTAACTACCTTACAGAGTAGTGGCAACTTGGACATGCCAATGCGAATAAGGGTATCCTGACTTAGGAGGAAACTTAAAAATCAAACTTCGCATAAAAAAGAATCCCCCACTTTTATAAGTGGAGGGAGGGTTCAATAAGTAATAAAGTTTTACTTTATACTAAAAAAAATCCCCTATTGTAGTGAGGAGAGTGCTTGGGCTCAAAACCGCCGAAGACACTTTTTTTATATGTTGTTAATTTGGGAATAAATAATTATAATATAATTATGTAGTTTATCATGCTAAAGTTAAAGAAGGAGATCATATATGAAAAAATTAATGACTGGTAACGAAGCTGTAGCTAGGGGAGCTTATGAAAGTGGAATGAATTTCGTAGCAGCATACCCCGGAACACCAAGTACTGAAATTCTTGAAAATATTGCAACATATAAAGACGATATCATTGGAGAGTGGGCACCAAATGAAAAGGTTGCCTTAGAATCTGTCATCGGAGCCTCTGTTGCAGGAGGAAGAGCTATGGCAGTTATGAAACATGTTGGTCTTAACGTAGCTGCAGATCCATTGTTTACTTTTGCATATACTGGAGTCAATGGTGGTTGTGTTATCATTACAGCAGATGAACCTGGTATGCACTCATCACAAAACGAACAAGATAATCGTAATTATGCAAAACATGCTAAAATTCCAATGGTTGAGCCTTCAGACAGCCAAGAAGCCAAAGATATGATTCAGTACGCCCTTGAACTTAGCGAGAAGTTCGATACACCAGTACTTTATCGGATGACTACTAGAATTTGTCATTCAAAGAGTTTTGTAGAGTTAAGTGATAGACAACAAGTTAACATAAAACCATATGAGAAGAATATTGCAAAGTACTGTCCAGTACCTGGTTATGCAAAAATTATGCGAATTAAAGTAGAAGAAAGACTTGAAAAGCTAAAAGAATATTCCAATGAATCACCATTAAACTACATTGAATGGAATAATTCTAAAATAGGTGTTATAGCATCAGGAATGTCATACAATTATGCAAAAGAAGTCTTTGGAGATGATGCAAGTTATCTAAAATTAGGATTTACATATCCCTTACCACAAAAATTAATTCATGAATTGCATAGTAAAGTAGATGTGCTTTATATATTAGAAGAAAATGATCCGTTTATAGAAGAACAAGTAAGAGCAATGGGATATGGTTGTGTAGGAAAAGATAAATTTCCTAACATAGGAGAGCTAACCCCAGACTGTATTAAACAAGTGTTATATGGAAAGCAAAATGACATCATTGAATACGAAAAGAGTGAAATAGTAGCTAGACCACCTGGATTATGTGCTGGATGTCCACATCGAGGCTTCTTTTATATTATAGGCAAGAGAAAAGATATGATTGTTTATGGAGATATTGGGTGTTATTCTTTAGGATTATTAGAACCTTTTAATGGCATGGACATGTTTACCTGTATGGGTGCTAGTATAAGTGGAGCTCATGGGGTACAAAAGATGTTAGAACTTCAAAAAAGCAACAAAAGAGCTGTTGCAGTTATTGGAGATTCTACATTCTTTCACTCAGGTATAACCAGCTTATTAGATGTTACATATAACAAGAGCAATACAGTAACGATAATACTAGATAATAGAATTACAGGAATGACAGGGCACCAAGAAAATCCTGGATCAGGTTATACTCTTGATGGACAAGCTTCTACACTTATCAATATTGAAGATATGGTAAAAGCATGTGGAATCAAAAATGTTAAAACTATAGATCCTAACAACTTAGAACAAATAAAAAGTAGCTTAGACTGGGCTTTATCCTTAACGGAACCTTCAGTAATTATTACTAGATGGCCATGTGTACTAAAGAAAATGACCAAAGAAGATATAGAAGAATTTAATCCTTTTACACGAAGAGTAAAAGTGGATGAAGAACTATGTATAGGCTGTAAAAAGTGTACGACTATAGCATGCCCAGCTATCTCATTTTTAGATGGCAAATCACATATTACCGATATATGCGTTGGTTGTGAAGTTTGTGTTCAAGTTTGCCCTAAACAGGCTATAGAAAAGGAGGGTAAATAAAATGACTAAGAGCATATTATTAGTAGGAGTAGGAGGTCAAGGTACCATCCTAGCAGGAAAACTTTTGACAAATGGACTTATGGCGGCTGGTTTTGACGTAAAGATGAGTGAGATACATGGGATGAGCCAAAGAGGAGGCTCAGTCTCATCTCATGTTCGTTACGGAGAAAAAGTATATTCTCCTGTTATTGAATTAGGAGGTGCTGATGTTTTAGTATCTTTTGAAAAAATGGAAGCACTACGCTGGTTAGAGTATTTAAAGCCAGATGGTCAAATCATTGTAAATGACTTTGCAATCCCTTCTCTTCCCATGTTGATAGGAAAAGCTAAATACCCAGAAGGAGTTCTAGAAACCATAAAACAAAAAGTAGAGAACAATGTGATTATAGACGCTATGAGTATAGCAAAGGAACTTGGAAATACTAAAGTCATGAATATAGTATTGTTAGGTATATTAATCCGAGCTATGTCATTAGAATCCATAGACTGGGAATCAATTATAAAATCTGATGTAAAAAGTCAATTTGTCGATATTAATATAAAAGCATTACAATGGGGAATGAGAAGTGAGAAGTGAGAAGTGAGAAGTGAGAAGTGAGAAATGAGAAGTGAGAAATGAGAAGTGAGAAATGAGAAGTGAGAAATGAGAAGTGGGAAGTGGGAAGTGAGAAGTGGGACATGGGACATGGGACGCATAAGACGTAAGACGTAAGACATTTGGAAAGTTGGGACATTTATACAGCGGTGAGTGACTGTGTAAAGTTCCAACAAACCAACAAACCAACTTTCCAACTACATGAAGAAGGTGTATAAATGAAAAAAGACTTGAAAACTAAAAATTTTAAATTCTTTAATCATAATAAATGTGAATATTTTCCTTGCCATAAAACCAACAACTTAGAAGAGTTTAATTGTCTATTTTGCTATTGTCCTCTTTATGCTTTAGGGAATGAATGTGGTGGCAACTTTACCTATACAGAAAAAGGGATTAAAAATTGTACCAACTGTACAGTCCCCCACATAAAAGAAAATTACGATAGAATTATAGATAAAATGGGTGGAATAATGGAAATAGCCAAGAAAGATAGCGATTAGTCGCTAGTCACAGATGCTAGTCACTAGACGCTAGCTTGAAAGCATTACACTAAGGTTATAATGAATCCCAATGGATTCTATAAGCTAAGAACAAACCAACAAACCAACAAACCAACAAACCAACAAACCAACAACCAAAGATTGTTCTTCTATAAGAGTAGTTTTATTTTAAAAAACAGGAGGAAACATGGATTATTATTTAGAATCATTAAAAATGCATAAAAAACACAAAGGTAAAATAAGCGTAGAATCAAAGGTTCCAGTAGAAAATTATGAAGATTTATCATTAGCCTATACGCCAGGGGTATCACAACCGTGTTTAGAGATACAAAAGAATGAAGAGAATGCCTATCTTTATACATCTAAAGGAAATATGGTAGCGGTAGTATCAGATGGTTCTGCAGTCTTAGGACTTGGCAATATTGGCGGTTTAGCTTCCTTACCAGTAATGGAAGGGAAGGCGATCCTGTTTAAAGAATTTGGAGGGATAGATGCATTTCCAATTTGTTTATCCACTCAAAGTGTCGATGAGATTGTAGAAACAGTTGTAAGAATCGCACCAACCTTTGGAGGGATTAATCTCGAAGATATTTCTGCACCTAGATGTTTTGAAGTAGAAAAAAAATTAAAAGAAAAACTTAATATTCCAGTTTTTCACGACGATCAACATGGTACAGCGATAGTCTGCCTAGCAGCACTTATTAATGCCCTACATGTTGTAAAAAAAGAAGTAGGACAAGTAAAGGTTGTTATAAATGGAGCAGGGTCTGCTGGAATAGCCATTACAAAATTAATGATTAAATACGGTGTAGGTGATATCGTCCTTTGCGATAGCAAAGGAATTATTTCCAAAAATAGAAATGATTTATCTCCATATAAACTAGAAATTTTGGGTATCACCAATAAAAACAATGTTTCAGGTAAATTAAAAGATGCATTAATATGTGCTGATGTTTTTATAGGAGTATCCGTTGCAGGAGCGCTTAAAAAGGAATACATTCCTACAATGAATAAGGAACCAATCATATTTGCTATGGCAAATCCAGAGCCAGAAATTATGCCAGATGAAGCAATTGCAGCTGGTGCTGCAATTGTGGGTACAGGAAGATCAGATTTTAATAATCAAATTAATAATGTGCTGGTATTTCCAGGAGTTTTTAAAGGTGCTTTGGAAGTAAGAGCTAAACAAATCAATGAAGAAATGAAAATCGCAGCAGCAATAGCAATCGCTGGAATCATCGGTGAAAATGAGCGAACAACAGACTATGTTATTCCCAAAATATTTGATAAGAGAGTAGTGGAGGTAGTCTCAGAGGCGGTGAAAAAAGCAGCTAGAGAAACAGGAGAAACTACGATATAAGTTACGTAGGAAATTTATAGTATTTTCAAATAAATTATATCTTTTAAAAATGAATATGAAAAAAATTCTTGTTATGAAATACTCCTTTTGGTTAAGACTATATTTTGAAGGGAGTGATTAATAATGAAAGCAAAATCAATTATGACAAATAAAGTAGTAAGCGTAGAAAAAAGTGCAAATGTTTCAGAGGCTGCTAAAAAAATGAAGCAAGCTGGTGTAGGTGCAGTTGCAGTTTTAGATCAAGGCAAAATGGTAGGTATTATTACAGATAGAGATATCATCATTCGGGATCTTGCGGAAAATCCAAATCCTGGGCAATGTAAATGTGGAGATATTATGACTAGTAACGTTGCTACAGCTACTCCAGAATCAAGTATAAATGATGTTGCAAGTATTATGTCTCAAAAACAAATCAAAAGAGTACCTATAGTAGAGGCAGAGAAGGTAGTTGGTATGGTTTCTTTAGCAGATTTATCTCAAACACGAGGTAAAAAGAGTGAAGCTGGGGATGCACTTAGAGATATTACAGATAAACAAACTTTAAGTTAACAAAAAAAGGATATCCTTCGGGATATCCTTTTTTTCAATAGATGATGATATTTATTCTATTGCTTTTCTTTTGTTTATTCTATAATATAATACTATTATGTTATAAAAAAGAGGTGTTTTTTATTGAAAAAGTTATATAAATTAGAGAGAGCAATTGGAAAATTTGCGATACACAATTTAATGATGTATATCGCTGCTATTAATCTAGGTGTTTATTTAATTGATTATCTAAATGTCATACCTGGATTCTTAAATGCTTTATATTTTTCGCCATCTTTATTTTTACAAGGGCAAGTATGGAGAATTATTACATTTATATTTATTCCCCCTCAAGCACATCTTTTTTTCATTTTATTTGTTTTATATTTTTATTATATGATCGGATCATCCTTGGAAAGTGAATGGGGTACATCAAGATTCAATATATATTATTTATTCGGAATGATTGCAACGATTTTGGCTTCATTACTTACTAATACTCCAGCCACACCGATTTACATTAATTTATCTTTATTTTTGGCGTTTGCACAACTTTATCCTGAATATGAGATATTGGTATTTTTTGTCTTGCCAGTAAAGATAAAATATATAGGCTATCTAAACTGGTTTTTCTTTGTGATAACCATTATAACTGGTGCAATGCCGATTAAAGTTTTTGCTCTTGTGTCTTTATTGAATTTTTTCATATTTTTCTATAAAGATTTTTTTGGAGATTTAAAACAGAGAAGAAAAGTCTATAATAATAGGAAAAATTACAATTCACAAATTAGGGAATTTAAGAGAAGGAAGTAAATTAGCTATTGGCTTTTGGGAAAAAATTTTAAAGCATCCCAGAAGCCAATTGTCTACTTTCTAATGTATGGGTTATTTTAAATTTTCATGTTAATGTGAGTGTGATAGCTCCTCTAGTACTTACCTCATTTTGAAGGTCGCTGCTTTAGATAATAAACAAGAGAACTAGTCACACTAAGTAAATACTTAATGATATATTTTGCAACAAAAACACAAAGAATGATTGCTAAGATCATAATGATTAAAGCGATGGTGGCAATTTTCATCACTTCACTTTTAATATGAGCAGATACAACTGCACTTGGTCTTCCTGCAAACATCATGCCAACTGTGTTTCCATCGCTGTTTTTTAATGGTATGTAATATCCGTAGTAATAGATACCTTCGACTAAAACATCTGTCCCAAAATATTCTTTTCCCTGATTTAAAACAGTTTCTACAACTTTACCTGAAGCTTGGGTTCCAATTATTCGATTCCCATTACTATCTTTAACAGTTGTTAAAATTCTGGTATCTCCAAAAAACATGCTTGCATTAACACCTGCATTCTTTTTTATCTGGTCGATCATTTTATAATCTCCAGTAATCATTCCTTCACCTTTGACTACGTTGCCACGCTCATCTTGTTTAAAATCCCCTTCATACATATTTTCATAAGCACTAATTAACGAGACTGATACACTTTTTAATCCATCCTTTACTTGTTGTTGAATTTCTTCAGTTAAGGTTACAGAAGAATGCCAAGTCACTATGGTTCCTAAAAGTAATACGGGTATAACTGACATACAAAGTAACAGTATCATTAAAGTCGTTTTTATTTTTTTCATTATTATTATTAATCCTCCTTGCTGTAATATGCTATAACCAGCTCTGCATAACTAGTATAATTATTTTACTGTTATCCATGTCGAAAGTCAATAAGTATAATATCGACAAGTATTTGTTGTTCATTTATAAGTTATACTCATAAAAAAAGGCCCCCATTTTATAGGGAGCCTAATCTTATTTAGTTGTGCGTTAATATGCATAACTCATTGGTTCTTTTTTATTTAAGTTTTCTCCACCTACAACATTTACTACGAAAAGAGTGTGGGTGCCTAGGTCTATGCACTTGTCTCTTTGAATTTCACATTCTATATTACTTCTCTCCTTCCGACTGATTTAGTTCTTCCTCTAACAATATAAATTTTCTAGAACTAACACCGCATTTGGGGCATTTTTCTGGTGGAGTCTCTCCAGTGTGTACATATCCACATACTTTACATTTCCATTTTTTCATTATGATTCTCCTTTTCATTAATAATTAAAGTATTAATACCCATAAGTAATAATGCTTAAACTTATAGAGTAATTAAAATGTAAAAATCACGCTAGTTAATTTTCAACTTCACTAGCTATTGATTTATGAAAAAACGACTTGAACCAAAAACATATACAAAAGTGTACCCCCACTAATGCTAAGTAAAGTGTGTTTTTTCCAAAGGTGAAGTACTGTGACGAAAATTATAGAAATTAGTTCAGGAATCCCAAATGGGGAAGACAATATGGAAACTTCTTTTAAACAATAAACAATTAACATACCTATAATAGCAAAAGGGAGTACATCTCCTAAATAAGATATGTATTTTGGGGTTGGCTTATTATCAGGAAAGAGGATAAAGGGAACTACTCTTGTTAAAAATGTCATTATAGCCATTATGGCAATGGTGATGATTAATTGTGGAGTTGTTAAGATCATTTTATTTCCCTCTCTGCTATTGGTTTATGTAACGCGGTAAAAACAAGTAAAAGTGATATCATTGATGGAATAATAAAATTTTGTGGACCAAAAATGAGTAGGCAAATGATTGCAGCAAATATTCCAATTAAAGCTGGCGTATGATTGGGATTTGATTCCCATTGGTTGATAAAGATAACGATAAATAGAGCGGGCATAACAAAATCGATTCCTTTGGTATTAAAAGTAAATAGTGAACCGATTATTCCACCAATTACTGAACCAATAATCCAATAGGATTGATTTAATAATGAAATAAATAAGTAAAACCAATTTTTATCTACTTCTTTAGGGACCTTCACTGAACAGAGCAAAGAAAATGTTTCATCAGTCAAAGAGAAAATCATGTAGGGTTTTTTCTTTCCCATATTATTAAATTTTGTAAGCATTGATAAACCATAAAATAGATGTCTAGCGTTAACCATTAAAGTAATAAGTACTGTGCCAATTACACTGAAGTCACTGGTAAGTAAGCCTACTGCAACAAATTGCATAGATCCAGCATAGATAAAAACACTCATAATCATTGCCCAACCAAAATGATATCCATTGCTACTAAGTAAAATTCCAAAAGCCATACCTAAAAAAAGATATCCCATAAGAACTGGTATAGTGTGTGGAAATGCAGCTTTTAATGCCTTTGTTTTCATAGTGTATGTTCCTTTCTAAAGAAGTTGGAGATATAAAAGTTGGAAAGTTGGACAGTTGGACAGTTGGAATATTACCTAGGATTTTATAATAGTTCCAACTTTCTGCTTTCTACTTTTTACTTCTAAATTATATTATATATGATACTTTTAATCATATCAAATAATATGAATACTACCATCTGAATAGGGTATTAATAAAGGGAAAATAAAAATTTACACAAGGTGGTATAGACATGGAGAAAACTTGTATCAACGCGATAAGAATGTTGGGTGTTGACATGGTAAATAAGGCAAATAGTGGACATCCAGGGATTGTGTTGGGTGCTGCACCAATTATGTATACATTATTTACAAAACATCTATCATATAATTCAAAAGATCCTTCTTGGTTTAATAGGGACAGGTTTATATTGTCTGCCGGTCATGGTTCAGCACTACTATATGCTACTCTTCATTTAAATGGATATGATCTGCCTATGGATGAATTAAAAGCCTTTAGACAATGGGGTTCTAAAACACCTGGACATCCAGAATACGGACATACCCCAGGAGTCGAGGCTACAACTGGACCTTTGGGTCAAGGGATTGCTTGCTCTGTTGGACTGGCCATAGCAGAAAGATATCTTGCAGCTACGTTTAACCAAGAGGAAAAACAGATTATAGACCACTATACCTATGTGTTATGTGGCGATGGAGATCTACAAGAGGGTGTATCCTTAGAGGCCATTAGCTTAGCTGGTCACTTAGGATTATCTAAACTTATATTATTATTCGATTCAAATGATATTCAACTCGATGGGCCAGTAAATATGGCAAGTTCTGAAAACATAAAGAATAAGTTTGAGGCTATGAATTGGAATTATATAAAGGTTGAAGATGGTGAAGATTATAAAAATATAGATGCTGCAATCATCAAAGCTAAAGGTAGCCAAACAAAACCAACAGTAATAGAAGTAAAAACAATTATAGGACATGGATCACCAAACGCTGGGAAAAGTGCAACTCACGGTTCACCACTAGGGGAAGAAAATACAGCACTTACTAGAAAAACATTAGGTTGGGAACACGAACCTTTTGTTATATCAAAAGAAGTCTATCAACACTTTATAGAACAAAATAAACAAAAGGGATTAAAAGCCTATGAAGAGTGGCAAACCATGCTTAAAGCATATAGTTTTGCTTATCCGAAACTAGGTAAAGTAGTAAAACAAGTAATTAATGAAGATACCATAGACATTAATTTTGATGGTGTATTTGAAAGTTATGGAGTAAAACCATCCTTAGCAACTAGAGTATCATCTGGAGAAATTTTGAATCTTCTTCAAGAAGAAAGCTTACTACTTATAGGTGGTAGTGCAGATTTATCTTCGTCTACAAAAATAAAGGGATTAAATGGTGATTTTTCTCGAGATAAGCCATTAGGAAGAAATATTAATTTTGGTGTAAGAGAACATGCAATGGCTGCAATCGTAAATGGCTTAGTTCTTCACGGGTTGAAAGGTTTTTCGGGAGGATTCTTTATATTTAGCGATTATATGAAACCTGCTATGAGATTAGCCGCACTTATGGGTATACCATCAATTTTTGCCTTTACCCATGATTCTGTTGCAGTAGGTGAAGATGGACCTACCCATGAACCAATTGAACAGTTATCAGGATTAAGGTCAATACCCAATATGGACGTGATTAGACCTGCCGACGCCAATGAAGTAATGGGTGCGTGGGAATTAGCATTAACATCTAAATCTAGACCTACAACAATTTTGTTGACTAGACAAAATGTGCCTGCACTTGAAAATTCAAAACGCGAGGAAGTAGAAAAAGGAGCATATATCATCTCTAGTGAACAAAGTAAAATTGATGCTATACTTATAGCCACAGGTAGTGAAGTGTCTTTAGCTATAGAAGCACAGAAAGAATTACGCAAAGAGGGTATAGACACTAGAGTTGTATCACTTCCATCCTTTAAAAGGTTTGAAGAACAAAGCGATGAATATAAGGAGTCAATCCTACCTAAAAATAGTACAAAAAGAATAGCAATTGAAATGGGATCATCCTTTGGATGGCACAAATTTATAGGTCTAGAGGGAAAAACACTAACCATAGATAAATTCGGTACCAGCGCCCCAGGCGACGTAATAATAGATCAGTACGGATTCAATGTGGATAACCTAGTTAGATTAGTCAAAGAACTCTAAGTACCTGTAAATTTGCTTTTCTGTCATCTCGAGCGAAGTCGAGAGATCTCCGTTTTTCAGGTGCGTGTGACCCTCATCAATCTACAATTAAGTTCCTTATGGAACAGACTCTTTAAAAAATGTAATGTAGAATGCAAAATTAGAATGCATAATTTAACACCTCAGGAGCATCTTTTGCTAATCACCGACGCAAAAGAAATGCCCCAAAGTAAATAACTGAGCCAAAATGAATTCTCTAGAGTGAAAACACTTGACATCAAAATTGATATATGTGAAAATTGATATATTAGCACTCTATAGATAAGAGTGCTAATAATAATTCAAACACAAATGATGGGAGAGATAATATTGGCAACGAAAAAACAATTCCAAACAGAGTCTAAGAAACTTTTAGATATGATGATCAACTCGATTTACACCCATAGGGAAATTTTCTTACGGGAGCTTATCTCTAATGCCAGCGATGCCATTGATAAAACGTATTATAAAGCATTAACTGATGATACAGTAGCCTTTAATAAGGACAACTTCTATATAAGAATAGCTATTGATAAGGAAAATAGAAGCATTAAGATTTCTGATACTGGTATAGGTATGACGAAAGAAGATCTTGAAGAGAATTTAGGTGTAATTGCTCAGAGTGGTTCTTATTCATTTAAAAAAGATAATGAGTTAAAAGACGGTCATGATATTATCGGACAATTTGGCGTGGGTTTTTACTCAGCGTTTATGGTAGCCGAGACTGTTACTGTAATTAGTAAAGCACTAGGTAATGAAGAAGCGTACAAGTGGGAATCACAGGGAGCAGATGGATATACTATTGAGGCTACCACTAAAGATACAGTAGGTACAGAGATCACATTAAAGGTAAAAGAAAGTACAGAAGAAGAAAATTATGATGAGTACTTAGAAGAATATAGATTGAAAAGCATCATTAAAAAATATTCAGATTTTATTCGATACCCAATTAAAATGGACATAACTAGTTCAAGACCTAAAGAAGGAACAGAAGGCGAATATGAGCAGTTTACAGAAGAACAAGTAGTAAATAGCATGGTTCCTATTTGGAGAAAAAATAAGAATGAGCTGACTAAAGAAGACTATGAAAACTTTTACTCAGAAAAACATTATGGATTTGATAAGCCATTAAAACATATACACGTTAGTGTTGACGGAGCATTTAGCTATAATGCAATACTATTTATTCCTGAAAAAATCCCCTTTGATTATTACACAAAAGAATTTGAAAAAGGTTTAGAGCTATACTCAAATGGTGTTTTAATTATGAATAAATGCCAAGATTTATTGCCAGATTATTTTAGTTTTGTAAAAGGTTTGGTAGATTCAGGAGATTTATCCCTAAATATATCTAGAGAAATATTACAGCACGATAGACAATTAAAACTGATCGCAAAGAATATTAAAAATAAGATCAAAAATGAATTACTAAATCTTCTAAACAATGATAGAGAACAGTATGATAAATTCTATGATTCTTTTGGAAGACAATTAAAGTTTGGTGTATATAGTGATTATGGCAACAATAAAGATGACCTACAAGATTTAATCATGTTCTATTCTTCAATAGAGAAGAAAATGGTAACTTTAAGTGAATATATTGCAAGAATGCCAGAAGAGCAAAAGTATATTTATTACGCAGCAGGAGAATCCATAGAAAGAATAGAGAAATTACCTCAAACAGAGGTAGTGGCAGAAAAGGGATACGAAATTCTTTACTTTATTGATGATGTAGATGAATTTGCAGTAAGAATGATCAATACGTATAAAGAAAAAGAATTTAAATCCGTTTCAAGTGGAGACTTAGGTATTGAATCAGATGAAGATGCTGACAAAGCTAAATCTGAAACTGAAGGACAAAAAGAACTATTTGAATTTATGAAAAATACGTTAAAAGATAAAATCAAAGAAGTTAGGATATCCAAAAGATTAAAAAATCATCCCGTGTGTTTAGCAAATGATGGAGATTTAACCATAGAAATGGAAAAAATATTAAATACTATCCCAAACAATCAAAACATCAAAGCGGAAAAGGTGTTAGAAATTAATAGTAGTCATGAAGTGTTTGAAAAGTTAAAAAATGCATTCGAAAATGATAAAGAAAAACTAGAACTTTATACGAACTTACTGTACAATCAAGCTCTCCTTATTGAAGGATTGCCAATAGTTGATCCAGTGGAATTTACCAATGATATATGTAAGATAATGATTTAACATGAGAAAACCGGCTATCAATAATAGCCGGTTCTTTGTTATTTTATGATAGGAAAGTTTTACTAGTTTGCTAAAGTCCAAACTTTCCGATTATACTTAAACATAGCGCCCAAGACGCAGTTCTTAATTTAATGAATTACTCTGCATCTCCAAATCCACGTGAGCAGAAACATGGTTCTTCATCTTCATAGAATTCAAAAGAGCTAATTTTTTCGTAAGGAATTACGATGAACTCTAATTCTTTTTTAACCACTTTACCACCGCAGTTTTCTTTAAGGAGAAGTTGTTCATCATTTTCTGGGAACAATAAGATTAATACTGATGTTCCAACTGGGACTGGAAGAATAAAAGCTCCATTTGATACTGTTTTGCAACATTCTCCACATCTAAATTCTATAGCAATTTTGATGTCATCAAAATTTTGAAGAACACCTAATACACTTGCTAAACTATCAGGACCATCCCCAGAACAATTCTTTAGCATTTTTTGCAAGTCTCTTACAACAGCACCTTGTCTATTTTTCATTAAATAATAACCCCCTAAATGATTCTTAGATCCTAGTGGATCTAAGTAATAGTAAACAAGTCTTATGTTTTATAGAAGGTTATGAAATCGTGTTTCTGTATATAATACTATACTTTCAAGAAAATGTGACAAATAATAAAATTTTATAGAAAATGAAACTCGAGGCATTTATTGTTAATAAGGATGATGACTACATGAGAAAATCATTTATAGACAAAATGCTAAATAAGGGAGAAGTAGTTAAAAAATATTTTCAATCAGTCTTGACGAAAAAACAATTGATGATATTGATTTTGTAGTTAGAGCTAAGAACGAAATTTAGATGACACAACTATAACAAGATAAAGTTTTAGAAGAATGTAGTAAAGATGGAACTAAAACAACTAAAGATTATCATCTTATTTATTATTTTAATAATAGGGTTATAACTTAAAAGAGGCATAAATTCTAGTTTTGGTGTTAACCTATCATATATCAAATATGGTAGGTGATCTTTTGCATTTTCATAGTATAGCCTTTAAGTTAATTGTAGGATACGTGGCTTTATTTGTTTTAACAAAAGTATTACGCAAAACCTTTATTACTCAAATAACCACCTTTGATTTTGTCACCGCTCTTGTATTGAGTGACTTCGTAGGTAATGCCCTCTACCATCAAGAAGTTGGTGCCTCAAGCATTGTATTTGCTAGCACTGTTTGGGGATTACTTATGTTTTGTACTGAATGGGTTACTCAAAAATATAGAGGGAGTAGGGATTTTATTAAAGGCAGTCCTTCTATTCTCATTAATCAAGGAAAACTATCTTTCTACGAACTAAAAAGAAACCATCTTGATATTAATCAGTTACAACATTTACTTAGATCTAAAGGTGTATTTACTATGAGGAAGGCAGAATATGCAATTTTAGAAGCAGATGGAACATTAAATGTTTTAAAGAAGTCTCCCTATGATGTTCCAGTTAAGCAAGACAATGATTATCCTAAGAAACCAGTATATTTAGCAGTGACTTTAATTTCCGATGGTGAAGTCTTATGGGAAAATTTAGCTGAGCTAGGTTATAGTAGAACTTGGTTTGCTAATGAGATAAATAAGTACGACTTAACTTTTGATAAAGTCTTATATGCCGAATGGTTAGAAGGGGACGGTTTATTTCTACAGGAATATTAAAGTTGGAAGGCTTTCCAATTGATTTGGACTACCCTCTGCTAGCTGAATAAATTTGTTTTCTGTTATTGTAATTTAATCCCTACTTTATTATCCTTGAGTATCTTCGTCACTTTTGTATTCTAAAATATCTCCAGGCTGACATGCTAAAGCCTTACAAATCGCCTCTAAAGTTGATAATCGAATCGCCTTTGCCTTTCCATTTTTCAATATAGAAACGTTAGCCATTGTTATTCCAACTCTCTGTGAAAGTTCTGTTACACTCATTTTCCTTTTAGCCAACATCACGTCAATATTGATTATAATCGCCATATTATTCACCTCAGACCGTTAAATCATTATCTAATTTTATATCTATGGCATTTTTTAATAGCTTTTGAAGAACAGCAGCAAAGGCTGCAATCATAATTGAAGCAAAAATAATGACCAATCCGATTACTATAATACCTGGTGCGTCATCTACATCTGCCATAAGATAGAAGATTGGCATACCTACGATATATAAACTACCGAATGTGATTGCACAGTATTTTATTTGCTTTAAAGCCTTTATAGATAATTCCGAGAAAGCTTTGTTCTTGTCAATATACTGTAAAAGTTTAAAAGCTTGATACAGAGCAAAGTAAAAAGGTATCGCCGTTGCATACAAATCGATAAAAACGAGATATTTCATATAAGTATTATCTGGAAACAATTCTGCTGCAAAATTCGCTATCTCAGGCACCAAAAATATGCACAAAGCAAGAACTGGAATTCCAATAAGAAAAACAACTATCTTTAAAAAGAGTGTATCTAATTTCATATAAAGCACCTCACTTATTTATTGTTAATTTGATTTTAACATATAATTTATTGTTTTTCAATAAAAAAATATCATTTTTTATTGTATTGTTATTGTTAATTAAGATGATGCCTACATAAGAAAATCATTTATAGACAAAATGCTAAATAAGGGAGAAGTAGTTAAAAAATAATTTCAATCAGTCTTGACGAAAAAATAATTGATGATATTGATTTTGTAGTTAGAGCTAAGGACGAAGTTTTAGCAGACACAACTATAATAAGATAAAGCTTTTTAGAAGAATGTATTCTAACAATTATGACACCTTTAATTAAATAATGATATAATCTAACTTAATAATTTGGTTATTTAAGGCATGAAAAGCTGCACCAAAAGAGAATTGGAAGAGATAGTCTACTTTTTAGCTAATTAAGCGAAGATGAAAAGGACTCCTTATAAGCAATTTTGAAAAAATCGTACATTTGATAAATGAATTGGAAAAAATGGTTATTGATAACTATACATGATTCTATAATAATCATGTCAAGTAAATTGCAAAATATTTGAGGAGATGATTGTATGGAAAGCATCCAAAGTAAACTACTTAAAGCAGTGCTTAGAATTGTTAAATTAAATAAGATGTGGAAACTAACTGGTAACGAGTTGAGAAAATATATAGAGAAAAAACAATTGTCAGAAAGCCATGAACCGCCTATAAAAGTTCTAAAAGATTTTAACATCAGTAAAAAGGAGATAAATGGTCAATGTTATTATGTAATAAAACCATTGAACAATATAGGACAAAAACATATTCTTTATCTTCATGGGGGAGGATTTGTTTATGAAATTATGAGCCTTCATTGGGAATTTTTAGGTAAACTCGTAGACTCTTTGCAATGTACAATCACTGTTCCTATTTATCCCTTAGCACCGAAACATCAATATCAAGAAGTTTTTGAAATGATTGTTCCCCTCTATCAGCAGATTATTTTAGAAGCTAAACTTGAAGATATAATAATTATGGGGGATTCAACAGGTGGAGGACTAAGTCTTTCTTTAGCACAACTTTTAAAAGAAATGGATTTTCCACAACCTGGAAATATAATTCTCATAACACCTACATTAGACATGTCCTTCAGCAATCCAGAAATACATGAAGTAGAAAAGCTTGACCCAGTATCGGCAGTACCTGCACTGAGTGATATAGTTAAGTGGTATGCCGGAGAAAAAGGTTCAAAACATTACTTAATTAGCCCCATATATGGAAAATTTGAGGGACTCGGTAAAATTAGTTTGTTCATAGGGACACATGACATATTGTACCCCGATGCCAAAAAGTTTAAAAAGATGGCAGATGAAAATGGGTTAACAATAAACTATTATGAATATCCTTCCATGATTCATATTTGGCCATTGCATTTCTTTCCAGAGTCACAGAAAGCAACTAAACAGATTATTGAAATTATAAAATCATCCTAAGCATCTGAAAATAAAAGGCACAATATCTACATCAATAATAGTATACATTCTTACTTTGGGCAACGCAAGGCGTGAAAATGGTAATGGGAGATAATTATGCAACTTTAAGGACAGTACCTTCTGCTGGAGCAAGACATCCTTTTGAAACCTACATTGTTGTAAATAGAGTTGACGGGTTAAAAAGCGGAGTATACCGCTATTTGCCTTTAACACATCAATTACTTTATATTTTTGAAGGTGAGAATTTGGAAGAGAGGTTATCTGATTTAACGTTAGGACAAAAATTTGTTGGAAAAAGCGCTGTCACTTTTATATGGAGTGTAATCCCTTATCGGGGAGAGTGGAGATATAATATAGTTGCTCATAAAACTATGATTTTAGATGCTGGACATGTATGTCAAAACCTCTATCTTGCTTGTGAAGCTATAGGCTGTGGAACATGTGCAATAGCAGCTTATGACCAAAAGGAATTTGATAGATTTTTAAATCTTGTTGGAGACGATGAGTTTGTAATTTATTTAGCTCCTGTAGGGAAAATTTCATAAAGTATGAAAAGACGTAATCCTTATATATCATGAGATATTTAGAACAGTAACAAAGTCGGAAGTAGTTATAAATTAAAGATAAGGGACGTAAGATAAATGAATGCAGTTTTAACAGTAATACCAATTATACTTATTAGGTATGGTCTATTAAGTATAGTAAACAAAGAAGCACTTAACCGTGCGGGTTCATTTGCTCCAGTAATTGGAAGAGAAAAAGTAGCATATTGGGTTTATCAAATTGCAACGACCCTTATTTTACTATATTTATTAGTACTCAAAATACGAGTTGACTCTGATTGGTTTTACATAGGATTGATAATCTATAGCTTAGGAATTGTTTTTTATGGGATATCAATAATAAATTATGCTAAGCCTAATATAAGCGGAATAAATCTAAATGGGTTATATCGAGTATCCCGCAATCCTATGTACATTGCATATTTTATTTATTTTTTAGGGTGTGTATTTCTAACTCGTTCATGGATATTGCTTGTGCTATTAATATGTTTTCAGATATCAGCGCATTGGATTATCCTTTCAGAAGAAAGATGGTGTATTAAGGAATTTGGAGAAGAATATTTAAAATATATGAATAGAGTAAGACGTTATATTTGATAGTTCTTATATTTTCTTTTGTTAATGCAACATTAGTAGAGTTATCTAGCCCACAATATGCAACTAACTTTAAATTATTGTTCCTATAATAGTAATAGTGCAGGGATCTTTTGAATAAGTTTATTATCTTGCTTATATATTATTTCAATATCAAACTTTTTTTCAAATACCTCTGGAAGTACAATACCTTGTTCATTAAAGTATCATATACCGCTATATTTTCATCATTTATGGTGATTTTTATTAGTTTTAAATAAGCATAACTTTTATCTGAATATCCTGTATATGTAAAAGCAGAAACTCGAGAGTTTATGAATAATGTCTCACATCTTACGAATACTAAATTTGTACTTTATAGTTAAATACTATCAAGGATACGTTTTAAAATATAAGCAAAGTTGGTCAAATAATAGCTAATTACAAAAGGGTGGAAGAACCACCTCAAATGGAAGACTGTAATCAATTGACTAAGTAAAAACAGTGATAATCCTATCAACTGTTAGTTGAATATAAATAAGTGAAATACAATTAAAAGGAGAACATATAATTATGCAGGACAAAACAAGAATAAATCTTATCTCTTCGCAAATAGCAAGTCTTTGGAATGCTTATATGAACGACACAATAATATTATGTATGCTCAAATATTTTATAAATAGACTTGAGGAGAAGGAGATTCGTCCAATACTACAGCATGCGATAGATATATCAAATGGTCATATACAGGTAGTTGTAGACCCGTTTAGTCAAGAAGGGCTTCCAATATTTCAAGGTTATAAAGACATGGATGTCGATATTAATGCACCAAGACTTTTTACCGACATTTTCTAGAGGTTTTGGACAACACTAAGAGCCTTACGAAATAATTAGTGCAGTGATTTAGTATATAATAATTTTAAGAGAACTCCAAAATCAAAAAGGAGTTCTCTTTTTTAGTTTTTATTCGATACAGGTTGAGCCAGATAACTGTAAGAATTTCATTGAAAGCGACTTGTGATGAGTTGGAGTTTAGTTTCAAGGTAATTGACAGATGTATTTTATAAGTATACAATGTAGTTAGTTTGGCTAACTAAATGGAGGTGTGAAATGGATACCAATCTTATAAGTAGCGCAGATGCAGTAGGATTGTTTTGTCGCTTACATATGAACACAAAAAGAGATATTCCAATCAGGCCTAGTGAGATGGGAGTACTTATATTCACACATAAACAAAATATACCAGTTACGCCGTTGATGATTAGTAATTTTTTTAAAATTGCTAAACCATCGGTAACATCTATGATTAATGCGCTTATTAAGCAAGATTATTTGTACAAAGAACCTTCGACCACAGATGGTAGAAGTTATATTGTATCTGTTACAGATAAGGGGCGGCAACTTGTTGGATCTACATTTGATGAATACTTCAAAACTATGGAACTGCTTAAAAATAGGATGGGGAGTATAGAATTTAGTCTATTTATTGAATTAATTCAAAAGGCAAATGACATATTAAGTGAGGAGAAATAACAATGAAAGTATTAGTAACAGGCGCTTCGGGGAATGTAGGGAATTATGTAGTAAAAGAATTATTGAAAATGGGTGAGAAGGTAGTAGCTGCAGGCACTGATGCTAAAAAACTTAAAAACATGTTTGGGGACAAAGTAGATGTTGTTGAATTTGATTTTACTAAAGTACAGACATATAAGGATGCCTTAAATGGAGTGGATAGAATATTTTTAATGAGACCACCTCATCTTGGTAAACCTGAGGATTTATATCCTTTCATAGATGCAGCGAAGCTAAACAATATCAAACTGGTTTCTTTTTTATCATTAATGGGTGTTGAAAATAACCCAATACCGCCTCATCATAAAATAGAAAAATACATCGAAAATATTGGAGTTGCATATGCTCATATAAGACCAGGTTTTTTTATGCAAAATGTATCAGGTATCCATTCAGAAGAAATTAGAGAGAATGATAAGATTTTTATCCCAGCTGGCAAAAGTAAGACGAGCTTTATAGATGCTGCAGATATCGGACTTTCTATAGCTGTAGTATTACATGAACCCGAGAAATACAAAAACACCGCTCACACTATTACAGGCCATGAAGCTTTAGATTACTACCAAGTGGCAGAAATATTGAGCAGAAGTACAGGAAGAAAAATTACTTATGATAAGCCTGGGTATTTAAAATATAGAAGCTATTATATAAAAAAACGTGGACTTGATAAGGGATATGTGAATGTGACTGTAGCCCTTTATTTTATGACAAGAATGGGTTCTGCAAAAGATGTTACAAATGAGTTTTACAATCTTACAGGAAATCAGCCAAGAACTTTTGAGGACTTCACTAGAGAAAATATAGGAGCTTTTGTGAAGCGAGAGGAAGAATAGCTCCAACTGTTATTTAATCAAGCAAGATGAAAAATTCATGATTATTGACTCTGAACTACTCCTAAAAGCGACAGAGTTAATTTATCAACTTGAGAAAGAAGGAGTAAAATTTACAAGTTTTACTATTGATAAAATCCATACGGGACATTAAAGTAGACATCTTATGCATTGAAATTTTTAGTGAGAATTTTTTTAGCATCAATACATTTTATTGGAGGGTCAGGTTATGAGTATAGTAAAAAATTTTTTGCCAATATTCACAAAAAATCAAATTCGCTTTAAAGAACAATATAGAGAAATTGGTGATATTTATACATTTGTTTTTGAAATGGATAAACAAATGAGTTGGAAGGCAGGACAGCATGGAATATTTACAATACATCATATTAAGATTAATAAACCTACAAGGGCTTTAAGTATTGCTTCAATACCAAATGAGGGGAACATAAAGATTTCTACGAAAATAAGTGAAGATCCAAGTGAATTTAAAAAGGCTTTATTGAATCTTCAACCAGGGATGACAATATCCATGAGGGGACCAATAGGAGCTTTATATACTCAAAGTATAAAACCACTATTGTTTATTGCAGGAGGAATAGGTATAACTCCATTTAGAGCGATAATAAAAGGCTTATTACTGAATTCTGATGATATTTCTAGAGAAATTGAATTGATTTATATGGATAGTCACGAAGAGTTCATTTACAGAACGGAACTAGATAACGCTGATAAAGCAGCTATAGTAAAAACAGTTTATACAGTTAATCGTAAAGATTTAAACGATAATATAGAAAATTTTGTTGATAAGCATAATAATGATGCTGAATACTATATTATCGGATCAAAAATGATGATTAAATCTATTAACGATTTGTTATTAAATAAAGGTATTAAGAAAAAGAACGTTAGAAGGGATACCTTTATTGGTTATTAAATAGAGTAATATATAGCATAGCTATAAAAGATCGTGTTATTAAACTTGTGTGTTTTATAAAAATCATCTCTTTCTTGGTAAGAATTCAGATATGAATTTAAGCATGAAGGAGTTTTTTATATAAAAATTGCTAAAAATCAAAAGAAATTATTAAAGAGAATGATATTGAAAATGTAAGTGAAAAGTCATCGATATACATAATATAACATGGCTTGTAGTTTCTACATTTAAATCCTTTCCATTATAATGTCATGAGTTGAAAACACTTCATTTTTATCTATAAGATGTATTAATTATCACCAATACCTGCCGATCAATGTCATAAAGCTATGCTTACATAATTTTACACAGAACGTTTTTTATTACCTGGATATTTGTTTTTCCTCGAAGC
>MCHG01000265.1_pt1 | contig 21575 bp, 18 predicted proteins | sample 787351 | NCBI WGS metagenome assembly MCHG01 (sample SAMN05430296, study PRJNA330682) | permafrost metagenome | biome: Cold desert; feature: permafrost; material: soil; isolation source: enrichment culture inoculated with soil incubated with H2/CO2 at 20 degrees... ... | reverse complement strand
AATAGGAAAAGCAATTTTCAGAAAAAACGATAGCGTGAAAAATTGTTGAATTTTAGCAAACATCTGCGGAATGTCAGCTGTACGAAGGACATAAAAAATACCGCTCAAGATTTTCCAATCATCTTCTCGAGGTCTTCCAGGCTTCTTTTTAGGTTTTGGCAGTGGTAGTAATAGTTTTATTTTATTCCAGAATTCAACAGATACTTGTAGTCGTATACCGTTTTTCGTTTTGTCACTACCACAAATTACCATTCATCGTAATCCAAATACTTTTAATTAAATAATAAAAACAGATGTTTTGTCAGTATAACCATTGACTCTATATCATGTTTTTTGTGATGATGAAAAGGGTCCAGAGTCAATTAGAATTACAGAAATTTCAATACACTGCTCTTTTTGATGTAACAATAAAATTGGTTTTGGGATAAGCTCTATAATTATTGTCTTTTTTATAACTGCCTAAAAGATCTTTTAAAAAGCATTAATAAATATTTTAGTCCAGTATGATGCGGTTTTTTGCGGAAACGCCATCCTAAGAGAGGCCAAAATAAAGTTCGAGGCGATGCCCACATCTGATCTTCCATAAGGTGTAAAATAGAACATGACGCAAGGGTAAGGACTTTGATATCTCCGCTTTTATCATAAAGGTATAAACCTATCAGGAAAAGGGTAAAAGAGAATAACAATGTATGAGCTATCATCCGTCCGTTTGCAATGGTGGAAGGAAATATGATCAGTCCTAGAGGTTTATCTATTAAATCTGGAAGGAGCGATCCAATGACAAGATATGTTGGATCTATAACAGTCCTTAATTGTGGTATGAAAAACGCAAGTCCGAAAAATACCCCAAAAGTAACACCGATATGTCCAAAAAGAAGCATCGAAAATAAAAGGCGTTTCAGTTATATAAGTACATATATATTATTAGTTCATAAATACTCTTAATGTTTTATCCCAAAATTATTTCGCTTTTTTAATTTTTTTTTTATTGCAATGTATATAGGATACATGCAGCCTTTTATTCTACTTCAGCTTCAAATTTACTTCATTTTATAGGATCATTTCGTAGTACAAGGAAGGAATTGCAATGTCATCACGCTTAACATTTTGCGCCTCCTGTTAATGTTTCGTGTATTGAACTCCTTAATGATTTTGAATCTGCGAAATAATTTCAGGATACAACAACATCACTAGATTTTGATACTGAGTCAATATTCTCCTGATTTTTAATTGTCTTTTTTTATTATATATGCAAAAAAGAAGAAAATTACAATGGCTAAAAGGCAAACTATATGATTAGTATTACTTAAAGGTCGCCAGAAATTAAGGAGTTCTAAAACGATAAAACCTAAAAAACTTGCCCTAGTTGCAAACGAATCAATAAATCCACTTTTATTTTCAGTATTTAAGTGAATGCTACTATCTTTTGAATTAACGATAACGTTATTTTCATTACCATCTATTTTTATAGGCGCCTGATTTTCTTTTAACATTTGTCCAATTACATTCAATATAACATAACCTAAAATTTGTGTTTTCTTTGTAAGATCGTTTTCGCTAATCATTAAGTCTATTTTATTAAGAATATAGTCAGGAATATTTGGTACTTGATTTTTTAAAGTATAAGCAATGTCCTCTATATTTTGAGCTGATTCTTCTGGATTACTTGTGAATAATTTCTGAACTTTTCTTTCAATAGTACATACTATTTCTTCGTTATGAGTTCCTTGCAGTTCCCTGCAAGCATATTTCGTTTTCTTTTGAATTTCTTCGAGAATCTCTTTTAATTTCCTATCTAGAATAGGCAGGCTTTTTCTCAAAACTTCTGTCGCAAATGGTGCTTTTTCATCTGTATCTCTCATTAGTTCTGCTGCATGATCACAATATTGTCTATAAAAGTTAAGCTCGCCTTTCTTTGCTTCTAAGTCTAGATTTTCTATACTCTGAACTTCTTTTAATGCATTTGCAAGGTTTTCAACTGCTTCAAGAAGCGTCTCTTTGCTTTTTGATCCTTCAATTGCATCTTTTGCTTCTGCAAGATATTTGTCCACTTCTTCTTTAGCTGCCTGTTTTTTGAAAATTACTGTATGGAATGAACGATAGAATGGTAGGCAAAATTTTGATGGATTATCCCCCTTAGGTGAATCTTGTGCTGCTTTTTCAAAATATTCAATTGCCTTCTCTAATTCTTTTTTGTAATCTTCATCTGTTTCTGCCTGGGAGGCCATGAATATTGAAACTCTTCCAAGAGAATGGTTTGAGAAGGTTCTTACATAATTATCTTTATCACTGGTCAATCTATGTAAGTCATTCCATGCCTGTTGTTTATCTGGCACGTGGGAAAACGCAGAACCAAGAGCTACAGCAGCCCTACCCCTCACTTCAATGTCGTCATCAAGTGTCAGTTTATGTAAGTCATTCCATGCCTGTTGTTTATCTGACACTAGAGAAAACGCAGAACCAAGAGCAATGGCAGCACTAGACCTCACAGAACTGTCTAGATCATTGGTCAGTCTATGTAAGTCATTCCATGCCTGTTGTTTATCTGGCACTAGAGAAAACGCAGAACCAAGAGCAGAGGCAGCATAAAACCTCACACTCCAGCTTGCATCATTGGCTAATTTATGTAAGTCATTCCATGCCTGTTGCTTATCTGGCACGTCAGAAAATGCAGAACCAAGAGCAATGGCAGCATAAAACCTCACTTCACTGTCTTCATCACTGATCAATTTATGTAAGTCGTTCCATGCCTGTTGCTTATTTGGCACGTCAGAAAACACAGAACCAAGTGCTAAGGGTGACCTAATTTTAGCATCTATGAATTCATCATTGATCAGTCTAAGTAAGTCATTCCATACCTGTTGTTTATCTGGCACGTGGGGATATACAGAATCAAGAACAGAGGCAGCAAAATATCTCACATCACTGTTTTCATTAGTGGTCAGTCTAATCAAGTCGCTCCATGCCTGTTGCTTATCTAGCACATCAGAATATACAGAACCAAGAGCAAAGGTAGCAAGATACCTCACATCACTGTCTTCATCAATGGTCAATTTAATTAAATCATTCCACGCCTGTTGCTTATCTGGTATGCCAAAAAATACAGAATCAATAGCAGAGGCAGCACTAGACCTCACAGAACTGTCTTCATCAATGGTCAGTTTATGTAAGTCATTCCACGCTTGTTGCTTATCTGGAACGTCAGAGAATGCAGAACCAAGGGCAGAAGCAGCACTAGACCTCACACTCCAGCTTGCATCATTGGCCAATTTGTGCAAGACATTCCACGCCTGTTGCTTATCTGGAACGTCAGAAAATGCAGAACCAAGAGCATAGGCAGCCCTAGACCTCACTTCACTGTCTTCATCATTGGTCAATTTATGTGAATCATCCCACGCCTGTTGTTTATCTGGCACTTGAGAAAATACAGAACCTAGAGTGGAGGCAGCCTCAGATCTCACATATCTGTTTTCATCACTGGTCAATTTATGTAAGTCATTCCACGCTTTTTGTTTATCTGGCATATCAGAAAATACAGAACCAAGAGCAGAGCCAGCCCTATACCTCACATAAATGTCTTCATCACTGGTTAATTTAATTAAGTCACACCATGCCTTTTGCTTATCTGGTAATTGTGAAAAATTACCCTCTAATTTATTCAAAGCCTTGATACGTTCCTTTGGATTTTTGCTAAGACATTGATTGTGAATTTCCTCTTGGTCTATCAACTACCTACACCACTATTTTTTATAAAACTTAAGCTTAAAACAGTTTTCGTTTTTACTTTTCCTGGCTTTACAAGCAAGATACACTAAAAAATTGTGGAGAAAATTCCTTTATCTTTTTGTAGGGTTGTTGCGGGACAACTGATTTAAAGAAAAGTTATTTAGTTTGTTTATTGTATAGGACTTACGCAGTTGAATGAAAAACCAATAGCATGAGACCTTCAACTGTCTAAAATACAAATTTGATCACATCGTCTATTGCACTTGATTTTATGCTTCAAGTGCGTAAGTCCTAAAACTTTTAAATGATGCAAAGCTATTCAGGATAAGATAGAATATAAAATAAAGAGTTTTAACTCATACTTGTACTATTTAATATTAGCTTTCTTATTAGGCATGGCTATTGCTGTTTTTGAATATTTTAAAACATAAGTTAGGACTTAAGCACTTTCCTTTTTCATAGGAACTTTATGACACAGAGAGAATTATAAGAAATTTGCCCTATCGGTAAAGAATTTGACTTATTTTTTCAGGCTAACTTGCAAAAGAAAAAAGTGATCTTTTTGTAGGGCTACTTTTTGAAAAGTTCTGTTTTGCAAAAACTTTACACTAGCATACAAAAAAATATGGCCTATTTTTCCCAGGCAAACACTATTAAGATAAAAGTGATCTTTTAGTAGGGCTACTTTTCAAAAATGGTTGTGCATTACCTTGCATTCGCGTACAAAAAATTCGAGTTACCTATATCCTCGCACTAAATTTGGGGGTTATAGGTAAGTCAAGAAAACGCAACGCATTTGTAAAAGCTATAAAACCCCGTCATCCTGGCTTTTATTGTGTGTGGGGCTAGATCCTGCTTTTCTAGAAATCCTCTAAATCCGTTGATATACCGTTTTACGTTTCGCGCCGGCATGAGTATGCGTCTCTTACTTCCTGTTCGGCTACTGTTAGCAGTTCGTTAGGGGTCTGTTCAATTTGTGAATACCTGCACAGCCATGAGATAAGATTTTCTGGTGTTGGGTTTTGGATTTATAGTTGAAAGCCAATCTTTAATTATTTCATCTTCCAATAATCCATTAAATTTGATAATCTCGCCTCAGATGTATATCTTAATGATTGTATTAAGATACATTCGAGTATACGATTAATTTTTCACAGGTAATTCCGGAGGGGCCATGCAAGAAACCGAAGCCAAACCGATAAAAATTCTGGGAATATCGGGAAGTCCCAGGAATATGGCAACTGATTTTCTGGTTCAGGAAGCGTTGCAGATTGCAAAGGATAAATACGGTGCAGAAACTGATTATTTTTCCGCCAAAGGGAAAAAGCTGAACTTCTGCATTCACTGCGACTACTGTATAAGGACAAAAGAAGGCTGTATTCATAAGGATGATATTTCGGCAGAGCTGTACGACAAAATGATCTGGGCCGATGCCTGGATAATAGGGACTCCTGTATATCAGGGGACTGTTAGTGCCCAGACAAAAACGATCATGGACCGCTGCAGAGCTGTCGTTGCCAGAGACCCCAAGGTCTTTTTAAACAAAGTAGGGATGGGAATTGCAGATGGAGGAGATCGAATAGGCGGGCAGGAGCCGGCTATCCAGACCATCCTGACCTTCTACGTAATAAATGAAATGATCCCTGTTGGAGGTGGCTCTTTCGGAGCAAATCTGGGGGGAACATTCTGGTCAAAGGATAAAGGGGCAGAAGGGGTTTCCGAAGATTCTGAAGGTATGAGAAGTCTTAGAAAAACCCTGAAGAAACTCATCCAGACAACCCAGATGGTGAAGAAAGCTGCAGAAACCTAAAGCCCAGAAGAATGAAATGCTGTAGAAGACAAATAAGCAGTAAATCTCAGGAAGGTTGCAAATTTCAGAGAGATCTATAATTTTCAGAAATAGAATTAAAAATCAGATTAATCAGGATAATAAGCCAATCCAAAGTTTAGATTGAAATTTTCTAAGGAGGGTGTTATTTTGGTAGAATCGTTAGGCAAGAAAATTAAGCGTATAGCATGGGGAATTACAGGTTCTGGAGACCAGATGATAGAGACCTATAGCGTTCTGGTGGATATTAAGGAACGAACAGGTGTTGACACAATGGTTTTCCTGTCCAAAGAGGGCGAAACCGTAATGAAATGGTATCATCTGTGGGACAAAATCCAGAATGATTTCCCTAACTTCAAAGTAGATGCAGGCCCCAACTCCCCATTCATTGCAGGCCCACTGCAGATGGGGCACTACGATTTCCTGCTGATTGCTCCGGCAACCGCCAATACAGTGGCAAAGATCGTATACGGGATTGCAGATACCCTTGTCACAAATGCAGTTTCTCAGACTGCAAAAGGAAAGACGCCTATCTTCATCTTGCCTGTAGACCAGAAGAGGGGTAGTGTAAAAACTGCTGCACCCAGTGGCAGAGCTTTTGAGCTCACTATGCGGGAAGTAGACATTACAAACTCGGAAAAACTTGCGCAGATGGAAAATATCACATTACTCGAAAGTCCCTATGATATCTACGACATCTTTGGACTTGAACGACCTTCTGAAGATATAACGGAAAAATATAAAGACCGATCGAAAAAAAAGAAGAAAGAAACTGGGAAATAAAAAAACAGGGTACTAAACACCTTAAAGTAGGGATAATCTGAAAGGCCAAAAACATGAGGGAGTGAAAGGTATGAAAAGCGCATATCAGGATGTAGTAGAGGAAGTAAGAAACCTTAAAGGGATTGAAGAAGCCATAGCTCTGGCACTAGATAGGGAGAAAGAGGCAAGGGAGTTCTACCTGCATAAAGCGACTTTAATGGACAACCTAAAATTTAAGGAACTCTATGAGTATTTGGCAGATGAAGAAGCAAGGCACATTACCTACCTTGAAGTATATCGTGATAAAAAAGAACTGCCAGTAGTCAGTACGAAGGTATCGAGCGGTCAGTCTTTCACCCCTGAGTTCAATACAGCTCGGACAAAGGGTGGTGAAATCACTCTTGGAGATGCAGGTATTCTTCTTGCAGCCATGAGGCATGAGAGAAAAAGCGAGGATTTCTATTCGGAACTGGCAAAAAAAGCCGGAGACAATACCCAAAGAAATTTCTTTGAGATGCTGGCAAGATACGAAAGAGGCCACTACGAGTTTATTGATGGTTACCTGGAAGGTATCACCGGTTTCCGGATGCAGACCTGAAAAATAGAATGGATTGTGGACGCATGAGTACAGAAGGAGAAACAGGCGGAGCCGTCGAACTTACAAAGGGAGTTTACTGGGTAGGGGCAATCGACTGGAACGGCAGGGACTTTCACGGGTTTACAACTCCAGGAGGAACAACCTACAATTCGTATCTTGTAGTCGGGGAAAAGACTGCTCTTATCGATACTGTAAAGGTTCCCTTTGCAGGAGAGATGCTCAGACGCATTAGCCAGATAATCGACCCTTCAAAGCTCGACTACATTGTAGTAAACCATATGGAACCTGATCACTCTGGTTCCCTGGCAGAGCTTAAAAAACAAACTAATGCAAAAATCCTCATCACAAAAAGAGGCGTCGATATCCTTAATGGCTACTTCAGGGATGCGAGCAGTGAGAAATGGGACTTTGAAACTGTGCAGACCGGCGACCAGCTAGACCTTGGAAGTAAGACCCTGATTTTTCTGGAAGCCCCCATGCTCCATTGGCCTGACAGCATGGAGACTTTCCTGAAGGAAGACCGGATCCTTTTCTCAAATGACGGTTTCGGCCAGCATATAGCTACCTCAAAAAGGTATGATTTCGAAGTAGGAGATGTTATGCCGGAAGCAGCTGAGTATTATGCAAATATACTCATGCCCTTCCATATGCCTCTCCTCAGCTATTTCAGGGTTCTGGAAGAGCTGGAAATAGAGCCTCTGCAGATAGCTCCTTCTCACGGAATCATATGGAAACAGGACCTTAAAAAAATCCTTGAGGCATACAGGGCATGGGCTAATGGAGAAGTGAAGGAAAAAGTCCTTGTTATATATGATACGATGTGGGGAAGCACAGAAATAATGGCAAACGAGATTGCAGAAACAGTCCTGGCAGAGGGAGTTGAAGTAAAACTTCTTAACCTTCGGAAAAATACCAGGAGCCATATCATGAAAGAGATGCTTGACGCAGCTGTTTTTGCAGTTGGTTCTCCGACTCTCAACAATGGACTTTTTCCAACTGTTGGTGACTTCCTGATATATCTCAAAGGTCTGCGCCCCCAGAAGAAGAAAGCTTTGGCATTCGGGTCTTACGGCTGGGGAGGGGGAGCAGTAAAAATCGTAGAGCAGGAACTCAAGAACGCAGGAGTTGAAGTGCTCGAACCTGGGCTGCAGGTAAAGTACAGGCCGTATGAAAAAGAACTGGAGGGGTGCAGAAAGCTTGGAGAGCAACTTGCAGCTGCAGCAAAAGAGCAGTAAAACCAGTTTATTTTGATTCTCACCTTTAAACACTTTTCCCTTTTTTAAAACTTTTTCTCTCTCAACAACTTATCCTTTTTGAAACCTTTCTGAGGCTATTTTCAGCCTCGGCAGCCATATGTTTTTGGAGTCACTGGCTTGAGACTCTACAAAAAATACTTTCACCCTGCTAGGCTGAAGTTAATAAGTACTGAAGTAGTTTTTGAGAATAGAGGTAAATACAATGGAAGAGATATTCAAAGGATTGGTTGAACGTGCTCAGTACTATGAGCAGTTTGAAGGCTTCAGAAACACAAATCTTTGCGGACAGTTTGTGGATGTACATATAATGGACCTCAGAATGAAGGCTTCAACAATGAGTATTTGAGATATGATTTGTTAATCCCAGCCTGAGAGATGAAAAATCCAAATAATAAAGAGCCAATAAAAAGCTGCAAAATCTCTAAAAATCGGAATGCTGAAAAGTGAGTTTCATGAAAATGTCAGAGTAAGGAAAAGAAGGTAAATAAAAATAAAGGCGGACAGAAAAGATTACCTTCTAAAATAAGATAAATAATAAGTAATAAGTAAAAATCGAAAGTTGAAATTGGAGATGAAATAAAAATTAAAAGTTTCGGATTCAATTTTTATTTAAAGCTCAAACTCACTTTTCAACAATTTCCAATTCAGCATTTAAGTCCTGCCCCAATTCTACTTTTGAAAAGTTGCCATTTGTTGGAAGTTCCATGAAAAAAGCGTTTGTGATATCGAGCGCAGCAGTCCCGTTCTCAAGTTCAAGCTCAAGTACATGCCCTCCTGCATTCCTGTTTGCGGTGATGAAATGAAGATGATACCCTGGAACATTGACCCCCTGCATGTAGTCTGGAGTCCTGAATCCTACCAGTGTTCCGCTTACATTTTCTAATTCGAAAACGGTCTGATTAGAGACTGCAGCCGCAAGTCTGGGATATGGTTTTTCCTGCTTTGGCACGCTTCGGGCCCTCAGGTATGAAAAGTTTCCGTCAATTTTAACAGCATAAAACATGTTTTCCGAAGGAAGGTTCAGATCCAGATACTTCTCAAGTCCTGTCAGATTCATTGGCTTTTCAAGCCGGAAATTTTTGTCGGCTTCAAAAGGAGTAACAGTGGCAAATGGAGTGGTCATATTTTCAGAAACAGGGTAAGCAATCCCATCGGTTTTAATCTGATAATAATTCCCGTCAAGAGCCAGCATTTCTCCTTCGAGCCCGTCAAAAGTTCCTATACCGAAATCTCCATGAGTTTCAAGCTCCCCAATAGGAATAACTCCATCGTAAACACCCTGAAGAATGGCATTAATTGTGGAAACCTGGTAAAGAACGTCATCTCCGAAAACTGGAGCTTGTGAAGTGAAATTCTCACTGCTGTCGGATTCCCCCGATAACCTATCGGGAATTTCCACACATCCGGAAACGAGAATCAATGAAAAAATTATGAAATTGATTAGCCAGCGTTTGTTCTTCATCATATCCCTCATAGACTTTTTTATGCGTATTTTGTTTTTGATACTTATTAAATATTTTCGGAAAAATATCTCTACAACAGCAAATATTAAAGAAACTAGAAAAATCTTGCATTGGAAAAAGGGGATGAATTTGGACGAGTTTTTTAAAGCTTGTTTGAAAGAGCTTTGCTCGCGAATGAGAAGGAACATTCAAGACTATTCGTAACGTGTATGACAAATTCCAGATCAAGATTTACTGATTGGGTAAGAAACTCTCAGATAAGCTATGAAATTCTTCGAAAAAAGTAGAAGTAGCATAGGTGAAGATAATGTATAATTCTATAGCTTTATAGAAGCTCCTTCGGTTCCCGTTCCTCCCTATTTGGCTTGAGGGATAAAAATATCTCTCAGCCTTGTTATTGACAAATACGATGAAAAAGGCTGGCATTCGATTTGCCTTATGGTAACACTCTGGCAAGTGGCAGAGGAGATTCGTTAAAATGGAAAAAACAAAAATACTTGAAAAGGCTTTCAAAGTCCTTCTTATCTTTGTACCGCTGAGTCTGTTTGCAGAGTATATACACTCTTCGCCCATTGCAATTTTTGTTTTAGCTTCGCTTGCGATCTTACCTCTTGCGAAATATATAGGTGAATCGACAGAGGAGATTTCAGCACATACCGGTCCAGCGCTGGGTGGGTTATTAAATGCCACCTTTGGGAACGCAACAGAATTAATCATAAGCTTTTTTGCCCTGCAAGCAGGACTTACTGAAATGGTAAAGGCGTCCATTACGGGCTCCATCATTGGAAACCTGCTTTTGATTTTGGGTATGGCGTTTTTCTTCGGAGGTCTCGGAAAAGATCAACAGGAATTCAATACGATAGCAGCAAAGACAAGCGCCTCCACTCTGTTGCTTGCAACTGCCGCTATTGTCATGCCGGCTGTTTTCGTCCTCACTTCAGAAAATCCTTCACCCGCGACGATCGAGACCTTGAGCATTGCAGTTTCGATCATTATGGCCGTGTCGTATCTTGCGAGCCTGCTTTTCTCGCTTCACACCCACAAGCATTTATACACTGCTGACACGTCAGAGTGCATTGCCAAGTGGAGCGTCAAAAAATCTTTTACGGTTCTTCTTGCATCAACCGTTGCAGTTGCTTTTATGAGTGAAATTCTGGTCGGCTCCATAGAACCGCTGGCTGAAAGCCTCGGCTGGACGGAACTGTTCATAGGTATGATTTTCATAGCAATTATCGGAAACGCTGCGGAACACGTCTCGGCTATCACAGTCGCCATCAAGGGCCGGATGGATCTGTCGCTCCAGATCGCAATCGGCTCGACAACTCAAATAGCTATGTTTGTCGTGCCGGTCCTGGTGTTTACGAGTTATTCCTTCGAGACACCGATGAATCTGATTTTCAGCACCTTCGAACTTGCTGCCATAATCTCTTCCGTTTTTATTGTCAAATCCATCATCGAAGACGGCAAAAGCAACTGGTTTGAAGGATTACAGCTTCTGGGGACATACGGAATAATGGTCGTGGTCTCTTTCCTTCATCCATAAGCGACAAAAAACAAAAAGGGGAGCGCAACAGCCAGGACAGACTGAGAGCTTGCCGGATATGTATATTTTTATATGTATCTTGCAAGCGATCGGTATCGTTTCGGCTATTGGATGTTCGCTCAATAATTTTCAATTATTATCTCAACTGAAGCTTCCGGAAATAGAGGTTAGAAGCTTTCAATGAAGGCACAAAATCGAAAAGTGTAAGAGCTTTCAAAAACACTTGGTTGAATAAGCGAGTAGTTTTCATAAAAAACGATAACAGAAAAAATCGTGAAAATTGAACGGACATCTGCGGAAAGTGAAATTTAACTTTTCTATCTGCTCATCCTTAATGTGCAGCTGGTCCTTCGACAGGCAAGGCCTCCACGCCTGGCACCCTCAAAATTCCTCTCCTTATTCCGAGCGATATCCCTGGCTTTTGTACGTGGCTTCCAGGTATATGTGCGTGGAGAAGTTCACAGCTTTCAGGGATATTACAGCCTTGAGATTCGTTTTATTACCTATGCGTTTTTCCTAGTTTTTTGTGTTTTAAGGGTTGGCCAAATCAATCATATATTCCATATGTTGCGTAACTACTGGGAAAACGATAGTAGCGGTCAATAGTGCTATATACGCATACCGCCAATTAATTTATGTACGCTAATGGGGGATTTATAAATGATAGAAATAACAAACAGAGCTGCCGCAGAGCTGAAAGTTTTGATGGAAGACGCAGGGAAATCAGGATCAGCGATAAGAATCTATATAACTGGAACATCATCATCTGGTGACGCTCAATATGGCTTGGCACTTGCTGACGATATAGATAAATTTGATGTAACCACGGAAAATAATGGTATCAAACTTGTCATGGCGGCAAAAGTTGCAATTGGCTTTTCTGATGGTAGCATTGATTTTGTAGCCGATAAAAATGGTAAAAACTTCATAATACAAAATGCTGAATCCGGTAGTTGTAGCAACTGTGAAGAATGCAACATATGTGAAGCTGAATAACAATCCGCGATAATCTGATAAATGTTTAATCCTTATCCAGAGCGATAGCTCTGGCTTTTTAGATTAGCTTCAGGTATATGTGCCTGGTTAGGTATTTGGAGATACGCCTTCGGGATAGACGTGTCAAAAATAGCTATTCTTGCAACTTAGCCCCGTATATGTGCCATTGGGAAAAACTTCCTGCCCAAGGTACGATTAAATCAATAATCAAAAAAGGTAAGATGAAAAGTACTTTCATTTGTTTGTGCCTGTTATTCGAAGAATTTCATGTTCGTTTTGGAACAAGATCAATGGAGAGGGTTACGAAAAAGTGAAGTACATGCAAAAATGTGTCTAAGTTATTTCGCGGTCGATCCTAAAAATGTCATGTTCGTTTTTAGAACTATGACAAGCCCATTTTAAAGTAGCATGTTTTTGAGCACTAACTCCATTAATTATTTCGAAAATGCTTTTATTGATCGGGTTTGTATACACGATGCATGGATATCGAACATCGTTTTCTTCCAGGCGACGGATACAAGGTTCCCGCGATCCTTATTCAACCTGCAGACCCTCGGGGTGCAGCGGTTATTGTGCATGGATACGGGGGAAATAAGGAGGAACAGCTGGGGCTGGGATGGCGAGTGGCGGAGGCAGGTCTTGTAGCCTGCGTCATAGACCTTCGCGGCCACGGTGAGCACTCCCTTCCACTGGATGGGGAAGTCGGCGCAGATCTAGATGCAGCAATCCGTTTCTGCCGCTTGTTTGGGAAGGTTGCGGCTATCGGCCATTCGTTCGGCGGTCATTTGGCCCTTTTAAGCAAAGCTGATTACCGTATCGCGATCTCGCCAGCGGTGAACCGGCCGCTCAGTGAACATACGCAAGCGACGCTCAAAACCAAGCGCAGTTACCGTGTACGGCCTTCTGAATTTGCAGTTGTACTTGCGATACACGATAAACTCCCAATCTGGGATCCCACACAGGAAATCGAAAATACACTGATACTTTTTGCAGAGTGGGATATCCCCGAAATCTCCTCAGGCTGCATTACACTTAAAAATGCAGGAACCCGCGTTGTTCAGATCCCCAAGTCGACGCACAGCGACATCTTTCTTGTGGAACAGACATTTGCGGATGTCCGGAATCAGATATTAAAATGGTACGGCAACGGGGAATGATCATTATATTGGCGATATTTTCAGGTAATTATGTAATTACGACTTTTAAGGATATTTTGCTCTTTCTCAATATATTTGATTCTTTAAGTGATAGCTTTTAGCTTAAAAACGATTCCTCATATTAGTTAGGATTACGTACTGAAATGAAAAAGCAATAGCATTAAACGTTTAACTGCCTAAAATATGAATTAAAACCATAATGTTTATTGTCTTTGATTTTGTACCAAGTAAATAAGTCCTGAATCTATTAATGAACTGTTGAGAGGTGAACAAATGGCTTGTAAACCAAAGGGCGGCGACAAGAAACCAAAACCAAAGAAATAATCTTATGACGCATAAAAAATGGGGGTCTTCATGACCCCCTAAACTACTACTTATTTCGGCTTTTAGCTGTTTCGTATGGGTTGAAAATAATTGGGCTCTTCGCTATTCCTTATGGATAAGATGCTTTTTCAATTTACCCGCATTGGTTTTTGTGAGGATATCCACACGAAACAGCGGAGAGCCAATAATCGGTTTTTTCCTGAGGCTCACACTTATCTTGCCCGTGGCATTGCCCAGAGGAGATTTATGGCCCTTCCAGGTGACCCATCCTTTTTACACGAGGAGGAATTGGAGAGTCCCAAGCTGAAAGGGACCAAAGATAAGAATAATTACTCAGTTTTTAGCAAAAAATAATGGCAGGAAAGATAGCAAAATCAAAGAAAAAATAACCTTTAAAAAGCGATTTTTAGTCCTTTATTGGCTTTTTTAGAGTTAATAATGGAACATAACATAGATCGAAGATTCAAAATACTACCAAAACAATGTCAGTTCATTGAGATAAATATTTATAATCAATGGGATATAATTTTATCAAAGTATGTAAAAGAGCTTTATAGTGGGGAAAATATGAAAATTAGAGTAGTTAGTTCGAGAGAAGAAATCTCTGCACTGAATCCTAATGACCGTATTGTTCACATGGCCTTCAGGCCTTCTAACAAGGATATCCTTGCATTGGTTGAAGCCTGCCCGAAAATTGAGGTAATTCAGTTACCTAAATCTTATAGGCGCACGGTTTCGAAATCCATTGAAATGTTTATTGGGATGCAGAGAATCCAGCTTATAGAAGGAGATGTCTGGGGTCACAGGAAGGACATTAACGAATATTACAGCATTCCATCCTCGGTTATTGAGAAGATAAAGGAATTAAAATCTGAGGGCACACCTGCTGAAAGAATTGAAGAAAAAGTCTCAAGGGAAAGCAAACTGGATCCTGAAATGGTCGCTTATATCCTGAACAAGGAATCTCTTGCCTAAATTCAGGTAGGATAAAACATTTAGTAGGCGCCTAACTGGAGATTAGACAGCCGTATGTATTCAATCTTTCAATAGTCATTATTTGCGATCTATTCTCTAGTTAAAAACTTGTTATTATTGTCCGGGTTTTTGATTGGTGGCAGTTAAATGCCAGTGTGATTATTACTAAATTTTGACAATCCAGTATTATTATGATTTGTGGTTTTATATAAAAAACGTTATTATATAGAACGAAGAATCGGTATTTAAAGTCTTTAATGCCTACTAAAAGACAATATTTAATATATTTTTAGAGTTAGAATTCTTGCAAAGACGATTTTTGAATCCAATATGGGGGGAGTCAGTATTAAGAACAGGTGCAGGACTGATATCGCCGTAGATATTTTAAGAGTAGCAATGAATGGGGCAAAGAAAACTCATATTGTATCTGAGGTAAATCTAAACTTTAATATCGCTCAGAAATATCTAGAAATGTTGAACGAAAAAGAACTCATCAGACACGGAAAAGGGCTTTTCATCACTACTGATAAAGGAAAAGTTTTCCATGAAATGGCTAAGGAAATCAAGCTTTAAACTGCTTTCCTTTTATCTCTTTTAAAATTTTTATTGTTTTTTCCTGGTTTACTGATTTTAGATCTGGAGGTCATTGATCAAAGTTGAAAAAAAAGTATATCCCCTATTGTGGAAAAATATAGAGAGATTTAGAGAGATTTAGAGAGATTTAGAGAGATTTAGAGAGATTTAGAGAGATTATTAGACTTATGAGTTTCATTAACTCACGGACACTAACATTTCTCGTTCAATCGTATAAACCCTACTGAATTAATTTGTTATATGGAGAAGGATTATGAAAGGAATGTCTCATGAATTAATAAACTTCGTCATCCTCTTTCTCCTCATCCCCATTTTCTTTTTGTTTAGTATTCAAGGTCACAACACCATATATTTTTCATTTGGCTGGGTGATAGGTACTCTCTATTTATCTCCTGACCTTGATGCAGATTATAGCAGACCCCTTAACAGGATAGGAAATTTGAAATATTTATTTTGGTTTACGAGGCATCGAGGTACTCTCCACAATCCGGTTTTTTGGGGTTGTCTTTTTCTCATATTGGCGTTTTTGGGGCATGCATGGATGGGGGCTGGATTGTTTGGGGCTGCGTTGGTTCATATTATGGCTGATAAATAATATTTTTTATTCACTAGCAAATAAAGTTCGAGGCGATACACACATCTGATCTTCCATAAGGTGAAAAATGGAACCTAACGCAAGGGTAAGGACTTTGATGTCTCCCCTTTTCTCGTATAATAGTTTGCCCAACAAGGGAAACGATTTGCTCAACAAGAGTAGGGGAGTGAAAAAGAAGACCATGAGCCTGGGAGCTATTATTTAAATATCGAGGGTTATATTTAATATCAAGATGATTGACCAAACGCTAAGGGTTTTTAAGGAGCTTAACTCGAAAGATTTCAGGATCCTTACTGGCATCGAAATCGGGATGAAGCATTTTGAATGGGTGCCCATAGATGAATTGAATAAGTACACCAAATTGCCCTTTGATAAGCTGGAATACAGGATAAGGAAACTTGTCCTGGATAAGCTTGTTGTCAGGACTACTCAGCCTTATGAAGGTTTCCAGATTTACTTTGAGGGATACGATGCCCTTGCCCTCAATGCCTTTGTCAAGAAAAAAAGTATCAGTGCAATTGGGGATGAAATAGGGGTAGGAAAGGAGTCAGTTATTTTTGAGGCAATCCGGCAGCCTGAACTTGCAATTGGGGGACCTGTTCCGGTAATAATTAAGTTCCACAGGGAAGGCAGGACCAGCTTCAAGCAGGTAAAGAGAGTACGTGAGCACATAGGGGATAGAGAACATTTTTCATGGATCTATGCCGCCCGTCTTGCTGCCCAGAGGGAATATGAGATAATGAATAAGCTGTATCCGAAAGTCTCAATCCCTAAACCTTATGACCAGAACAGGCACGCGATAGTCATGGAGCTTGCAAAAGGCAGCCTTCTTTCAAAAACAAGACTTCTTGACCCTGAATGGTATCTCGATGAAATTCTCAGGCAGGTGAAGATTACTTATTCAATGGGGATTATTCATGCCGATTTAAGTGAGTATAACGTATTTGTTTCAGAAGACTGCGTCCAGCTAATTGACTGGCCTCAATATATCACTCCGGAACATCCTCAGGCTGACGAAATTCTCGAAAGGGACGTTTCAAATATACTGGTTCATTTCTACAGGAAATATGGAATTAAAAGGGAGCTTAATGAAACAGTCGCTGAAATTAAAAATGAAGCAGAAAAGAGCGCTGAAGATAAAAAAGAAGATGCAGAAGGTAGGAGTGAAAGCGGTACTGTAAATAAAGGGGATTTTGAAGAAGAGGATTTTGAGGAAAAGGGTCCTGAGGAAGAGGATTTTGAGGCAGAAAACTTTGAAGCAGAAAACTTTGAAGCAGAAAGCTTTGAAGCAGAAAGTTTTGAAGCAGAAAACTTTGAAGCAGAAGACCTTGAGACAGAGAAGGATCTTGAAACGGAAGACTTTGAAGCAAAAGATTCCGAAAAAATCATTTCTAAAAAAGAGTCCTCAGACAAAGATTAAGTTCGCCCTGTAATGTGTTAAAAAACGAAATTCTTTACTGTAAATTTAGATTTGTTGTTAAGGGAGTAGAACAATAAATATAGTTTCAAAAAAGCCATCAGCAATAATTCTCACATTTTAATGTATTCTTGAGAATGCAGCTAATATAATCGTGAACATAGTTTCTTAGTACAGTTTCTCTATGGATTTTATAATATTGTTACATATTATAAGTATCTTATATAAGGAAGATAAACGAAACTCGGTAGTGCCCGTGAGTTACTGATCAATTCTGAAAAAACGAGCACTATCCCTGCATTTGAGGAAATGCATAGAGGTTATTGTGCTCACTGTTTTCAGTAATTCTTGTACACAACCCAAAGATCCCTATAAACATGTGCTCAGCTATCCGCTCGTGTCCCTGTTTAGCAATCGCTCATGCTGACAACGCAAAACTGTATAGCTGAGACATTGTGCAAATGTTATAAAAGACATTCAATATTAATTAAGGGATGTGACAATATTTTTAAGAACTTAACAGATTTTGGTTATCAGAGAAGTACAAAAGAAGCTATCGGATTTTACATAGCTTACTTATTTCTGATAATAATCTTTGGAGCACTTATAGGATTCGGACTTGATTCGATAATGCAAAATGATACTTATAGCTTTGGACTAAAAGTTGGTAATATTATTGCTGTTGTTGTTTCGCTTGGAATTTCCTTTTTGATTCTCAAAGAAAAGAAACTGCTTGAAATTTTGGCTTTATTACTTGGGAGCGCGGAGGGTCACGAATACCCTGACTTTCAAGTCGGGGATGAAGTGAACCCTCGCCTCTCTTTGATTTAGATCAAATTCATATCGTTGCTCCGTTGTAAGCAGCTTTCTAAGTACCAAAATACAGGAGTTGGGAATGCAACTCTATATTAAGAAAGCCTTGTCAAAGAACACTAAACTATTTCCAAAATAACGGCGGGCGGCCCTTGCATACCCTACCTTTTAAGGTAGGGTGGCCGTCCGCAATTTGATTTTACTAGCCTTACTTTCTGGAGTGCTGGCTATAATTCTCGGTGGATTGGGAGGATTGATTCCTGCCGCTTATCTAACAACAAAACCCGCAAACACAAAGTAAGAAAAATATCTTTTTGAAACTTAAATTTTCAAATCGTACCTATCAGGAGTTTAAGTTCCTCCCTTTAGGTTGTTTTCCGTCAGGGTTTCATGCATAACCTGCCGGAAAAAAGGATTTTCAGCTTTCATGGCTAATATTTTCTTACTGGAGTATTTAAAAACGCATTCTGAAACCCTTCTGTTTCGAATCTCCTCTTTCTTGTTCATGTATAAATCTAAAAAATCTTATTAATAAGTAGATTTAAGTGATAAAAACGGATGTAGTTAAATATATATTCTATAAAAAATAAAATATAGACGCTCATGCAAAACAGGATTATCTATGGAATAGATATCGCTCGAGGTTCTCCTCGGGCAAGGGAACTTCCAAGATACGCCCTTGCCATCCTCAAGGACGGAGAGGTTTCCCATCAAAATATGCTCCGGCGCCAGAAGATCTTTAATATGGTCCAGAGGGATAGGCCGGAGATAATAGCTGTTGATAACATTTTTGAGCTTGCTGCTGACAGAAGCGAGCTTCTTTCTCTCATGGAACGCCTGCCTGAAGGCGTTAAACTTGTTCAGGTAACAGGTGGTCTGCACCTGGAACCACTTGTCCGGATTGCGCGGAAGCACGGGCTTTCTTTTGACCCTGAAAATCCCAACGATGAAGCCGAAGCATGTGCAAGGCTTGCAGATATTGGGGTTGGGCATGAGGTTTCTCTCTTTGAAGATATTACAAGAATTAAGGTCAGCAGGGCGCGTTCCCTCGGACGTGGAGGCTGGAGTCAGAATCGGTATCGAAGGAAGGTACATGGGGCTGTGCTGCAAAGGAGCAGAGAGATTGAAAATGTCCTGAAAGATCTCTCTCGAGAAAAAGGCATCAGGTTCGAAGCCGTAAATGTAAAAGGTTTCGGAGGTTATGTCAGGTCTGAATTTACTGTCTATGCAAAACGCGGAGAGATACCAATACATCCTATGGCTAGTAGCGATGCTCAGGTAATTGTAAGAAACGTAGAACGCGACAAAATCCGTTACATTCCTCTTAAACAGAAAGCTCAGAAGCGCAAGTTTACAATTGTGGGGATAGATCCAGGAACAACTGTAGGCATAGCCATTCTTTCTCTTGATGGAGATCTTCTTTATTTGAAAAGCTTCAGAGGAATCGCTCCTGACGAAGTGGTCAAGCTTATAGCCGAATACGGAAAACCTGCAGTTATTGCCAGCGATGTTACTCCAATGCCAGGCTCGGTTGAAAAAATCAGACGGAGCTTCAATGCAGTTCCTGCAAGCCCGGGAATTGAGGTTTCCGCTGAGGAAAAAATTTCACTTGGAAAGACTTTCGGCTACTCCAATGACCATGAAAGGGACGCATTGACTGCGGCTCTTCTCACCTACAGAAGTTACAAGAATATCTTTACTCGGATTGAAAAGAAAGCCCCAGTCGATGCTGACCTTGAGCTACTCAAGCTCTACGTAATCCGGGGAGATTCGATAGAAGCTGCAATCGAAAAAGTTAAGGCGTCAAATGCTCCTGAAAAACCGAGAGCCGGAGAGCGTCCGGAAAAGCCGGAAGACAGGGCAGTTGATGAATCCATCCTGAAAATGAGGGGGAATATCCACAGGCAGGGGGAACAGATCCAGAATCTGCAGGAATATCTTGAGGAATTAAAGGAAGAACTGCTTGCAAAAGACAGGAAAATTTCAAAGCTTGCATCAAGATTGAACGGCTTTAAAAAAGAAGCTTACAGTGAAGTCCGGAAATCAAAAGAGATCCAGATAAGGGATGAAACCATAGAAAGGCTGAAAAAAGAGCTTAGCCATAAAAACAAAACTGTAAAGGAACTCAGGCGCAGGAACAACAAGTTGCGCAAAATCCAGAAAATGGAAATCCGCGGTGAAGGTTCACCTGTAAAGGTGATTGCCGCTTTTACAAAGGAATCTATTTCCGAAACACAGGAAAAATACGGGCTCAAGGAAGGAGATGTCGTTTTCCTGGAAAACCCAAGCGGAGGTGGAGCTGCTACAGCTCAGATCCTTGTAGACGCCAAAGTTCGGGCAGTACTTATCCCGGAAGATATTTCGCATGCAGCAGAAGAAACCTTCTTTAAAGGGGATGTGCCTGTCTTAAGGGATATCCCGCTTGAAAGGGCTGATGACTTTGCAATGGCAGAGCCAGAAAACCTTAAAGCTGCAATTGCTGCCTGGGAAACAGAAGCCGAGAAAAGACACCGCAAAGCCAAAGAAGATGAACTGCAAAGTCTTTTTGAAGAATACAGAAGTGAAAGAAGGAGAGGCCTGGTTTAAAGCCTCTCTTAAAAGTTCCTTTACTGAATTACTCTGCCTTCTCAGTAGTACCTGCTTGAATAGCTCTTATGTCCTTCAATTCACAAACCTGTCCGCCTGCTCCGAAGTTTCCGTCCTTTATTTCCTGAACGATGACCCATATACAGCTACGCATATTCTCTCCCAAATACGAGACGAAAACATCTGTCACATCCGTAATAAGCTTCCTGGTCTCTTCTTTGGAAAGTTCTCCTTCAATGATTTTGATCTCAACACATGGCATTTAATATTCCTCCTGTATTTTGTTGTTTACGCCTTTATTTCTCCGTTTTTATTGGATTTTTGACCAGACTTATTAGATTTCAGATAAGAAAAACGTTCCTACTTCATAGAAAAAATTTATTTCTTAAAGAGTCTCTATAAGGCAGGAGATGTAGTTTCCTGGAAAATCCAAGCGGAGACGGGGCTGCAACAGCTCAAATCCTTGTAGAACCAGAGTTCGGGCAGTCTTTATCAGTAGTTCCGATTGTGTGAAGTTCCGATTGGCTGAAATAGGTAATTAGTCTTTTCTCCTCATCCATATATGAAATGTTACGAATTACCGGCAAAAATTATGATTCTTGAACGATTCCTCGTACAACATAATTCAAAAACAACATCTGTTCCAAAAAACCTCGTTAGCTTCCGCTATTCAATCATTATATATTTTAGGCTACTGTTTAGTTACTATACTTCAGTTAACTGGGTGCGTAGTATACTATCTCTTTCTTGATTGTACTTTTTTAATTGACGCAAAAGTAGCCTGACAGGCATTCCATCCAGTGATTTAATTCCCCATTTTACAGATTTTCCAATGTCTTCATCAATTATTGATTTCATTTCATGTGCTGTAATTTGCAAGACCGACTTCAACATATTCAAAATGTTATATAATGTACACTGAATTATGAAGAATAACGTTCT
>MCHG01000264.1_pt1 | contig 21580 bp, 17 predicted proteins | sample 787351 | NCBI WGS metagenome assembly MCHG01 (sample SAMN05430296, study PRJNA330682) | permafrost metagenome | biome: Cold desert; feature: permafrost; material: soil; isolation source: enrichment culture inoculated with soil incubated with H2/CO2 at 20 degrees... ... | reverse complement strand
TTCCGACTTGAATGTTGAGATTTTAGCATAAAAAATAACACTTTCATGCATTTTATCTCTTAACCGAATACAAATGTAATCAAATTTAATTTCAAGATAACCTCTAAGGTTTTAAGATATTTTTTCAGTTACGCTGCAACTGCAGAAGAATTATTCCCTGAAGCTAAAGCTGTTACGGGCTGCACCACAAAACTTTGATTGCTTTGTATAGGAATGGTGTCTACAATTTCTCCGTTGCTATTTAAGATAAGAATCTTCATAGAAATTAGCGGATTTGTAGACAGTTCCTGTTTAATGTTTGTCTGCCCATTTGAACTTATTGGATTATTATTTCCAATAAATATTTGGTCCAGTGCGCCTTCTACAGTATCTGCCCACTTGAGATTTCGTTCTCCAGTGACTGGATTCTCATAGAAGATTATCACGGCTGCCAATTCAGGCATTGAATTGGTATCTGAACTGGAAGCTATATAGATTGGTTTAATATTAATTACTCCTTTATTTACAGGAATAACCAATAAATTACCACGAATTACTGTAGAGCCTTGTTGTCCCCATAGAGTCAGCTTACCCGAAAACTCTTTATCCTGATTGATAAAGGCATCAATCTGAGCCGGACCCGATAACGATCTGCCTTTATCAAACCTATAAAGTAGCATTTTTCCATAATTGGGATAGTTCTGATCAACCGATATCCAGGATACCATATTCGTCTTTTGTGGATCGGCAGGATTAAATGTCCTCATCAAAACATATGACGTGCCATTTTGCGATTCCAAAACCATATTATAAGGCATAGCAACTTGCGATTCACCGGAATCAGAAATTTCACTGGAGGGTTTCCACTGATCCTGCTTGGTATAATAAAGTTCAGGATCCTTCATATGAAAGGTGCTAAGCTCGTTAGTCTGCACATTAAATAAATCTTCAGAATATTTAACATGCAACTTTTGACTCTCCGGCATCTCTTCTATGTTTTTGAATAGCCCCGGATAAATACTCATATAAGTCTTCATCATGGGATCTTTTTCTACGACATAGAAGTCCATTGTACCATTCACAGAGTCCACAACCACTTTGGCCGCGTCTCTAACATAATTAACGCTTGCGTTTCCCAGAGTAGACGAATCAGAATATGGATAGCTATCTGAATACGCAATACCGGATATCATCCATTTCAGATTTCCTTCTCCCTTGTCGATGAAAACCGAGTTATCCTCGTCGTAATATAAGAAAGGAGCAACTTTTGTAACTCTTTCATCGACATTCCGATATACATGCAACCGGCTATTATCAGTAATATAATCAGATGTCATGATCTTTATAAAATCCGATATTTCCCATGCTATTACCGATTTTTTAAGAAAACTATCAACAGGCATTCCGCCTGTCCCGTTATACTGCGTATAAACATTTCCCGAGCTTGACGGATAATCAAGTTCAGCCCTTTTGGTATTTGTGAAAATATAATATTTTGTGTTTTCACCATACCAAATCCCTTCTTCTTTTAATCTGAATTCAGGATTGCTAGAAACTGAGGGAATATTATATGAATAAAGCAAGGGCATTTTATCGGCACCCATTTTATTTACAGACCCTACAACGGCTCCGTATCCATGAGTGTAGATAACATGCATATTCTCCCAGGTCTGTGGAATCTGATTCGGATTCAGCTCCCGAGCAGCTATAATTACTTGCCCTTCACTTCCATCAACTAAGTATCTATCAACATCAGGCGTATTAAATGTATAAATTCTTTCAATCGCCTGACTTCTTTGTAAGAATGGGATCATTGCCCGCCAGTCAAATATTCTGGCATTCATTATCGAAGGTGAATTTTTTATACTGTTGTTTAACTCTACGGTATTGGGATAATATGTCTCATCGATATCGTTCAGACCATATGCAGCTCGAGTATAGTTGATACTATCCTCTATATAGGCCATTTGTACCTGCTGCTCGCTAGAAACAACATTTAATTTATAGTATGCGCCCGACCAGAGAGATGGCATAAACACCGAACCCACAATAAATACTACAAAGAGTATAAGTATTGCAGAATATTTTTTGTATACATTCCAGTTTTTTAACTTAGGAATACCTGAGAGAGTGATGATTCCCAGCATTATTATAAGTCCGCCAAAAACTGTAAGCCAAAGCGGGAATGCAGCTATATCATTTATGCCAGCTCCTGTTAGAAAGTTACTTCCGCCAGTCGCAGTAATGAGATTATACTTGCTTAAGTAAATTTTTAGTCCGATAATGAATATTATTCCAGAAAGTAAAATTCGGGGAATAATCGGAAGATCACGTTCTCCTAGAATGTCTTCAGAGGATTTCGATGAACCCCTAAATTTCGTCATAACCTTCAGAGGGTCATCGAAATCCACTTCAATTTTATTAGCAAAAAACCATATTATTATGTCTGCCACAAATAGGATCGCAAAATTCCAGAAAACAAAATTCAGCAATTTATGAATTACCGGTAATGTAAATACATAAAAGCTAACATCGTTTCCGAAAATTGGATCAAGTATACCAAAAGGACTTTGGTTAAAATATTGCAAGAACATAAAATAGTGTTCGGCAAACAATGAAGACAAGATGGTAATTAAAATTACTGAGATAAATGCGTACACGCTTCCAATCTTATCCACGGCATCATCATCATCTCCCAATTTTCTTATAAATGATTTCGCAGCTTTCCAGTTTATATAGAACAATATACTGGAAACAATTGCAGCACCGATAAACATGCCAACATGTGCTTTTAAATCTACCATAAATACTATGTCTTTGAATCCGACTGAGTCAAACCACCAAAAATCTAGCAATAAACTTTGTAATCTTAAAAGCTGAATGAAAATCATAAGCAGTACGGCTACAAATGCAGCTGTTATCGGTCTCATTTTCGATATTTTTGTCAAAACATACTCTCCAGTATCAGAAAATGTATCTGACATATTTTTATCCCCCTTGTTTTTGTAGTCCCTTGGTATTTGATTGATGTTATTTCCGAATCGCTATTTATTCCATCTCACACCGGAGTTTCTAAGAGCGTGTCTTAAAATTATTATCATTCGCTTCAATTCTTGAGATTAGCCATTCTTTTAATCATTAGCAGCATAGTTATGCTTGACTTGACTATGTCAATCCTTCGTAATCTTTCCTCAACCTTCGATAGCATTCCAGCCATCCAAAAGTCCTTTCTACTATCCATCTGTGAGGAAGTACTTTAAACCCTTTGACATCATCACAACGCTTTACTATTTCCAATACCCAACCATACTTTCCAATACCCAACCATACAATACTTTGACTCAATCAACCAGTTGACCAAAATAACCAGCGTCAGCCCAAATAAGCTGCAATCTAGAAAATGTCTCCTTAACTTGTTCCAGAACAAGTTAAACTCCATCTCGGTCCTGGATAGTGTCCTTGAGTTATTGATCAATTCTGAAAAAACGAGTACCACTCTTGCATTTGAGGAAAATGCGGAGAGACTCTTTTGCTCACTGTTTTCATTAACTTGCAGACAAGACCGATTTATATAAGATACATTAATTCAAATTTCTGACTATAAGACCCTTATAATTATCGAAAAAAATATTATAAAAATATTATAAAAATATTATAAAAATATTATAAAAAAATTAAATTAAATTAAATTAAATTATATTAAATTATATTAAATAAACCATTTTCCAAAGTATCTTTTATTTCAGCAGTTTCAGAGCTTCTCTGCAAGCAGCTACAGCTGGAGCTCCTGAGGTAATAAAGATAACTTCCATGGTTTCCATAATTTCTTCTTTGGTTACCCCATGATTAAGTGCGCTTTTCATCTGCGCCACGGTACAGGATTCACATTGCTTGGATGCCACAACTGCAAGAGCCATAAGGATCTTTGTTTTTGCAGGCAGTGCTCCATCAGATAGCAATTTTCCATCACAACGCCTGTACTTTCCAAGAAATTCAGGGTCAAGTTCCCCAAGAGTTTCAAGAATATGGGGCTTGAATCCCAGCTTCTTTCCTATACTCTCCACTACTTCTTTATTTTCGGTCAAATTTGTCTTCCTCCCCTTAAATAATATTAATACGGATTTGTCAAACCGCTATTCACGATTTAACTGACTCAATAGAGATTTCTACGAAATTTGATATTGTTCCATGGACGTGTCGGCCTTAAACGCAGAACTCATCTGCAAGAGTAGAGTCAATGCACTCCCGACACATCATTCTGGGAAGATCTTTTTTTAGCGTCAGATGGGGCAGCGGATATCCTCCTTTCATCGGCAATTCTACCTGTTTGACATGTTCCAGACAGAGGCCTTTTCCACATACGATGCAAATACCTACTGCTTCATTGACTTTATTCTCTTCAGAGCAATCGTAACATTTCATCATTCTTGGCCACCTCAACAAACCTCATTAAACAGGCAGTTATCCTTCAGGGCATCATGGCAGGGAAGGCAGACAATTCTTTTGATATGCTCTACGTCGGGCTTAAGCTCGATTGGATAGTTTCCTTCCCAGACAGGGGTTTCCTCACGGATAAGGTGTTCTTTGCAAACTCCTCTCCCACATACAATACAAATCCCAACAGCGTCAGTATCTTTACCTTCTCTGGCGCATTCATAGCATTTCATTGGTTATCCTCCAGTCAGAAAAGTTGTTTGGCTCTTCGTTGTTTTGTGTAGATATCCTCATAAAAACCAACGCGGTCTTGAATTGAAAATCATCTTATCCATAGAGAATGACGAAGAGCCAGTTGTTTCTTTTTCCGAACATTTTCAGGTCTAAAGTGCATTTTGTATACTATGATTAAGGTTCTGCGGATCCCTTTATTACTCATCTAGAAGAGTCATATCTTCTCCGCAACAAACAAGAGTTCCGCCTCCTACTTTTTCTACAACAACCTCGTTGCCGCAGATCTCACAGCGGTATTTTTCCCCTTCAGCAGATACACCCATAAACAATTCACCTCCTTTCATAGAATTTGAGTCTCTTTAAGCAATTTGCATAGGTTTGTACTATTTTGAGTTCGCTCTTGACCTTTATCTAATGTAAGCATAAATAACTCTTCTTTGTATATAATTGTAAGGATTTTCCAAAAAATAGTATGATTTTTTTCACTATCTTTTGACATCTATTATAATTTTTTATTCATGTTTTGCTTGAATTAAAAGAATTTTTCCTATCATATTTTCCTTTTCTGTTTATGCTTTACCTGCATGTTACTCTCGCAGGAAACGCCTGTAGATTCTAGTACCGACAACTTTCCAATATAAATCTTTTCCTGGTTTCGGAAAAAGCACTGCTGTCAAAAATAGTTACCTTTTATTTTCCCTGATCCAGACCAGCGCGGTTTGAAACAAAGATTTAAATTATCATTTTTTGGAAAAGATTTTTAAAGTATAATTATTTCTTTTGAATGGCCAGGGCTGAAAGACTCATGAAGGAGAATAGTTGAAGAGGAACTTCTATTAATGCCCTTATATACAATTTATTTAATACAGTTAATTATATATAGATTATTAAATACTGTTATGTGAATCTGGTTAGAGACTAATAGTTAATATTTATTATAATGAATATTAATTATTATTTGGAAGAGCCATATTTGGGGACGGAAAAGAACCCATTTAGCCAATAAACAGCAAATAGGAGTAGTTTAAGATGAAATTCGGAATCGAATTTGTGCCGAGCGATCCTGCCTTAAAGATCGCATACTACGCAAAGCTATCAGAACAGCAGGGATTCGACTATGTCTGGATCACTGACCATTATAACAACCGTGATGTGTATTCCACTCTCACCGTTATCGCTCTGAACACCAACAGTATCAAGATAGGTTCCGGTGTCACAAACTCCTATACCAGGAACGCTGCGATTACTGCATCCAGTATTGCTTCAGTTGCCGAGATTTCAGGCGGCAGAGCAGTTCTCGGTCTCGGGCCCGGAGACAAGGCAACCTTCGATGCTATGGGAATCGAATGGGTTAAGCCTCTCGCTACCACCAAAGAAACAATCCAGGCAATCAGAAATTTCCACGCAGGTCAGAAGGTCTCCATGGATGGAGAAGCGGTCAAGTTCGCAGGTGCAAAGCTTGCTTTCAATGCTGGAAAAATCCCTATCTACATGGGTGCTCAGGGCCCCAAAATGCTCGAACTTGCCGGGGAAATTGCAGACGGCGTCCTTATCAATGCTTCTCATCCGAAGGACTTCGAGGTTGCTGTCGAACAGATCCGGAAGGGAGCCGAAAAAGTTGGTCGTGACCCGAAAGAGGTTGATGTTACAGCATATGCATGCTTCTCCATTGACAAAGACCCAGTAAAGGCAATTAACGCTGCAAAAGTGGTTGTTGCTTTCATTGTTGCAGGTTCCCCTGATCTTGTAATCGAGCGCCACGGAATTCCACTCGAAGCCAAGAGCCAGATCGGTGCAGCTATTGCCAAGGGAGACTTTGGAGCCCTCATGGGCGGGCTTGTTACCCCCCAGATGATAGAAGCCTTTGCAATTTGCGGGACTCCTGAGGACTGCCTGAAGAGGATAAAGGAGCTCGAGGCAATTGGAGTTACTCAAATCGTAGCCGGATCTCCGATCGGCCCTGACAAAGAAAAAGCAATAAAGCTTATAGGTAAAGAGATCATTGCAAAGATGTAATTTTTATTGCATCTTTCATAAATATTTTTTAATCTACTTATTTATATTTTTAAAAACTTCTTGTCTTTAAGGCAAGCACATCGAGGTATTGGAGGTAACGAATTGCCACCAAAAATTGCGGAAGTCATCGAATATGACGTATGTGCAGCCTGCGGGGCATGCGAGGCCGTATGCCCCATAGGGGCTGTTACTGTAAAGAAAGCGGCAGAAATTCGAGATCCGAACGATCGGAGCCTGTATGAGAAAGGAGCTGGATACCAGGTTTGTGAAGGTTGTTTAATCTGCAGCAGGATCTGCCCTGTAGTGGATGGCTTCATCGAGAACGAGCTTTCAAACGTCAGCAAGTTTTTCGCCGCAAGATCCAAGGACAACGTCGGAAGCCAGGATGGAGGAGTAGCCAGCGGTATTCTTAAAGCCCTTTTCAAGCAAGGCAAAATTGACTGCGCCGTTGGAATTACACGAAATGAGAAATGGGAACCTGAAGTAATTTTGCTAACAAGTGCAGAAGACGTCGAAAGAACAAGGGGGACCAAATACACCTCAGACCCGGTAATTGCAGCTCTCAGGGAAGCCTTCGAAAAATATGAACGAATTGCAGTTATTGGGGTGCCCTGCCAGGCTCACTCTGCAAGACTGATCCGAGATAATGTAAACGAAAAGATCGTGCTAATTATCGGATTGCTCTGTATGGAGAGTTTTTATAATGAAGTTATGCTTGAAACAATCATCCCCGAGGTCATGAAGGTCAAGCTTGAAGATGTCAGGAAAATGGAATTCACCAAAGGGAAATTCTGGGTCTATACCAGTGACGGCGAAGTTCACGCCGTGCCCATCAAAGATGTGGCCAAGTACGCCCGGAATCCTTGCCACCACTGCTGTGACTATACCTCGGTCTTTGCCGACATTTCGGTAGGTTCTGTTGGGGCTCCTGACGGTTGGAACTCAGTCTTTATAAGAACCGATATCGGAGAAAAATACTTCGATATGGTTCGCGATGAGATGGAAATCATGGAAGATCCCAAGCCTGGCCTCGAACTTGTCGGAAAGCTTATCGATATGAAGCGCAAAAATAATGCTGAACATTTCGCGGAAATCTGTAAGAAGTTCAGCTTTGAGACAGGGATCCGTAACGAACCCATCTGAAATCAGAACATATAGCTCTTTAAACAATAATTCAGGTATAAATTAGAGGTTGGAATCCGGAATGATACGAGCTTTCTATATCGGACGTTTTCAGCCGTATCATTTCGGACACCATACCGTAATTACGCGGATTGCAGAAGAGGTTGACGAACTGGTAATAGGCATCGGAAGCGCTCAGAAAAGTCATGAAGCCACTGACCCGTTTACAGCAGGGGAAAGAGTGCTAATGATCTACAATGCGCTTGAAAACCTCCCTATCCGCCATTACGTCCTTCCCATCGAAGATGTCAGGTACAATTCTATATGGGTTCACCACGTTGCATCCCGAACGCCCGGTTTTCAAGTTGTTTACTCGAACAACCCTCTGGTTAACCAGCTTTTTCGAGAAGCCGGGTTTTGCGTAAAAGAATCTCCTCTTTATGTTCGTGAAAGATACTCAGGAACAGAAATCCGGAGACGTATGGTCGCAGGAGAAAAGTGGGAACACCTTGTTCCAAAGCCTATCGCAGAATCGATCAGGGAAATCGATGGAGTAGCACGTCTCAGAAATGTATCTGCCAGTGACAATAATTCTTCTTTATAACTTTTTTATACAATATTATACAGTATATTTATACTTCCTGTTCTCTTTGATGGCTTTTTTAGGTCATGGTGGTGAGTTATTGAAAATTATAAACTCGAGAATCTTTCCACGTATTCCGTAAACACTGAAGATGAACTCGTTTTTCAGGATTGATCAACGATCCACGGACAAGACTCTAAAAGGGACGTGGGTGTGAGTTATTGAAAACAGTAAGCATAAGAATCTCTCTACATTTTCCTCAAATACAGGAGATTTACTCGCTTTTTTGGAATTGATCAATAACTCTTGTACCCGACCTCTAAAAGAAAAGATAAAAATTTAGAAATCGAAAAGTGTTTTTTGCGATTTAGACTCCGTTTTTTTAGGAACTTCCCTAGCTTCGCCCTCAAAATTTGCAGGTTTAAGCTCAGGAACTTTCTCGACAACAAGTTCGCTTTTTGTAAGAACCTTCTTTTTTGAAGACTCAGTGGAAATCATGCTGTTTATCTTTTCAGAGCCAGAAAAATCCTTAGTCTCAGGCTTATCAGGCCGAGAAAATGCGTTATTTTCAACAGGCTCAAGATTATCAGGTATAAAACCATCAGATTTTGCAAAATTATCAGGTGTAACGTTATCAGGTGTAACGTTATCAGGTTTAAAGTTACCAGGTTTATTCTTTTTTGAAGTTTCCTTTTCTCCAGAAATTCCAGAGGAAGTATCAAAGCCTAAATCGAAGATTTTCTGCTCGTCTTCAGAATTCTGGAAATTGGAAGTTTCAGATTTGCCAGGAGATTCTCCACCTTTCTTGTCTGGAGGTTTAACTGTGCAACCAGAAGGTATCTGTTTATCATTTCCTGAAGGAATAGGAGTTTTGAAAAATTCCATACCTTCTTTTTCTTCACTTCCTCCGCGGAGAAGTTCCTGTGCCTCATCATATATTTTCTGTAGCTTTTTACTGGCTTTTATGCTTCCCGAAAGGTATATCAATTCCTCAAGTTCAAGTCCGAGACCTGCAGTAATTTCAATCGCAGATGTTTCATCCTTTACCATCCGAGAATAAAGTTCTAGAAGGTTATTTCTGGAATAACGCATGGAGTCGAAGCTGTGTTCTCCAATTTTTGAAGCAATATTATCCCTGAGATCTCGCTTTGAACGGGTCTGTCCTAGTCTTCTCCAGAGGGAAGGCTGCTGGTACTTGATAAATCCCGGATAGTCCCTTGTCTTTGAGATTGCAGCTCCGCAGACCATAAGCATACTGGCATATCTCCACATCCGATAGTTCTGGCGTTTCTTTACGCGCCCCAGATAGAGATCAGCCTTCGAGAGGTAGCCGAATCCGGTTCTTATATCTTCAAGGTCACCATCTTTGCGTGCATACTGGATAGGTAAGTTCTCATCGATCCAGTGCACAAGATCCTCAGGGCTTTCATCAATCCCACGTGCAACCTCCAGAGCCTTTTTACAGTCAGTGCTTTTGAATATCCTCTGCATTGCCTTGAAAATATTTTCCTTTACGTCTCTGCCTGAGGTGCTGATATCTTCGACTTCCAGCACTTTCTTCCCGCTGGCTGCAGCCTGAAGGTCATTTATTGCGCTGCGGAAGTCACCCCCTGCATTTTCTGCAATCTGCTGGACTGCATCCAAGCTGCACGAAATTCCTTCACTCTCACATACCTTCTTCAAAGCAGGTGCCATAGAACGGCTCTGCACGGATCCATACTTTATTTCCAGACAGAGATTCCGGATAGTAGGAGTTAACCCGTAAATATCATTTGCAATCAGCACTATCGGCTGGAGTGTGGTTTTTATGATCACTGCAATCGCCCGCATCCCACCTCTGTCCGCACTCCCGTGAATATTGTCCGCCTCATCTAATATGATCAGGCGTTTCCCTCCGAAGAAAGTGTTCATAGACGCTGCTGATCCCGCAATCTTCTCAATTACACCTGCAGTCCTCTGGTCGCTTGCATTAAGTTCGATTACTTCCCAGCCCAGATCCCGAGCAAGAGCGTGAGCACTTGAAGTCTTCCCTATACCTGCAGACCCGTGGAGGATCACTGCCCTTTTCTCAGGGATACCTGAAAGCCACTCCTCAGCCCAGGTCCGCAAATCCTGCACCGCCTTCTTGTTCCCCACTATCTCTTTGAGACTCTGGGGGCGGTATTTTTCAGCCCATCCGATTGCCGACATCATCTTAAACCATACCAATAAAAAATGAACTCATTATTAACTGTATATGTTTTAATTTTTTTAGTGTGTAGAAAATATTTCCGTACCCTTTTAAGATACGGATTTTTAATAGCAACATAAGTTCACATTGCCACACTTATTAAAACACTCCCAATATTATACAGAAAATACAATTTCGAAAGTGAACTGTAGAAACAGACCTTTGAGCCAAAGCAGTATTACCTATCCACAAATTAGCCTTCTTGAGCGAAGCGAAAAGGGCCGCGTACTCCCGAGGCGCAATTCGGGCGAGGCGCAATTCGGGCGAGGCGAAACTCGGGAAGGACAAAATTAATTAATGATTGCGTTTGTACTTCTTTAAACTACTTTAAATCTTATATAAAAGTTAGGATAGACATGGAAAAGAATGTTATGAGTGCCCTCCTTGAGGCTATCGAGATACGGGCGCTGACGAACAAAGCAAGAGTTGCTATGGGAATAAGGGACCCAAATCCCAAGGTGCTCGAAAGTGCATGGAAAGCTCAGGAGAAAGGATATGCACAGGTCATCCTGGTGGGAAGTAAAAAGGAAATCGATGGAATAGGAACAGAGCTTGAGGTTGTGGACACCGAAGACCCCGAAAAGACTCTGGTAGAGCTCCTGATTTCAAGAAAAGTCGATGCAGCTATTAGGGGAACTGCAAAGGCATCCGGAACCCTTTCACACCTCAAAGAGGTCCTCGGAACCAAAAGAGTCTGCCGGCTTGCTCTGCTCCTGACAGCTGACGGGACGCCCTTCTTTCTCGCTCCTGTAGGAATCGATGAGGGAAATACCATTTCAGACAAGCTTCACATGATTACTCTTGGTGCAGAACATATAAGGAGATTCGGGATCGAGCCTGTAGTCGGTGTGCTTTCCGGAGGCAGAATTGGAGATATAGGAAGGGACAGACGTGTGGACAGAACCCTTGCAGATGGTGAATTCATTGCAAATAGAGCTGTGGAACTCGGGATCAGTGCTAAGCATTACACCATTCTTATTGAAGATGCCATAAAAGAATCAAACTTTATCGTTGCCCCGGACGGTATTTCAGGAAACCTTATCTTTCGAACCGTTGCTTTCCTGGGTGGAGGTGACGGGTTGGGAGCTCCAGTTCTGCTGGATGACTATGTTTTTGTGGACACTTCAAGGGCAGGCGGACATTTTACTAAAGCCATAATGCTTGCAAGCGCACTATCTCACCTGAATAAGGAAAGGAAAGAGATGATTCAATGAAAACCATTGCGGATACATGGCCGGTAGTAAAAGGTGATTATACCGTAGGGAATCCAAAGTCCAGGATTGCGGTTGTGACCCTTGCAAGCTACATCAATCCTTCACCTGAAGCGGCTCTCTGGGGGAGCTCAAAAACTGAAAACTTAGGCGTCGAAAAAATAGTTGCAAATGTCATTTCGAATTCTAATATTCGGTACGTTCTCGTCTGTGGAACTGAGTCAAGGGGCCATCTGGCAGGTCATTCCCTGCTTGCAATTCATTCAAATGGGGTTGACGAAAAGAGAAGGATCGTTGGCTCTCAAGGAGCAATCCCTTTTATAGAGAACATCTCCGAAGAAGCAGTCAGACGCTTCCAGCAGCAGGTTGTGCTCATTGATAGGATAGGACTTGTTGACTCTGAAGAAATCCTTAAGCTCGTGAATAAATATAAAAATAAAGGAGAAGCTTACTCAGATGAGCCCATGGTTGTCTGTTCCCCGAAAAAAAGACGACCTACCTTAGAAGCTCCTACCTCAGGTGATGTAATAATTTCCGAAGAATTTGTCATGGATACGGCAGCAGGAATTGTTTGTCAGGCTGAAAACCTCTAATTCTTCAATGGAATTAGCCTAACTTTGAAAATTTCAGAAATAAGAGATTTATACTCTGAAACAAAACAGTAAGCTATAAATTTAGAGGGCGTAAAGATGTTTAAGTTCCAGAAAGAACAGGAAATAATCAAGATTGCAGGGGTGAAACTTGGCGGACAGCCAGGAGAACTCCCGACCTTGCTTGCAGGAACCATCTTTTATAACAAGCATGAAATCGTGGAAGACGCTGCAAAAGGACTGTTTGACCGGGCTGCTGCCGAACAACTTGTAAACCTGCAGGAAGCTGGGTCGGAAGAGACAGGAAATCCTCATATAGTCCACATTTTCGGTACCACCCGCAAAAGCATCACTCGCTATATTGACTTTGTGACAGAAATTTCGGAGGCTCCTTTCCTAATTGACTCTCCCGAAGGAGCTGTGCGTGCCTATGCAGCAGAATACGTCAGCGAGGTAGGGCTTGCAGACAAAGCAGTCTACAACTCCATAAATATGAGCATAAATGATTCGGAAATAGAGGCTCTCGCTTTATCCGATATAGACAGTTCGATTATCCTTGGCTTCAATGCAATGGACTCATCGCTTCAGGGCAGAATGGAGCTGCTGGAAAACGGAGCAGGCCTTCTGGAAGAAGGGCTCCTTTCAATAGCAGACAGGTGTGGGATAGTTAACAAGCTTATAGATCCAAGCATCACTCCTATGGGAAACGGAGCTGGCGTAGCCCTCAGGATGACCATAACTGCAAAAGCAAAATGGGGTCACCCAACGGGCTCAGGAATACATAATGCGCCCTCGTCCTGGAACTGGTTAAATCAAAAGAAAGAAAAAGATCCTCTTCTCTACAAGATCTGCGATGTAGGCTCAATCTGCCTGCAGCAGGCGGCAGCCGGTGATTTCATCCTTTATGGACCTATTGAATCTGCCCCGTACGTTTTTCCCATGGCTGCAATGAGCGATATCATGATTTCTGAGGCTGTAGCTGATCTCGATATCGAACCTGCTTCACGACACCCTGTAAACCTGCTGGTTTGATTCATCCAATATTAAAATATTTTTTATAGTATTATATTTTTATATTTTTATATTTTTATATTCATAAAGTCTGCCCAGATATAACGACTACCTTACCTTTAGTATCCGGAACCTCTACTAGAAAAAATTCAAAGAAAAGTCGGAGGGATAAGCCCTCCAGAAAAGGTTTTTCAAAATATAATCAACGACCTCTCAGTCCACTATCCCGCCTGTACTTGCGGAATGGACGGAACGCTGATATCTGGCAAGGTAACCTGTGACTTCCTTTTTAGGGGGCACAAAGACAGCTTTCCGCTTTTTAAGCTCTTCTTCGGAAACCTTCAGGTTAAGGAGTCTTTCAGGAAGATTGATTTCTATCATATCCCCATCTTTTACCAGGGCAATTGGTCCTCCTTCACTGGCTTCTGGAGATACGTGTCCGATACAGGGTCCGCGGGTCCCTCCGGAAAAACGACCGTCAGTTATCAAAGCCACGGATTCTAGCAGGCCCATACCTGCAATTGCGGCTGTAGCTGCAAGCATTTCCCGCATCCCGGGACCGCCTTTCGGGCCTTCATAGCGGATGACTAAAATATCCCCGGGTTTCACATGACCTGCAAGAATACTCTTCATAGCGTCTTCTTCACAGTCAAAGACTCGAGCAGGGCCCGTGTGGACGTGCATTCTGGGATCAACTGCTGCCTGTTTCACAACCGAGCCGTCAGGAGCAAGGCTGCCTTTAAGGACTGCAATTCCCCCCTGAGCATGGATCGGCTTTTCAAGAGTTGTAATAATCTCTTTATTTAGCTTCGGATTAACAATATCGAGTTCTTTCAGATTTTCCCCTATAGTTTTGCCATTAACCGTAAGCTGGTCAAGATGGAGTTTAGGGGAAAGCCTCTGCATAACTGCCTGAACTCCTCCTGCCCTGTCAAAGTGCAGCATGAAATTCGGGCCGCCTGGACGCAGCGAGATCAGATGGGGTGTTGTTCTGCTTAGTTCGTCAAAGGCCTCGAGAGATAGTTTTAGCCCGAATTCATGGGCAAGAGCAGGAAGATGCAGGGTAGTATTCGTGCTCCCTCCGATTGCCATATCTACCATTATGGCATTTTCAAAAGATTTGAAATTGACAAGTTTCCTGGGAGTCAGGTTCTCTCTGACCATTTCCACAATACGTTCTCCCGATTCCTTGGCAATTCGAGTCTTTTTTGCATCAACGGCATGGGCAGTTGCACAGCCCGGAAGGCTCAGCCCAAGAGCTTCGGTCATGCAGGCCATAGTATTTGCTGTAAACATACCTGCACAGGATCCTGCCCCCGCACAGGAAAGATTTTCGAGCCTTTTAAGGTCATCTTCGGAGAGTTTGCCTGCTCTGTAAGCCCCCACTCCCTCGAATACTGAGATAAGATCCGTATACTTGTCATCCACATAGCCCGGAAGCATAGGTCCTCCGGTTACGACAATTGAAGGAATATCAAGCCTGCCTGCTGCCATAAGGTGTCCTGGCACGATTTTATCGCAGGTAGGGATAAGGACCATACCGTCAAACTGATGAGCTTTAACCATAATTTCGATTGTATCCTCAATAACCTCTCTGCTAGGCAGGGAATATTTCATGCCCTCGTGTCCCATTGCGATTCCGTCGCAAACCCCTATGGTATGAAATTCAAAAGGAACTCCCCCAGCGTTTCTGATTCCGGCTTTCACGGCTTCGGCAAGTTTATTCAAGTGGATATGGCCAGGAATTATGTCGTTCCAGGAATTGACGACTGCGATGAACGGCCTCTTCATCTCGGCATCTGTGACCCCAGTCGCTTTCAGGAGTGAGCGGTTGGGAGCACGTTCCGGACCCTCTTTTATAATAGAACTTCTCATTGCAAATCTCCTTAGAATTTCATTGTGAGAATTAAGAGTATAATCTAGATATGGAAAAACTTCATAGTATAAACAGCTTGGGGATGAAAAAACTGTGAAGAGGCGGGAAAATGCACTGAAATATTTGAAAGAAAGACAAATATTGGTCGAAAAGTACTCGATAAATGAAAATGATTTGAAAGGTCGGCATAGAAAAAAGACTGAGGAGACATAAGTAAAAAAAGATAGAAGTAAGAAAATTTGCCGAAAGAGAGTATTTATATTGACAATATTAGTATATTGATAATTTATTAACATGTAAGAGCAATAATCAGGAAAAAAATCCCCATTTAAGCCATTAAAACCTTCATTTATTGGGACAAAAAGGCAAATTAATATAATAGTATCCAAATATTTATATAGCCAATAAAACATTCGAGTCAATTGCATAGTGAACGGGCTTGCTCTGGACCACATTTACAAGATCACACCACTAAAAACAGAACAAACCACTAAAAATAGAACAAACCACTAAAAACAGAACAAACCACTAAAAACAGAACAAACCACTAAAAACAGAACAAACCACTAAAAACAGAACAAACCACAGAAATCTAACCACAACAGGGTTAAACCCGTTCACCAAATTATCTTTATCATTTGATTATTTATTTTAATGTTTATTATCTAACGTTTCTAATGATTTTTATCTGCCTGTTTATAATTTTTCTTATCTAGCCTTTATCTAGTCTATACCTCAGGACCACTCATATCTCACCAGAACCGGAAATCTTTATTTCTGGAAGAAACAAATTGCTTTTATGTACTGCTGGGATCCAAACCTTTATTCTTCCAATTCCTCAGCTCAGAAAAACTGGGGGCTTGAGCTGCTTGCAAAACTGCATTTCAAAGGAAATGAAAGGGTTCTTGATGTAGGCTGCGGGGATGGAAAGCTTAGTGCTGAAATAGCTAGGAACTTGCCTGATGGCTCTGTTCTAGGAATCGATCTTTCAGAAGAAATGATCACTTTTGCCAGGAATCACTACCCTACAGAGAAGTTTCCAAACCTTGCTTTTATGCAGACGGACGCACGTAAACTTACCTTTGATTCTGAGTTCGATATTGTCTTTTCCAACGCTGTCCTTCACTGGATAAAGGCTCCGGAAGCTGTCCTTAAAGGATTTTGGAAAAGCCTCAAACCCGGCGGAGTATTGCTGGCTCAGTTTGGAGGGAGGGGAAACGCTGCAGAAATTCTTAAAATCATTGACTCAATGCTTAAGGATGAAAAATGGAACTCTTATTTCAGGGATTTTGTATTTCCATATGGATCTTACGGACCTGAAGAATACGGTAAATGGCTCAAAGATTCAGGTTTTTCAGTGAAGCGACTGCAAATGAGCTCAAAAGACATGGCCCTTGAAGGAAAAAAAGGTCTATTTGCTTGGATTGAGTCAACATGGCATCCTTATACACAGCGAGTACCTGAAGAGTTGAAAGAAGACTTTATAAATGAACTTGTGACCCTTTTTGTAAGTAATCACCCTCTCGATGACAAGGGATATGTTCATGTCCAGATGGTAAGGCTGGAAATTGAGGCTTCTCCCGAAAAATGAACCTTCCAGGTAAAAATAATTACAAAGGTGGGAGTAGGGGATGAATAAGAAAAGTAAAGAAATGAATAAGAAAAGTAAAGAAATGAATAAGAAAAATAAAGGAACTGTCCTGCTGGAACATGACTTTGAATAGTTACGTACAAATTTAATATATTTGAGTAATATAAAATCAGTGGCAAGAATGACATTTTAAACCTTAACCGATGACCAATGGAATCGGTTTCGAGCCTTCCGAAAAGTCAATAATAGTATATTGTAAAAAGTTACAGTGATCACAATACTTTTCGGATAGACTCTTAATCGTTTACAGAGGTAGGACTTATGCATAAGAAGTACAAAATCAACAGCAGAAGCTAACAATTTTCTAAAATTTAAATTTTAAATATGACTTTTGATGTACTTGATTCTGCATCTGAAGTGTGTAAGTTCTAAGAGAGCAAAAGAAGATATCGGCTTTTATGTATATTCGTTGTAAGCTACGATTTCTTCCATAGCTTTCCTTGGCCTGGCGGCGGGCGATTCAGCTGGGACCCCCACAGTCAGTAAAGCGACGACTTTTTTGTCCTGCGGTATCTTGAGTATTTTTTTGACTTCGTCTTCCTTGAAAGCGCCAATCCAGCAAGTGCCCAGCTCTAGCTCGACAGCCTCCAAGACAACGTGCTCAAGAGCGATGGCAAGGTCGACCTGGTGCCACTTTTGGGATGAGTCCCCAATGCCTGCGATGACGTGCGAAGCGGTACCTACGAAGGCTTGGTTATTGCAAGCGGTAACAAGCTGGTTTTTTATTTGCTCGTTCTCGACAACAATGAACTTCCAGTTTTGCCGGTTTGCGGCCGATGGCGCAAGCCTTGCGGCCTCCAGTAGTTTCTCTAGCTTGTCCTTCGGTATGCGCTCGCCTTTATAAACCCTTATGCTTCTCCTGTCCTTGATCGTGTCAAATACACTCATATTAATCTCACCTGCGGTTAGAGGATAATGATTACTTCCATAATATCTGATATTAATAATCCCTATCGTAATATAACACTATAGATATTTGCATAGCCCGGTTATTAGATAAGTACGAGACTGAAGCGGTTCTTATCTATCTTCATCCGAAAACTTTCTTTTGATCTTCTACACCAGTAATGACAGAAAATTTGGGCGGGTGTCTTATGATTACTCATTCTATTTTGCTTGTGTCGACGTGAAGGCTTTGCCTTAATCTTGCCTGTCGGAGGACCAACTTTCCAGGCACAGGTTGACCTTTTTCATCTTAATCAGGTACTTCAAAAAGGGCAGGATATTTCTTTTTTAGGGGTGTGAGAAGCTTATCGTCTAATTTTGCATTGTAAAGTGTTTTCACTTTTGAAAGCTGATCAAGTGATAAATTTATGGATCCTTTAAGGTTAGCGTCAGAAAGCTGAGCGCCCAAAAGTATTGTCCCTTCAAGATGAGCCTTAAAAAGGTCAGCTCCTTCAAGGTGAGTATTAATGAGTAAAGCCTTAGAAAGGTCTGCATCAATAAGATCAGCTCTTTCAAGATGCGCTTCTAAAAGGTGAGCTCCTTCAAGTTTAGCTCCTCGAAGGTTAGCTCCTTCAAGTTTAGCATCCATAAGAAAAGCTCTTTTAAGGTTAGCCCTTTCAAGGTTAGCTCCTTCAAGTTTAGCCCCTTCAAGTTTAGCCCTTTCAAGGTTAGCCCCTTCAAGTTTAGCCTCTGAAAGGTCAGCTTCTTGGAGGTTAGCCCCCGGAAGGTTAGCCTCTGTAAGATCAGCATAAAAAATATCAGCTGCTTGAAGATTAGCCTCTTGAAGATTAGCTCCTCGAAAGTTAGCATTTTCAAGGTTAGACTCTTTAAGGTTAGCCTCTTTAAGGTTCGCGCCTTGAAGGTTCGCGCCTTGAAGGTTTGCGCCTTGAAGGTTAGCTCCTTGAAGATTAGCTCCTCGAAGGTCAGTTCCTTGAAGGTTAGCTCCTCGAAGGTTAGCCTCTATAAGGTCAGCTCCTTGAAGGTTAGCTCCTAGAAGGTTAGCCTCTTCAAGGTTAGCCTCTATAAGGTCAGTTCCTTGAAGGTTAGCTCCTCGAAGGTTAGCTCCTCGAAGGTTAGCCTCTATAAGGTCAGCTCCTTGAAGGTTAGCTCCTAGAAGGTCTTTTCTCTCTGGAATATCCATTTACAATTATCGGCTTTGAACTAAAAAAAGCATTACTATGCTAGGAAGATATCTTCTGAGCTTCAGGGTTTAGTTTTAAAATTGTATCGATTTACGGTCTGTGTCAGTCAAGCCTGTGCTTAATCTCCATGATCCTGATCCTATGGACCATGATAACAACATTTGATCTTAAAATGCTGCTGTCATTCCTGATCCTTGAGTACCTGCATACAGCGTGTGAATTATTGAATTGGATTATATTTGTCATCGGTTAATGATTTTTATGCACAAGTTCGAATACTATATAGAGATTTTCCGACTTGAATTTTATATTGTTAGCACAAAAAATAACACTTTTAGGCTTTTCGTATCTTAACCGAGCATAATTTTGATTCCCTAAATCAACCTGAAGCTAAGAAAATCAATTTACCTTCGCGCCTATTTCAAAGAAAATACGCCAATATATTTATCCTGAATCTCGCTTTGAAACCCGCTGCGAGCGTGTGCTTATCATCTAGGAGGTGAAAACGCCTACTCTTTTGGTTTTAATCTTCGGGATATAAGATTCAAAAAAGGTAGGCGGATAAGTTACTAAAAACCGTAAGCAAAAGAATAAAGATTAAATCTGAAAGAAAAAAGCGAATTGCCGATCTGTCAGATTTGATCAAAAACCCGCACTATCTACAATAATTGCTCTATTATTTTCTTTTATACAAGAATACTCCAAGCAGACAGACAATGCCAGAAACTATTTCAAAGCCAGGCATACCTGTGCTTCCTTTTCCAGAAGTGTTTGGGCTTTCTTTCTGCGCAGTCGTCTGTTCTAAGCTTGCTGCTGTACTTCCATTATTTTGTTCAAGATCCTGAGTGTTAGGTTTAGACTGTATTTCAGTCACTGATTCTTTTTCCATTGCCTTACCCGTTATTGCAAAGGGAGAGAATCCGGGAGTTTGTGCAGTAAAGTACAGGTAGCTATCGTCTTCATTTGACAGGCTTGTTGTAAGCTTGTTCCATGTGTTGTCACTGTACCTGTTCAGAGCGATAGTTTTTTTGTCAATCTTTTTATCATTTACCCAGGATTGAGAAACCTTGAAACTTACAACTGCATTTTCGATATTCTTCTCAGTTGCATATCCACCATTTCCGACCCAGATATTTAAGTACTTGTAGACTTCGTCAGCAGGCACTCCTGAAACCAGTGAAGATTTATTTTTCAGCATCTCAGCAATTGTTGTTGTCTTGCCTACTGTCTTCTTTGAATCGAAGTTTATGCTCACGACAGCAGTAGCTTTCTGAGGGAAGTCAAAAGTTACAGGTAGCCCTTTTAAAATGAAAGTATGAGAAAGTTCTTTTATCTCAATATTGCTTTGAGGCTCAGGGGAGCCACCGGCACCGCCACCACCGCTTCCACCGCTGCTGTGGCTGCTGCCACCACTACTGCCACTGCTTGAACTGCTTTCTTCAAGTACATTTATTGCAGCAGTTTTTGAGGCAGTTTTGTTTTCATTGCTTACAGTCAGGTTGACAGAATAGGTTCCAGAATTTGCATATACATAAACCGGATCTATATCACTGGAGTCGGGCTGTCCGTCGCCATTTAAGTCCCAGATCCTTGAAGTTGCTTTTTGGGAAATATCATTAAACTGTACTACAAGGGGTGCATAACCCTCGGTAACATTGCTACTGAAGTTTGCAACCGGAGCATTTGGATCAGTAACAACTATGTAACCCGGCTTTGTCACTGTATTGTTCCCTATAATGTTTCCTACAGTCAGACTGATTGTATAATTTCCTGGTTTCGTAAACACGTGAATTACAGTCGCATTTTTTGAATTGATACCATCGCCGAAATCCCAATACCAGGATGTAGGTGCTTCACCAATACCTGTAGCAGCGAATAACACCGTTAGAGGTGCTGTTCCAGAGGTTACATTAGTAGCGAAATCTGCCACTGGTGCTTGTGGGGGAGTTACAGTAATATAATTCGATTTCGTCACCGTACTATTGCCTGCTTCATTTGCCACTGTTAAAGTAACGTTATACACCCCTGGCTTCGTAAAAGTGTGGGTTGCATTCATGGCATGTTTTGAGTCAATCCCGTCTCCAAAATTCCAGAGCCAGGAAGTCGGTATTCCGCCAGTGCTGGTTTCAGTGAATAAAACAACTAAAGGTACAGTTCCAGAAGTTACTTTTGCATAAAATTCAGCTACAGGCGGATTTTGTACTGTTGATGAGAGGTTATATAGATAAATGTCTCTGGCATCCGGCTCTTCTGGATTGCGAAGATCTGCATATATGATTTTATCTTCATATATAGATGGACTAAATGCCATGGTACTGGTAGTTATGCGAGTTTTTTTGGCAGTAGATATCTCATAGATGTGAATGTTACCTTGATACAGATCGCTTACTGCATATACTATCCGTTTGCCATAGATCGCAGGCTGACTTGCGTTTTCACTATTAGTAGATAGAGTCGTAAAAGTAGCTAATAGTTACCTATCGTAAAGATTTCAGCGCAAAATTTTGCACTTCATAAAAATCCTCCAATTTTTAGAGGTATTTTCATCAAATATAT
>MCHG01000263.1_pt1 | contig 21605 bp, 19 predicted proteins | sample 787351 | NCBI WGS metagenome assembly MCHG01 (sample SAMN05430296, study PRJNA330682) | permafrost metagenome | biome: Cold desert; feature: permafrost; material: soil; isolation source: enrichment culture inoculated with soil incubated with H2/CO2 at 20 degrees... ... | reverse complement strand
AGCTGGTGTAGGTGCTCCGGCAACTCCAACGGTCACGGAGCAACCCAAACGTCAGCCGCCAGCTAATAAGAAAGCTCAAGACAAAGCCTATGAACGGAAACGTGAATTAGAAAAGGAAAAAGAAAATGCGATCCGTGCACCACATCGCAGCCGTTATCAGAAACGTCCGAAAAAAGAAGTTCGGGATACCTCCCCAAAACACATTGTAATTCAGGAATCCATTTCAGTACAAGACTTAGCTGCTAAAATGGGCCGTAAGGCAGGAGAAATCATTAAACACCTGATGACCCTTGGGGTTATGGCGACTATTAATCAGGAGTTGGACGCTGAAACAGCAACAATTTTAGCTGGTGAAATGGGTGTTACGGTTGAGGTAAAGGCTGAGAAATCGATGGCTGTTATCGTTGAAGTCGCTGATGATCCTGCAGACCTCGTTTTTCGCCCACCAGTAGTAACCGTAATGGGACACGTAGATCATGGCAAAACGTCGCTTTTGGATTGCATTCGTACTACGCATGTGACGGCTTCCGAGGCTGGGGGAATTACTCAGCATATCGGAGCGTACCAAGTTGAAGTCAACGGTCAAAAGATTACATTCTTAGATACACCTGGACATGAGGCCTTTACAGCTATGCGTGCCCGCGGTGCCCAAGTCACAGATATTGCAGTGCTGGTGGTAGCAGCGGATGATGGCGTTATGCCTCAGACCATAGAGGCTATCAATCACGCCAAAGCGGCTGATGTACCCATCATCGTGGCTATTAATAAGATAGATAAAGATAATGCAACCCCAGAAAAAGTTAAACAAGAACTAACAGAGTACGGTCTTGTGGTTGAGGAATGGGGCGGAGAAACTATTGCCGTTCCTGTATCCGCAAAAGGTAATCTGGGCATCGATAAACTTCTGGAAATGATTCTTCTTGTCGCGGAAGTTCGGGACTATAAAGCAAATCCCAAGCGTGCAGCTTCAGGAACCGTTATTGAGGCTGAATTGGATAAGGGTAAGGGACCCATTGCAACAGTTCTTGTTTCCAAGGGTACACTCAATATTGGGGATGTTGCGGTAGCAGGCTGTGCATTCGGTCGAATTAAGGCCATGGTGGATGATAAGGGGCAACGTGTTAAAAAAGCAGGTCCATCCATGCCAGTTGAAGTTCATGGCTTATCTGAAGTGCCTGAAGCAGGGGAATTATTCTATGTTGTAGCGGACGAAAAATTAGCACGCCAAATAACGTCTGCACGTATTTCGGTGCGTAAGGTAGAAGAATCTAAAAAAACCGTCGTTAAAGTTAGCTTAGAAGATCTCTTCGACAAGATCAAAGAGGGCGAAATTAAAGAATTAAACATTATTATCAAAGGAGACGTCCAAGGATCAGTTGAAGCTTTACGGCAGTCGCTTCTTAGGCTTTCGACGGATGAAGTACGCGTCAACCCAATCCACGGCGGTGTGGGTGCTATCAATAAAAACGATATTATGCTGGCTTCGGCTTCAAATGCGATTATTATTGGCTTTAATGTCCGGCCGGACTCCCATACAAAGGCGACGGCTGAACTAGAGGGCGTTGATTTGCGTCTGTATCGAGTCATATATGATGCAATTGAAGATGTCAAAGCTGCAATGACGGGTCTACTGGATCCGACCTTTAAAGAAGTCGTTTTAGGTAAAGTCGAAGTGCGTATGGTCTTTAAAGTCCCTAAAGCCGGAACCGTTGCAGGTTGTATGGTGACCGAAGGGAAGATTGTCCGATCTGCTAAAGTGCGCGTTATTCGTGATAGTATCGTTATTCATGAAGGGGTCATGGAGTCTCTGCGTCGCTTTAAGGACGATGTTAAAGAGGTTGCCGAGGGTTATGAATGTGGCCTTGGTATCGAAAAATATAATGACCTTAAAGAAGGAGACATCATCGAAGCGTTTGTGATGGAAGAAGTCAAACGCACACTTTAGTAAGGCATATGAAAGAAAATAACAAGTCAAAGATGCCTTGGATATTTTGCGTCAGACAAGGAGGTATGTTCACCTCATAGCGGGGCTATTAGGTGAACATGCCGACGCAGTATGACACAAAATGGACTGGCATACTGACTTGTTAGTTTCTTGAATGTGCCCATATCAGTCCTGGAGGGATAAGTATGTCAAAACATCGACCTAATCGTTTGGCTGAAACGCTGAAAGAAGAAATATCTCAACTCATTCGGGTGGAGTTAAAAGATCCGCGCCTGGGATTTGTAACTTTGACAAGTGTGGATGTTGCGGGCGATCTGGCTCACGCAAAAGTGTATATTAGTGTTCTAGGGACTGAGGATGAAGGAAAAACGTCCTTAGATGTGTTGAATCGGGCAGCGGGGTTTGTACGTTGTGAAATCGGGAAGCGTATACGACTCCGTCACGTTCCAGCAATCGTTTTTGTCTACGATCCATCCATTGAACATGGTGCACACATAGCGAAATTATTAAGGGATGTTGAAGTTCCTAACGATGCAGGTAAGGATGAAACTAATGAGTCATAAAAACACTCCTGAAGAGATGATTGAAGTGATAAGAAAAGCGCCAAAGGTGGCGCTTTTCTCCCATGTTTCTCCGGATGGAGATTGTATTGGATCCATGTTGGCAATAGGTCTAGCGCTGGAGAAAATGGGTAAAGAAGTTTCACTTTATAATCCTAATCCCGTGCCAAGCTATTTAGCTTTTCTACCTGGCTCGTCTCGGATAAGTCAGGAACTTCCTAGTCCCCCGGCTGAGGTCTTATTGTTTGTGGACTGTACGGATCTAGGGCGGGTTAACATGTCTAGGTCCGATATTTCGGATGAAAGTACTGTACTTAACTTAGATCACCACATCTCAAATCTGTTCTTTGGTGACTTCAACTGGGTCGATGTTCAAGCTAGCGCGGTCGGAGAAATTGCTCTGACGCTCATAAACCGCTTGGGTGTGGAAATTGATGTAGACATGGCCACCAATCTCTACACTGCGATTCTGACGGATTCAGGATGCTTTGAGTATAGTAATACGACTGCGCAAACGCATCGATCGGCTGCGGACCTTTTAGATAAAGGCGTGGATTTGTCACGCATACACCATAACATATTTGACCAAAAGCCTCTCGCTCAGATCAAATTGTTGCAGTGTGCCCTGAACGGATTAGAAATCCATGCGGATGGGCAGTTAGCGATTATGACTTTAAGCTCGGAAGATTTTCGGAAATGCGGTGCAGATCAAGAGATGAGTGAGGGCTTGGTTAATCACGCGCGGAGTATTGCGGGCGTTGAAGTGGCCGTGTTGCTAAAAGAGCTTGGTCCCCTTGAGATTAAAGGGGGGCTGCGTTCTAATCTTTGGCTAAATGTTAATGAGATTGCTGCTTTGTTCGGAGGAGGAGGACACCAGCGCGCTGCGGGGTGTACCCTTAGAATCTCGATGGCTAAGGCTAAACAAAGCATAACTACTGCAATTGAGGAGGCGTTAAGGATTGGAAGGGATCATTAACGTCCTTAAACCCCCAGGTATGACATCGTCTGATGTCGTTGTTTGGATGCGAAGAGTGTTGCGTACAAAAAAAATTGGCCACACAGGGACGCTTGATCCTGGCGTGGCTGGAGTTTTGCCACTTTGCGTAGGTAAAGGAACACGTTTAGCAGAATACATAACGGAGCAAGGAAAAGCTTACCTTGCAGAGGTTACTTTTGGAGTTGCGACAGATACTCAGGATGCGTTTGGTAAAGAGGTACATAAGACTAAACCAAATCTGAAACAGAGTGACTTAGAACGGGTACTACCGAATTTTATGGGTAGAATATCGCAAACCCCTCCTATGTATTCGGCAGTTCGTAAAGAAGGAAAACACTTATATGAATATGCTCGCCAAGGGTTAACGATTGAGAGAGCATCACGCGAGGTATTTATTTATAACTTAAAACTGGTAAAATGGTATGAAGAGGAATTTCCCCGGGTGATATTAGATATTGAGTGCTCAAAAGGGACATACATAAGGACAATCAGTCATGATCTTGGACAGACTTTGGGCTGTGGGGCGTATATGTCTAATTTATTGCGCGTTCGTTCCGGCCCATTCAAGATCCAGGAGAGTTGGACACTTGAGGAGATTGAAGAGGGGGTACGGGAGTCAAAATATGACTTCTTACTTCCACTGCCCGCTGGAATCGATCTACCACGGGTAAACTTATCAGTAGCTCGCGCAAATGCTTTTCGACATGGCTTGCCTACCAAGCGCGAGCTAGTGCAGGTGCGAACGGATTCCGGGTTCGATATTAGTGGATCGTTGTCCGAAACGGAATCCAGCGATCAAATATCGAACAGCGATCTAGTCTCTAATTCGAATTACGTTCAGGTATTTGAAGGCGGGGAATTGATTGGCATTGGGGTCTGGCGTGATGAAAGCCTTTTTCCACACAAGGTACTTGGATGATAATTACTCCCTATCGAAAGTCCCGATATTTCAGCTTTCGCTTAAACAAGTTCACTTAGGAGGTCAAATCCGTGCAAGTTCGAACAAGTCTGCCTATAAATAAAGAGCCCTGTGTATTAGCGTTAGGTAATTTCGATGGAGTACACCTGGGACATCGTCGCTTGCTTGAGCATGGATTAGGACAAGCTAAGCGTTTAGGTGTAGGGCTTTCTGTTTTGATCTTTGAGCCGCACCCACTCAAGGTGTTATTTCCCGAACGGGAGCTAAAGTTATTATCAACCACTAAAGAGCGTCTACTGTATTTAGAAACGATCGGAGTCCAAACCGTCTACCACTTACCCTTTACTAGAGAGATGGCGAACACTTCCCCAGAACAGTTTGTGGAGAAAATACTTCTTCCTCTTGGGGTGATTCATGTTGTCGTCGGTTTCAATTATTCATTTGGTGCCCAAGGTAGAGGGAACCCCGAATTGATTCAAGAATTAGGGAAGAAACACGGATTCGGGGTCAGTGTGCTTCAGGCGCAAAGTATTGGTGGACGGGTGATTTCTTCGAGCAGTATTCGTAAAGCATTACTTCACGGAGATATTATCTTGGCTAGTTCTTTGCTAGGGCGTCCTCCTTGCCTTCGTGGGACTGTCATACACGGGGAGGAACGCGGGCGTCAACTGGGTTATCCGACGGCCAATATGCTTCCTGCAGAAGACTATTTAATACCTAAGCGAGGGGTATACGCAGTTTGGGCCGATATAGAGGGAAAGCGCGTGTCAGGGATGATGAATATTGGCATGAAGCCAACATTCCACGACTTGTATATTACTATGGTTGAAGTTCATTTCTTTGATTTTAACGGAGATCTGTACGGGAGCGAGATCCTGGTGCACATTGTCGAGCGATTGCGTGATGAACGAAAATTTAGTGGTATCAATGAACTTTTGATGCAACTGAAAAAAGACCGCGCTAAAGCAGAATCGATTTTGAGAGAGACCCTCGTCTAGATGAAATGCAAAGTGTGCCCCATACAGTCGGCAGAGTGCCTTGACCTTTACAAATACATTTTTAACATGTATACTATTTTAGAAACTACGAGGTCCCACTGACTCGGATTGAGTGAGGCTCCAACGTCAATCTGGGCTGCTGGGAATTATAAGAAAATGGAGGAATATATTATGATGACACCTGAGAGAAAGCAAGAAATTATCCTAAAGCATGCCCGAAAAGAAGGGGACACAGGTTCGCCAGAAGTACAAGTTGCGCTTCTCACTGAACGGATTACGTATTTGACAGAACACTTTAAGACGCATAAGAAAGACCATCACTCCCGACGTGGTCTCTTGAAAATGGTTGGTTCGAGACGGGCATTACTGACATATTTAAAAAATGTTGATTTTGACCGTTATCGTAATCTTATTGCTGTGCTCGGTCTGCGAAAATAACTCAATGTAAAGGCAATCTTAAGCGGATCAAAAATGATCCGCTTCTTTATTTGAAGAACAAGATTAAGTGACTCAAATATCGTTACATATGAGACTGTTTTTAAAAGATTGACTCGAAGTTAATAGTCTAATCAAGATTATTCTTTGAGATGAGTTTTATTATGCTATTTGCAGGAAATAATAATAATATGTCGAAGAAGAAATATGAATCGAAGGATTGAAAAGTTTTAAGGAGGTTTCATTTTGAAACAGCAAATACTCGAAAAGTCACTCTCAGTTGGTGGGAGACTCATGACTTTCCAAACCGGTAAAATTGGTAAACAAGCAGGTGGCGCTATTTTTCTCACTTACGGGGATACAGTGGTATCTGCGTTCGCTACGTGTAGTGGTGCACCTAGAGAGGGACTTGATTTCTTTCCCTTAACCGTTGAGTTCGAAGAGCGTATGTATGCTGCAGGTAAGATACCCGGTGGATTTATTAAACGTGAAGGTAGGGCTAGTGAAAAGGCGACTCTTTCTGCTCGTTTAATTGACCGTCCAATTCGACCGTTGTTCCCCCAAGGGTTTCGCAATGAAACTCAAGTAGTTGTAGCTGTGATGTCGGTTGATCAAGACTGCGCTACAGATATCACAGCAATCAATGCGGTATCCGCAGCGTTAACTATATCAAACATTCCCTTCGAAGGTCCTATTGCTGCTGTTACAGTTGGACTAGTTGAAGAAGAATACATTATTAATCCGACCATTGACCAATCTGCGCAAAGTCGAATGCTGCTTACGGTAGCGGGGACACTTGACGCAGTTATGATGGTTGAAGCCAGTGCCCATGAAGTTCCAGAGGATCAGATATTGGAAGCGATCATGTTTGGGCATGCAGAAGTTAAAAAGATTGCCCAGTTTATTGCAGACTATCGCGAGGAAGCTTTAACTTTGGGATTAGCTAAAGAGAAAGATCAGCTAAAGCTTACCAAAATTGATGACCGAATTGTAGAAGCGGTTAAAGCCCATACTTATAATAAATTAGATGAAGCAGTCCGCGTTGAAGAGAAGAAAGCACGAGAGAGTGCGATCGATGAAGTGAAAACGGAAGCCCTCAGCTATTTTGAAGCTGAGTTTCCAGACGATACCAAAGCAATTAAGACGGTACTAGAGGACATCACACACTTGATTGTTCGTAAATTGATCACGGATGAGCATATTCGTCCAGATGGACGGGCAGTGGATGAAGTTCGCCCTATCAGCGCCGAAGTAGGAATTCTGCCACGCACACATGGCACGGGGCTTTTTACACGAGGACAAACTCAGGTGCTAACTGTGGCTACACTAGGCGCCGCAAGAGATGAACAAATACTCGATGGCTTAGGTCTGGAAAGATCTAAACGTTATATACATCATTATAATTTTCCGCCCTACAGTGTTGGGGAAGTTAAAATGATGCGCGGACCATCTCGGAGAGATATTGGGCATGGCGCGTTAGCGGAAAGAGCTTTGTACCCTGTTCTGCCCGATGAAAACGAGTTTCCTTATACAATTCGTTTGGTTTCTGAGGTCTTAGAGTCCAATGGTTCTAGTTCGATGGCCTCAGTTTGTGGAAGTACCCTCTCGATGATGGATGCAGGTGTTCCTATAACTGCTCCAGTGGCAGGAATTGCTATGGGGCTCATCAAGGAAGGGGATAACATTGCAATCCTCACGGATATCCAGGGTTTAGAAGATCATTTTGGGGATATGGATTTCAAAGTGGCTGGGACAAGCAAGGGAATCACCGCGATGCAGATGGATATTAAAATTAAAGGTGTATCTAAAGAAGTTCTATTGAAAGCCTTAACCCAAGCTAAAGCTGGTCGGCTATTTATTCTCGATAGAATGGTGGAGGTCATAGACAAACCACGTGCACAACTTTCAGTTTATGCGCCTAAAATTATCACTGCGATGATTCATCCTGATAAGATACGTGATGTTATTGGACCTGGCGGGAAAACAATCAAGAAGATTGTTGAGCAAACGGGCGTGAAAATTGACATCGATGATACCGGTCGCGTCTCTATATCGTCAATTGGCGGAGATGGCGGCGAGCAGGCCTTAAAGATTATCCAAGCTTTAACTCAGGAAGTGGAAGTCGGTAAAATCTACAAAGGCAAAGTTACACGGGTTATGGATTTTGGGGCATTCGTAGAGGTGATTCCAGGAGTTTTGGGGCTCACTGGTAAAGAAGGCTTAGTGCATATTTCTCAACTGGCTCATGAACGAGTTGAAAAGGTAGAGGACATCGTGAAAGCTGGGGATGAAATTATGGTTAAGGCGACTGCTATTGACAAACAAGGTCGGTTAAATCTTTCACGTAAAGATGCTATGCCAAACGAGCGTAAGGAAAATCCAACCAGCCTCTAAATTCTAAGTGCAACCGCTAATATTATATGGGTCTGTGAGTTCCCCTGCCTGCATAAAGTTAGGGAGGGGGGGGCGCAAATGTTTATTAACTTAAAAATCTCGCGACGAATATACTCGTTGGTCGGGATTTTCTTTCTGTTGCTTGTCGGGATTGTTGCAGAACATTGGATACGAGTTTCCGATGCTCCTGTCTCAAGACCTATTGAACAAATCAAAACGGATCAACTGGTCATGGCTTTAACAATTAATGTGGATTGGGGCGAAGAATATATCCCAGCAATGTTGGATGCTTTAGATCGTGGAAAAGCCCGTGCGACCTTTTTTGTCACGGGGCGTTGGGCTAAAAAAAATCCCCAATTGCTTAAAATAATCTCGGATAGAGGTCATCAAATCGAAAACCACGGATATTCTCATCCACATCCTGATAAGCTCTCTGTAGGCGCTAACCAAGAAGAAATAAAGAAGACGGAAAGCATTATTGAGGGAATTATTGAAAAAAGGACACATCTATATGCACCGCCCTATGGTGAAAAGGGTGCTTCTGGACTTAGAGCTGCCGAAGCCTTAGGTTATCATACGATTCTATGGACTTTAGATACTGTCGATTGGCGACCAGATAGTACGCCAGAGATTATCGCGAAACGTATTATCAACCCAGCAATACAGTTTGGGATTAAACCAAATAAATCAGGTGCCATTGTACTTATGCATCCTAAAGAAAATACGGTTAAAGCATTGCCCGTGATTCTCGATCAATTGGCTCGTGATGGATTTAGTTTCCAAACGCTAGATGGACTAATAACATTTAGTCAGATCGGAAATACTACCTCATAAAGAATTAAAAGTTGAGGTGGTTAAATGATCAGGCAAAAACGGACGTGTGTTTGGTGCTGCGTCGTTCTTTGTATAAGCATAAGTACACTATATTCACCCTCTGCTTATGGTGCACAACCCAAAAAACCAGTAGCTAAAGTAATAGCCGATGGACCCGCTAGTGTCACGGCAGCAGCGGCTGTGCTGATGGATGTGACAACGGGAGATATTCTTTTTGGTAAGCAGGCTGATGCGAAACGACCTCCTGCAAGTACCACTAAAATTATGACAGCTATTCTGGGTTTGGAGTTAGGACGCCCGGATGAGGTTGTAACTGTTAGTAAGAAGGCTGCAGCTGTCGGTGAAGCAACCTTGCATTTGGATCCAGGAGAAAAGATTACCCTCTATGAACTTATTACAGGAGCTTTGGTTCGATCAGGGAATGATGCCTGTGTTGCAATTTCAGAACATATCTCTGGTAGTGAAGAACAGTTTGTCAAGCTGATGAATAAAAAAGCGTTGATCTTGGGTGCTCAAAATACTAATTTTGTGAACACCAATGGCTTACCTCGCAAGGAACATTATTCAACAGCAAAAGATCTTGCGCTTATGGCCCGGCATGGTTTGCAAATTCCCCAATTTGGATCAATTACTCGTCAAAAAGAGACGGAAATTCATTTTCTCGAGCCCGATGTATTCATGGATTTAAGGAACACGAATAAACTGTTATGGAATTATCCTTATGCCAATGGCGTTAAAACAGGGACGACGACGGCTGCGGGCAAATGTCTGGTCTCATCTGCGACGAAGGATGGCCGTCAGTTATTAGCAGTTGTTTTGAATGCACCCGATCGCTTTGGGGATGCTAAGAAATTATTAGAGTGGGGTTTCGAAAGAACAGAGACAGTGCGGGTGGTGGAAGCTGGACAGGCTATCGCAGATTTTCCGAGTGCAAAAAGGTCTGTACAAGTTTTTAGTAAAAATCCAATTGATGTCAGTATTGCTAAAGTCAAACGCCAGAGCCTCCAAACCCGTGTAGTGTGGGAGAAAACTGCTTATACGCCTGTTCGAGCTGGGGAACGTTTAGGACGCTTAGAAGTCTGGCTAGGTGAACAAAAATTAAACAGCGTACCTTTGTTTAGTAAAAACGGAATGTAGGGGCAATTCATGAATTGCCCGTACGGGTTTTCTTAAAACATTGTTTAAGTGATGGATGGAGAGGGAGTGGAGTTCTTTGTATCAAAAGACGGTATTGCCCAACGGGGTTAGGATTATTACTGAGGAGATTGAGCATGTTCGCTCGGCAGCCATCGGAGTATGGGTAGGAGCAGGATCGCGTGATGAGCTTGAAGGGTATGAGGGGATTTCCCATTTTATGGAGCATATGTTTTTTAAGGGAACGGAGCGGCGAACTGCACGAGCTTTAGCAGAATCATTAGAAGCCGTAGGCGGTCAGCTGAATGCCTTTACGACGAAAGAATATACCTGTTACTATGTTAAAGTCTTGGATGAAGACCTCGATCTCGCTATTGACGTTCTAAGTGATATGTTTTTCCATTCTCTGTTTGATGCAACGGAAATCGAAAAAGAGAAAAATGTGGTTATTGAAGAAATCAAGATGTATGAGGATTCTCCTGACGAGTTGATCCACGATATTTTTTCAGAACATGTGTGGAATGAGCATCCGTTAGGAAAGCCGATTCTGGGAACAGAGGAGAGCATTGGTGCCTTAAGTCGAGAAAAAATTATGCAATTCCTCACACAACATTATGCCCCAGATAATGTTGTCATTGCTGTAGCGGGTAAAATAAAGCACGAGGACGTTGTTGCAAAGCTATCTGATCAATTTGGTACGTTCCAGAGAGGTGGGCGTCGTGTACTCGAACAAACTCCCACTGGACAGACGGTTGAACATTATAAAAAGAAAGATACCGAACAGATGCACATCGTTTTGGGTGTACCAGGTCTTGGTCAAGATGATGATGATATTTATGCTATGCATATTTTTAACAATATATTAGGTGGCGGTTTAAGCTCAAGATTATTTCAGGAAATACGGGAACAACGTGGATTGGCCTATTCAGTGTATTCTTATCATTCTACTTATGTAGATACCGGTTTATTTGCTGTTTATGCTGGAACAAGTCCCAAAAACACGAAAGAAGTCATTGAGTGCATTCTCCAAGAGTTACTGGAAATTAAATTGCAGGGAATTACGGCGGATGAATTAGCAAGAACTAAAGCGCAAATTAAAGGTGGATTATATCTTGGACTGGAAGCGGTAAGTAGTCGAATGAGTCGTTTGGGTAAGACAGAACTTACGTATAACCGGGTACTATCCCCAGAAGAAGTGATTGAAAAGCTGGAAAAAGTGACATTGGAGGATGTTTCACGCTTGATCGGTCGCCTTTGGCAAAGGGAGAAGATTAGTATAATGACACTTGGACCAGCAGGGCATGAAGTTGTTTTATCCGATGTACTGGACCAAACTGGTTGGTGAGTATTCGTTTGAGATTGTTTAATGTGCGATATTCGAGGTGCGAATATCGCACATTAAACATTCAGTAGAGAACTCCTTGATGTTAGGAAACCGATATTACGGGTAAGGGCATGATGCAACATGCCCTTACGAGAATATGGAGGGGTGGTTAGGTGTCAGAGTCTATCATCAATGTAAAAGTGAAAAGAATAGCTAGTAATTCTATGGCTCTTCCCAAATATGCAACGTCTGCCTCAGCAGGTGTTGATCTTTGTGCAGATCTTGAAAAAACCTTGATAGTTAGACCAGGAGAGAGCGTTAAGGTCCCAACGGGACTGGCCATTGAATTGCCCAGTCAACAAGTGGTCGCGTTAGTTTTTGCAAGAAGTGGTCTGGCCAGTCGTCACGGAATAGGATTGACGAATGGGGTAGGGGTGATCGATTCAGATTATCGAGGTGAAATCCAAGTGTTGTTACAAAACCTTGGACAAGTTGGGGTGACCATAAATCCAGGGGATCGAATTGCTCAAATGGTTTTTATGCCAGTTTTTCAAGCGATATTCGAAGAAGTCACAGAACTTCAGGATACCCCTCGAGGCGCGAGGGGATTTGGCTCGACAGGAATATAGGGGCGAGTAAACATTCTATTATCATAAGATTAATCTTAAGCTTATTTTTTCTTTTTTTGTTCTACGGTAGTTTGTCTGTTCATACAATCCCCATGAGGGGGAGTGAGGTATGCAAGCCCTTGGGGTTATGTTTCTGGTCGTCGGAGTAATTATTTCAGTGCGAGAGCGAAAGTATTTGATGATGTGGCGATCGCAGCAGTCTACATCAAACCAGCTTGCCACTGCGTTAAGTCAGTTGGTGGGTACAGCCGGGGGTATCTACCTCTCGTTGGAACTTTTGTTTTCTTTTCTGAAAATCCCCGAAAATTGGTGGAGTGACTCAATTTTTCTCGTTGAACCACTTGCGGTCATTTCCTTATTGCTAGCCATCTTACAACCTTTTGTATTGCGTGTATGGTTAAGATTCCAGAAATAGGGGAGGGAATAGAATGCTTTTAAGCGATCTTGCTGGTAAAGAAATCATTAATTTATATGATGGAGCAAAACTTGGTTTGGTTGGGGACGCTGATCTTGATATTGCCTTAAATGGAGCTGTCGAAGCAATCATTCTAACCTCCCGTGGGGGCTTTTCAGGTATTTGGAGTGCTAGGGGGGATCGGGAACGAGAAGTATTGGTCATACCATGGCAAACTATTAAAAAAGTTGGCTCTGAGGTCATAATAATTGATTTGCCAAATAAATCTGATAAGGTTCGGTAAGATTCAATTTGACAGAGGACGGGATACCCAATAAAATGAATGGAAAAGCTGGACCCCGAATTGCGTTTCGCAACGGGGTTTTTGGCTTATCAGCGCAGGAGGGGTTTCCGTTGAAGAAAATTCGAGTGTTTGTGGCTGGAGCAAGCGGTAAAATGGGTCAGGAAGTGATCCGTACGTTATTAAAACAAGATGACCTCCTCTTAGTGGGAGCTTCAGATACTCGACATCTCGGGATGGATGTTGGGTTTGTTGTAGGCGCGCCGCGAGTCGGGGTAGATATTACCGGTCCATTGAATCATAAAATCTTGATTGAGACACGCGCAGATGTTTTAGTGGATTTTACAAATCCTCAATCCGTTTTAACAAATTCTAAAACGGCAATTCTAGCCGGTGTAGTGCCAGTCATTGGAACAACCGGTTTGGATGAATCTGAAATTGAAGAAATTCGTGCACTCGTACTCAAAGAACGCGTAGGTGCGTTTCTAGCTCCAAATTTTTCTATCGGCGCGATATTGATGATGAGATTTGCAAGGGAAACTGCAAAATACTTTCCCCATGTGGATATCATTGAAATGCACCATGATCAAAAACTAGATGCCCCTTCAGGAACCGCATTAAAAACGGCAGAAGGAATCTTAGAAGTTCGCGAAGCAGTTGTTCAGGGACATCCGAATGAGTATGAGAAAGTTAAGGGGGCACGAGGCGCGAATATCGAAGGAATTCATATTCACTCAGTGCGGTTACCTGGTCTGATTGCTCACCAAGAAGTTTTATTTGGAGGTTTAGGTCAGGCTTTGACGATTCGACATGATGCTTTCTCGAGAGAAACCTATATGCCTGGGGTAATGTTAGGTATTCGCAAGGCTTCCGAGTTGACTAATTTAGTCATAGGACTCGAGAATTTCCTTGATTAAGTAATGTTCCTCGGAACCGCCGCCCTCATTCCCTCATATAATGGATAGTAGTCAACGGGACACTGTCTCAAAGGGGGCATAAAGATGAGTGCGGGTCTGAAAGGAATTCGTTTGGCCGTGGTAGGGGGGGACGATCGGGAGCTATATTTAATTCCCGAACTGCAAAAACAGGGAGCCTACATATTCGGGGTCGGATTCGAAAATGCTTCGCCCATTTCGGGAATGACGCTTGCGCCTTCCCTACTAGATGTAGCTGGCCAAGTAGATGCGTTGCTTTTTCCAATGTTCGGCACAGATGAACGTGGGGTAGTCAAAGCCAAATACTCTGACAAACCTATCATACTAAACAAAGAGGTACTTCAAGCTATTCCAGCGCGTGTTCCACTGATCATTGGTTTCGCGCGGCCAGCATTGAAGTCAGTCGCAGAGAAAATGGGAATCCAGTTGGTAGAAACCAAATCCCTTCATGAAATTACTATCCTTAATTCCATACCGTCTGCAGAAGGTGCCATACAAATGGCTATGGAGGCCACAACAATTACTATCCATGGCAGTGAAAGCCTGGTCTTAGGCTTAGGTCGGTGTGGTTGGACGCTGGCACGCATGTTACAAGGGCTAGGAGCACATGTGACAGGGGTTGCTCGAAAGCCTTGGGACTTAGCACGTGCTGTTGAGATGGGATTTCATGCTGTACATTTTTCTGATCTTGAGGATAAGATTGGACGTGCGGAAATTATCTTCAATACCGTACCTCATCTTATATTAGATCGAGAGATGTTAGAAAAGGTGGCACGGGATGCAGTAATCGTGGATTTGGCTTCTATTCCAGGAGGGACAGATTTTGAATATGCTCAGATGCTTGGTATAAAAGCGCTTCTGGCTCCGGGTCTCCCTGGTATTGTCGCTCCTAAAACGGCCGGCCGAATTCTTGCTCAAATCTATCCGCAACTTATTCTCCGTCACTTGACCACGACGAATGCTACGATCCAGTCTTTAGTGGAGGTGCGAAGAGATGAAGTTTGACGGGTTGAAAATTGGGTTCGCTGTTACAGGATCACATTGTACATTAAGTGAAATTACGAAGGTTATGAAGCAACTAGTAGATGCAGGGGCAGACGTGACGCCGATCATCTCCTATTCTGTTGAAAGTATGGACACACGATTTGGAAAAGCTGAGGAATGGAAACATCAATTACAGGAAATCACCCATAAGCGGCCGATTCATTCCATTCCTGAGGCTGAACCCATCGGGCCCAAGAAGATGTTTGATTGCGTGGTGATTGCTCCATGTACCGGAAATACCCTGGCTAAGTTGGCAAATGGAATTATTGATACACCAGTGCTCATGGCTGCAAAATCTCATCTTCGAAATCTTAAACCCTTAGTTTTGGCGATTTCGACCAATGATGGACTAGGGCTTAATGCACGAAATATTGGGACCCTACTCATTACAAAAAATATTTACTTGGTACCCTTTGGGCAAGATAATCCGGAAGTTAAAGCAAATTCACTTGTAGCCCATATGGATAAAGTACCGGAAACCATCCTGATGGCCTGTGAGGGAAAGCAAATTCAACCTGTGCTTTTAGATTATAGGTAGTGAACTCGAAGTGCCCAGCCCACGTATGGTGTGGGGGTCTGCAAACTGGAGGAAAGGTTACAGTGGAATTTGGGGCCCTGCTCTTAATAGCAGGGTGCCCTTTCCACAAGACTACAATATTTTAAGGAGGAACATGAATGTCAAATATAGCAATTGTTGGTGCCACGGGTGCAGTTGGACAAGAGTTTCTTAAAATTCTTGCCGAACGAAATTTCCCCATTAATGAATTGAGGCTGTTAGCGACAAAGCGTTCAGCAGGGAAAGAAATTTCATGGCAAGGGCAGATACTTGAGGTTCAGGAGACAACCCACGATAGCTTTAAGGGCATTGACATTGCACTCTTTGCAGGCGGTTCGGGAAGTACGGAATATGCCCACTCAGCAGTGAAGAGTGGTGCAGTGGTGATCGATAACAGTAGCGCTTTTCGACTTGACCCAGAAGTGCCACTTGTTGTACCTGAAGTTAATCCTGAAGATGTTTTGTGGCATAAAGGAATTATTGCGAATCCTAACTGTTCAACGATTATTATGGCAGTAGCGCTTAAGCCAATTTATGATTTAGCAGGAATACGTCGAGTGGTAGTTTCGACCTATCAAGCCGTGTCTGGAGCTGGCCGTGAAGGCATCGAGGAATTGGAAACACAAGTTAAGGCCTGGTCAAGAGGGGAAGAACTTAATGCTAATGTTTTCCCTTATCAAATTGCTTTCAACCTCATTCCACGCATTGATGTATTTCAAGAAGGAGACTATACCAAAGAAGAGTGGAAAATGGTTTTGGAAACACAAAAGATTTTTCACGCACCAAATATGGCCATTACAGCAACCACCGTTCGAGTGCCAGTTTTCCGTAGTCATTCGGAGTCCATTAATGTAGAGACTGAGCGGTTGGTAAGTGTCGCAGAAATACGTGAGGCATTAAGCAAAGCTGCGGGGGTTATTGTCGATGACGATCCTGCTAATGATCGTTACCCAATGCCTTGGCTTAGTTCAGATAAAGACGAAGTCTATGTTGGACGCATACGTAAAGATTTTTCTATCGCTCAAGGGTTTAATTTGTGGGTGGCAGGGGATCAAATTCGTAAGGGTGCAGCAACAAACGCTGTACAAATAGCGGAACTACTACTTTAGCGTGGTCCAAAGCGTGGTTCGAATATCGAACATCGAACCGCGAAATGGGGGTGAAGGGGTGCAAATTCTAGTACAGAAGTTCGGAGGAACTTCCGTGGCTACGGCGGAGCGACGAGAGAGTGTGGCCGCTAAAGTTTCAGAGGCTGTACATAGTGGATATTCTCCAGTTATCGTAGTTTCTGCAATTGGTCGTTCTGGGGATCCCTACGCAACGGATACTTTCTTGAGTATGGTAAAAGGGATTTATCCTGATTTACCAAAACGTGAGTTAGATCTTCTGATGAGCTGTGGAGAAGTTATTTCTGGAACAATATTAGTGAGTACGTTAAATAGTCTGGGACTTGAAGCGGTTCTTTTTAATGGTGCCCAAGCAGGAATTATCACTGATAAGGAGTTTGGCGATGCCCGAATTGTACGTGTGGAGCCTGGGGGGATTCTAGAGCAATTGTCGAAAGGCAAGGTGGTTGTTGTCACTGGCTTCCAAGGAACAACAGAAGACGGCCAGATTACAACTCTTGGACGAGGAGGAAGTGATACCACTGCTTCAGCACTAGGTGTTGCTCTCAATGCGGAAGCGATTGATATTTACACGGATGTTGAGGGTATTATGACGGCAGATCCTCGAATTGTTGAAGATGCACGAACAATAGACACTGTGACTTACAATGAAATATGTCAAATGGCATATCAAGGAGCCAAAGTCATCCATCCACGTGCAGTGGAAATCGCTATGCAACGAAACATTCCACTCAGAATCAAATCGACCTTTTCAGATGCACCGGGGACGTTGGTTACTAACATGTGTCCAGACCGAGGAGCCGGAACGGATATTACCTCAGACCGCATTATTACGGGAATTGCTCATACGCCAAATGTCACGCAAATTCGGGTTTTAACAGGAGATGCTCAAGATCAACAGCTTACTGACAAAAGGATATTTAAAGCGATGGCACTTGCTGATATTAGCGTCGACTTTATCAGTGTTCAACCGGAATCCGTGCTCTATACCGTTCGGGATGAGGTTGCGTCCAAAGCGGTTAAAATCTTGTTAAATATGGGATTTGAACCCGGCGTAGTTCCAAGTTGTGCTAAAGTTTCTATTATTGGCGCAGGAATTGCCGGTGTCCCTGGTGTGATGGCCGATATGGTAGAAGCGCTTTCGGATGCAGGTGTGACTATTCTGCAATCCGCTGATTCACACACTACTATTTGGGTATTGGTTCATAAGGAAGACATGGTTACCGCCGTCCAAACATTACACAAGAAATTCCGTTTAGGTGTTTGAATATACAGAAGTAGTATTGGGCAGAAGGGGATGAATTAGATGACTTTTGGAAGAATCTTAACAGCCATGGTAACTCCCATGAATGAAGCATTGGAGGTCGATTATGAAGAAGCCAAACGCTTAGCTCAGTACTTAGTCAATCATGGATCTGATGGCGTAGTAGTTTGTGGAACGACAGGAGAATCTCCGACCGTAACGGACGAAGAGAAAGTAGAGCTCTTTAGAGTCGTAAAAGAGGCATTAGGGCAAAAAACGGTGATTGCGGGTGTCGGTTCCTATTCCACGGCTGCAAGTATCGCCCTCGCAAACAAGGCTGCGACAACGGGGGTTGATGGCTTATTGGTAGTAGTACCTTATTACAATAAACCATCCCAAGAAGGAATGTTTCAGCACTTTAAAGCCATTGCTGAGGCGACTTCTTTACCCTTAATGCTTTACAATATACCGAGTAGGACTTCGGTCAATTTACTGCCTGAGACCGTAAAAAGGTTATCTGAGATTTCGAACATTGTCGCCTTAAAAGAGTCTGCAGGTTCCCTTGATCAAGTCAGTGAACTTAAGAGGATGTTACCCTCCACGTTCTCTATTTATAGTGGAGACGATTCTATGACTTTGCCGATGTTAGCGTTAGGGTGTAATGGAATCGTCAGTGTTGCAGCGCATGTCGTGGGAGAAGAAATGAAAGAAATGGTGGATGCTTGGTTTGATGGGGATACAGCTCTGGCAACAAGGTGGCATCTTGATCTTTTTCCAATCTTCAAAGGCATTTTTGTGACGTCAAACCCAGTCCCCATTAAATTCCTGATGAATATGATTGGGATTAAAGCTGGCGGAGTAAGGCTTCCTTTAGCAAAAGCAACTCCTGAGGAAATGAAATTCTTAAAAGAGTTGATCGAGGATTTTAAGAAGGCGCACGTATCTTCAACTAAAGAGACAAGACAAATAAGAGAATTGAAAGTAGCCTCCGAAAAAGCAAGTGGTATAAATGTCTAAGGAAATCTGTTAAGAAAAAAGCGATAATATCACTGCTAGCAGTAATATTATCGCCATGGATCAGAAAAGTTAAAGTCATCACCTAATTAAGTGATGACTTTAACTTTTCTGATCCATTAGGTGCTTTTCCCAATAGATAAATGAGCTAGACGGCGTCTTTGGGTCTCGATGTTAAATTTAGTTGAACGAGTTAGCTACGTAATCCTACTTTGCGGGTTCAAAGAAGGCACACTCTGCCTCACGTCCCATTAAGCTAGATGTGACACTGAGTGTCTCAAGCTGACAGTGTCCGTCCTCGTTGTGAGTACATTGCTCTGCGGAGCATACAACATTGGTCATAATTTAGCCACCTTTCTTGACAGTGCTGATGTTTATAGTATCCATTACCATAAATTTTATACTATTATTTATTTGGGATTAGTAATGTATATAGTGGATGTGAAACTTGCCAGTCAGCAGTTTGCACGCTATAATGAAGTATCTAATTGTGCGGCTAGTTTCATAAGGTGCTTTCCGAAATGATGACGAATACGGGCGTCTATGTGTTCGTTATTGGATTTTCGCGTCTTTTTGTTGCCTTATTTTGGCGTCTAAAGAAACTCCTTAGCTTTTCAAACACAATACTAGAGATAAATAAATACAGGAGGTAGATTTGATTGCCTAAAGAGCATAAACTACAAATTATTCCCTTAGGCGGACTTGGGGAAATCGGAAAGAATATGACAGTGATCCGCTATGATAATCAGATGGTGCTTGTTGATGCTGGGTTAGCATTTCCAGATGAAGAAATGCTCGGGATTGATATTGTGATACCAGATTATTCATATTTGATTGAAAACAAAGAAATGCTTCTTGGCATACTGCTAACGCACGGTCATGAAGATCATATCGGCGCATTGCCATACTTGTTGAAAGACTTGGATGTGCCTATTTTTGGAACGCGTTTGACCTTGGGTATTATTCAATCCAAGATGAAAGAGAGTAACTTAAATAGTATTAAAGCAACAGTTGTTCAACCCCGTGATGTGATTAAATTAGGAGTTTTTCGAATTGAATTTGTTCGGGTTAACCACAGTATTCCAGATGCAGTATCAATTGCCATTCATTCACCGTTGGGGACTATTGTTGTCACAGGGGATTTTAAACTAGATCATACACCAGTATCTGGGGAGATCCTTGATATACAAAAATTTTCAGAGCTGGGGGATAAAGGGGTTTTATGCCTTTTGTCCGACAGTACAAATGTGGAGAGACCTGGCTTCACTCCGTCCGAGAGGCTAGTCGGACAAATGATTGATGAGGCGTTTTGTGAAGCTAAGGATCGAGTGATTCTTGCTAGTTTTGCCTCAAATGTTTATCGGCTCCAACAGGCCATAAGCGCTGCTGTTAAAACAAACCGTAAGGTCGCTGTTGTTGGACGAAGCATGGTTAATATTGTTGGCATTGCCGAAGAATTGGGGTATCTGGATATCCCAGAGGGAACCCTTATCGATATCGATGAGATTGTCAGCTTGCCAGGAAATCAAGCCTGTATTCTGACCACGGGGAGTCAGGGAGAGCCAATGTCGGCACTGACCCGCATGGCCAATCATGACCACCGTCATGTGGCAATTAAACCTGGTGATACTGTAATCATTTCGGCAAGTCCAATTCCAGGTAATGAAAAGTCAGTGGCTAAAACAGTAGACCAATTATTTAAGTTGGGCGCCAATGTTATTTATGAATCAGCGGACGGAATGCACGTATCAGGTCATGCTAGTCAGGAAGAACAGAAGTTAATGCTAAGCATGGTACGGCCAAAATATTTTATGCCAGTACACGGAGAGTATCGTATGTTGATCAAACATGCCCAACTAGCTGAAGAACTCGGTATTCCTCGAGAGAATATCTTTATTACTGAAAACGGCGGAGTCGTTGAGTTCACTCGCCACGGTGCATCTATGGGTGGCAAAGTTACGTCTGGTAAAGTCTTAATTGATGGATTAGGGGTTGGAGATGTTGGTAATATAGTATTACGGGATCGAAAACAACTCTCTCAGGATGGTATTCTGATCGTAGTCATGACTATAAGTCGTTCAAGCGGTGCGATTGTATCAGGGCCTGATGTAGTGACGCGTGGGTTTGTCTATGTCCGTGAGTCTGAGTCTATGCTAGATGAGGCAAAACAAAAGGTAAGACAGACTATGGCACGTTGTAGGGAAAATAGGGTAACGGAATGGGCCATGCTAAAAAGCCAAATTCGAGATGCCTTGAGTAAACAATTCTACGAGAAAACTCGTCGTCGGCCAATGATTTTACCAATAATTCAAGAAGTAGAATAGTAACACGCAATAAACGCTCCAATTTATTGGGGCGTTTATTCTTCAATGTGACACAATATAACAATATAAGAGTGGTAGGCTCACGGTTAAACAAAAAGTTGACAGCATACGCTAAAAATGGTACTATAACTGAGCGCCACGAAGACGCCCATTGATTGGAAGTGTGAGGGATTAAACCTTCAAGCGAAGTCAATCGGCGAACGCAGAAACGCAGTAAATTAGTCGTAGACAACGCGAGTTGACAATGCTAAGATGTAGATCCGGCCCAAACGGGCGCAGGAGCTACAAACTTATAAAACATGGACTTTAATGGTCTTTGGTCACCTCCCGCCATCCTTGGCTCCGGTGACACCCAGACCATCCGTGGTCTTTGAAAACTAAACAACAAGGACAGCCAATGAGAGAAACTCTAAGGAGTTTCAAAAAACAATGAGCGAATCATCTTCTTCAATAGAGAAGTGAAATAACTTTTTTTGGAGAGTTTGATCCTGGCTCAGG
>MCHG01000262.1_pt1 | contig 21746 bp, 19 predicted proteins | sample 787351 | NCBI WGS metagenome assembly MCHG01 (sample SAMN05430296, study PRJNA330682) | permafrost metagenome | biome: Cold desert; feature: permafrost; material: soil; isolation source: enrichment culture inoculated with soil incubated with H2/CO2 at 20 degrees... ... | reverse complement strand
TACAATGGTTTTTTACATTGCACAGTGTTACACTTTTGCAGTGCACAATGCTACACTTTTATATTACACTAAACACAATTATGTGGATAACATGAGGTTTATTTGACAAAATACAACAATGTTTTTATTGGGTTATCCACAAACTGTTAACAATAATGAACTTTTTGTGGATACATCACCATATTTAGTATAGAACATACGTTACATACTAAATATATATACGTATAAAGAGAATTTATCTAAATTTGTGGAAAACATAGTGAATTATAAACATAAAGGAGTGGACAACTTATATTTTCTTGGGGTAAAGCTACGGGTAGCCTTGAGAGTTTTTTCATAACTCTTAAAACTACCCGTCAGGTGTTCTTATTGTGACACAATGGGATTTCTCCTTCAAACATGCACTGGTCACTGATTACCTATCAATAATTGACCGATTAGGTCCAAAAGGAATATCCCTTAGTATTAATTACTAGCCCTTATGTCTTTTCTCTAATTCAGTATGAATATCCTGTAATGTAACTCCTTGATTCACAAGTAGTACCAATAGATGATAGAATAAATCAGAAGTTTCATAGATTAGCTCTTCTTTTGAGTTATTCTTCGCAGCAATTATAGTTTCGGCATTTTCTTCTCCAACTTTTTTCAAGATTTTATCTATACCACTGTTAAAAAGGTAATTAGTATATGACCCCTCTTGAGGATTTTCTTTTCTATGTTGGATAATGTTATATAATTCATTAAGTATTGTGTTGTTACTTGTGTCATCAGATAATTCAAGAATACTCGTATAAAAGCATGAGTTTTTTCCCGTATGGCAACTAGGTCCCATAGGTTTTACTTTAATTAACAAGGTATCTGCATCACAATCGTATTTAATTGATTTTACTTCTTGAAAATTTCCTGATGTTTCACCTTTGTTCCATAATTTCTTTCTGCTCCTACTGTAAAACCAAGTTTTCTTCGTATCTATAGTTTTTTGTAATGATTCTTCATTCATATAAGCCATCATAAGCACATCATTTGTATACACATCTTGAATTATCGTAGGTATTAACCCATTTTCACTGTATTTTAATTTAGAAAGTTCTATCAATAATTACATCTCCTAATAGGTATATTTTTACTGTGTAAGTAATTTTTTAAATCTGAAATAATGATTTCTTTGTAATGAAATACTGAAGCGGCTAGTGCAGCGTCGGCTCCACATTGTAGCACCTCTTCAAAGTGACTCATTTCACCAGCGCCTCCAGATGCAATAATAGGAATATTTAGTAAGTGGGATAATTTTTTGTTTAATTCAATATCATAGCCTTGTTTAATTCCATCTGTATCAATGGAATTAATGCAAATCTCACCTGCACCTAGACTTTCACCTTGCTTAGCCCACTCTATAGCATCTATTCCAGTATTTTCTCTACCGCCTTTGACGTACACATCCCAAGATCCTTTTTTATTTCTCTTTGCATCAATTGATAATACCACGCATTGACAGCCAAATTTCAAAGCAGCTTCTTTTATGATGTTTGGATTATCTACTGCAGCTGAATTTACAGAAACTTTATCTGCACCAGCGAGAAGTACTTTTCTAAAGTCCTCTACACTGCGAATACCACCTCCAATTGTAAAAGGTATATTTATGTTCTCAGCTACCTTTTCAACGATATTTAGGAAGATATTACGCTCTTCGTGAGATGCAGTAATATCATAAAAAACAAGTTCGTCTGCACATTGATCTGAGTAGTACTTTCCTAGCGCTACAGGATCTGCTACATCTTGTAAGTCCTGAAATTTTTTACCTTTGACCACTCTTCCTTTATCTACGTCTAAGCAAGGTATAATTCTCTTCGTGAGCATTTTACAACTTTCCTTTCTGTTCCACGGAGTTTATCTCGTCCATAGTGAGCGTACCTTCATATAATGCTTTACCTGTAATAGCTCCATATAAATTTAACTGGGCTAAATCTTTAATATTTCCTATATTGGCTACACCACCAGAAGCTATAATATCTATATTTAACGTGTCATTTAGCTTTTTAAGCATCTCTAAATTAGGTCCACTTAGCATACCATCTTTAGAAATATCTGTATAAACAATTGTTAAAACTCCAGACTTCTTTAATTCTTCACAAAAAGGAAGTACCTGAGTATCACTAGTTTCTACCCAACCTTTAATGGCAACGTAGTCCCCTTTTGCATCCACAGAAACAGAGATTTTGTTTGGGTATAAAGTACATACTTCTTTTACAAACTCAATGTTTTCTACTGCTTTCGTTCCCAGTATGACTCGAGCTACGCCCAAGTCAAGGTATCTAGCAATTGTATCGATTGTTCGTATTCCTCCACCAACTTGAACGGGAATGCCAACACTTTCTACTATTGACTTTACTATGGGTAGGTTTACTTCACTTCCATTAAACGCACCATCTAAATCCACAACGTGTAAATATTTTGCGCCTTTTTCTTCCCACATTTTTGCAACAAATATTGGGTCATCATAATAGGCAGTTTCCTGATCAATGAGCCCTTGTTTTAGACGAACACATTTTCCACCTTTGATATCTATAGCAGGGAATACGATCATTTTATCATCTCCTTAAAATTCTTTAATAGTTTAATTCCTGTAGTACTGCTCTTTTCAGGATGGAATTGCATACCAAATATATTATCTTTTGCAACTACTGCAGGGACCTTTACGCCATAATCAGTATAAAGTAGTACATTTTCTAAGTTTTCACTTTTAAGATAATAAGAATGTACAAAATAAACGTACTCACCATCATCTATATGTTTAACTAGATCATGATCTTTATTTTTATGAAGACTATTCCAACCCATGTGGGGAACCTTTAAGTCATTTGAAAACCGGACGATATCTCCTTCAATAAATCCTAATCCATCCCAAATGCCATCTTCATAACTCTTTTCAAATAATAATTGCATACCAAGACAAATACCTAATATAGGTTTGCCTTTTTTTACATTTTTCTCAAGACAAGGAATGAGATTATGAGATTTTAAATTATCCATGGCATCACTAAATGCGCCAACTCCAGGTAAAATTATGGCTTTGGCATCATTTATTTTCTTAAGGTCAGAAGTGATAATGACATCTAAATCTAATTTTTTTAGTGCTGTATAAACATTTTTAAGATTTCCAACTCCATAGTCAACAACGGCTATCATAATATCCTCCTTATAGAACACCCTTTGTTGATGGGATGCCTTGGTTACTGTCAATTACTTCCGACGCTTCTTTTAAAGCTTTTGCAAAAGCTTTAAAAATCGACTCAATAATGTGGTGCGTATTTTCTCCGTATAAATTTGTTATGTGAAGATTAAACCCTCCATTAATAGCAAAGGCATAAAAGAATTCTTTTAAAGAATCTGTTTCTAAATCCCCAGCAAGGTCTCTAGAGAGGTGTGCATCATAAACCAGATAACCTCTACCACTTAAATCGATACTTACTCTAGATAGAGCTTCGTCCATAGGGCAATGGAATGTACCATATCTTCTAATCCCATTTTTTGCACCTAATGCTTCTCTAAAAGTATTGCCCATAACAATTCCAATGTCTTCCAATGAATGGTGATTATCTATCTCTAAATCACCATTACAAGTAAGATCTATATTAAAAGAACTGTGTTTAGAAAATAAATTGATCATGTGATCGAAAAATCCAATACCAGATTTAGAATTGCTTATCCCAGTACCATCAAGTTCAATTGTACAAGATATATCTGTTTCAAAAGTTTTTCTTTGGATAGAACTATTTCTCACGTAGCTATTCCCTCCTTTATTGTCACTAATAAAAGTTCATTTATCTCTTTTGTGCTCACTGTTATTCTAAAACAATCCGCTAAATAATGAGTATCTGAAAAATATTTAATAAATAGATTATGGGATAAAAGGTATTCATTCAGCTTTTTACTATCTTTTTTATATTTTACCAAAATAAAATTTGCATCTGATGGATATACTTTAAACTCCTCTATATTAAGTAGCTCTGCCATAAGTCTATCACGTTCATTTTTTATATTGTCGATAAATCCTTGAATTAAGGGCATATGGTCTAATACAAGCTCTCCTAATAGTTGAGACATGGAGTTTAGATTATAAGGTTGTTTTACCTTATAAATCCAGTTAATAGTATTCTCAGTGCTAATGGCATATCCTAACCTAAGACCTGCTAGTCCGAAACCTTTGGATAATGTCTTTAGGATAATTATATTATCATATTTATGAATTAAGTCTATACAGCTAATATCAGAGAATTCTCCATAAGCCTCATCGATGACCACAATACATGAAGTATTGTCCATTATTTTTATAATTTCCTCTTTTGGCATAGCATAGCCAGTAGGATTATTTGGGAGGCATAAGAATAATAACTTTGCATGATGTGTATTAACTTTTTCAATGAGCTCGTCACTTCTTATCTTAAGTTCTGCATCATCATTAACACAAATAAATTTACCTTTTGCTAGCTTGGTGCCCATGGAATACATATCGAAAGTAGGATTATGAGATACAACCACATCTTCTTGACTTAAGAAAGTAGAAAAAATCATAGTAATGATCTCGTCAGAACCATTACCACAGATAATATTTCCAGGCTCGACTCCTGTATAATTTGCTAATTTTTTACGTAATTGTGTAGCCATAGGATCCGGATATAAATTTGGTTGATAAGTTCTCATTTTCTCAAGATAATCTTCCATAATGTATTCAAAAACATTGTAAGGACTTTCATTTGCATTTAAAACATATTTATAATTGTTGTTTGGTACCACATAGTGATTAAATGCTAAGAGATGCTTATTGACAAAACCTTCAATCATGAATAAATCGACTCCTTATGGCATTGGCATGGGCATCAAAACCCTCTACCTGTGCAAAATGAATTACTTGGTCTTTTATTTTGGCTAAACTTTCTTTTTGATAATAAATAATACTAGATTTTTTCACAAAATCATACACACCTAAAGGAGAGGAAAATTTTGCTGTCCCAGAGGTAGGTAAAGTATGGTTAGGTCCAGCAAAGTAATCTCCTACAGGTTCTGGGCTGTAGTTTCCTAAGAAGATGGCACCTGCATTGATTATTTTGTCTAATTGATCTAATGGGTTTTCTACCATGATTTCTAAATGTTCTGGAGCAATTAGATTTGAGAGATCAATTGCAGAGTCTATTGATTTTACGATTAATGCCTTTGCATTATCTAGAATTGATTTGTTTATAATTTCTTTACGTGAAAGTTTTTGTAATTGTAAATCAAGTTGTTTGATTACTTCATCAACAAGATCCTCATCTGTTGAAATTAAAATTGATGTGGCCATTTCATCGTGTTCAGCTTGAGATAGTAAATCAGACGCGATAAAAGAAGGGTTGCTGGTTTTATCAGCGATAATACAAATTTCACTAGGGCCAGCAATCATGTCTATGTCTACTTTACCAAATACTTGTTTTTTGGCAGTAGCTACATAGATATTACCTGGACCTACAATCTTATTTACAGCTTGTATACTTTCTGTTCCATAAGCTAAAGCAGTAATTCCGTGAGCTCCACCAACTTTGTAAATTTCAGATAATCCAACTACTCGAGCAGCAGCGAGTATATTGGGATTGACTCCTCCATCTGAATTAGGAGGTGTAATAAGTGCGATTGATTGAACTCCAGCTACTAATGCTGGAATTGCATCCATAAGAACAGTAGATGGGTATCCACCTTTTCCTCCGGGCACATAAAGTCCCACCCGAGGAATAGGTGTTATTTTTTGTCCTAATACTACACCTGGTGAAAATTCTTTGGTCCAAGTGCTTTGGATTTGATGTTTATGAAAATTTGTAATATTTTCTTTTGCTTCTTCTAATATTTCTAAAAACTTTGGATCGATTTGTTTGGTTGCTGCCTCAATTTCTTCTTCTGTGACTTTAAACTGAGATAGGGAAACGCCATCGAATTTTTTGGTATAATCTCTTAAGGCGTCATCTCCTCGCTTTTTTACATCTTCAATAATGGAGTTCACAGTAGTTTCAATATGTTTATTCTTATCTTCTACTCTATTTAATAGATTAGCCACGAATAGTTCATTAATATCTAGTTTATTTAGATAATACTTTTTCATCAGCACCACCTCTTTCAATAATGGATTCTAAGGACTCTATAATGTTTTGAATTTTATGGTATTTTGTTTTTAGTGTGACTTTATTTGCGATCAGTCTAGCACTAATATCTAATATATTTTCATATACCACTAAACCATTTTCCTTTAAGGTACTTCCACTCTCGACAATATCTACAATAATATCAGAGAGTCCTACGATAGGCGCTAACTCTACAGATCCATTTAATTTTACAATGTCAGTTAAAATTCCAAGTTGGTTAAAGTGGTTCCGTGCTATGTTAGGATATTTTGTACCTACTACAATTTTTCTAGAATAATCAGGAACTTGATTTTTAAAACCTGCAATACACATATTGCACTTTCCTACATTTAAATTTAACAACTCATATACATTATATTTCTTTTCCAAAAGTACGTCTTTACCTACAATTCCTATATCTGCAGCACCTTTTTCTACATATACAGGTACGTCAGGTGATTTGACTAAGGTGATTCTTACCTGGTTGTCTTCATCATCAAAGATTAATTTCCTACTTTGTTTATTATACTCTTTGAAAGTATAACCACAAGATAGGAGTAAGTCTATAGCAGACTCTGCTAACCTTCCCTTTGCTAGTGCAATATTTAAATAATTCATCTATTCTCCCCCTTAAGAAGCTGATGCAATCTATCTAAGGTGATAGATTCTTGTTCTTTACCATTTTCTATATACAATTGATTATCAATGATTCTAACAATATTTTTGTAAGTATCTTTTTTAATACTATCAAGGAAACAGCTATGCATACAATCTGTTGTAATACCTAGTAAGCGCAAATCTTTAGACAGTTTGATGGCATTCCCTGTAGAATTGTCTTCATAGAGTAAGAGCAAGTCAAAATATGGTTTTGCCTCGAATGAATTATTTAATACGTCCATTAAAAGACTTATGTTAATACCAAATCCACTTGCAGGTCTATTTACGCCAAAGGTGGATGATAAGTTGTCGTATCTACCTCCAGAAAGAATAGATTCTCCTATGCCGTTAATATAACCCTTAAAGATAAGACCAGAATAATAATTAAATTGATTTGTAAATCCTAAATCTACATAAATATAATTTTCGTACCCATAATTTTTAATAATCTCATAAGTCTTTTCCATGTGATCTACAGCTTTATGCATACTTTCATTAATGCACATTTTTTTCGCTTTAGATATTGTTTCTTGAAATTTTCCAAATAGCATAGGAATTTCACATAATATTTCACTTAATTTTTCAGGTACATGTAAAGATGTCAGGAAATCTTTGAGTTCTCCAATGTTTTTATTTTCTATATAATTGAGAATCCTTATTTTCGTCGGAGCATCTACATTTATTTCATCAAAAAGGGAATTCAAATAGGATACTTCTCCTATATCAATGTGTATTTCGTTTATTTTTAGATTGAGTAGAATATTTATTGCTAGAGAAATAATCTCAGCATCGCAGTCCGGTAGATTACTTCCTAAATACTCCACACCTGCTTGCATAAATTCTTTTCTAAAATCAGTTGTACAAGAAATATGCCTAAATATTGAGGTTATATATCCAAACTTCAAAAGCTCATTATTTTTCTTAAACCCAGTGGCAGCCATTCTAGTAATAGGTATGGTTGCATCAGGTCGTAATACTAAGACTCTACCGTCATTATCTATTAATTTAAACATCTTTTGTCTCGGAAATGCACCATCTATATCATACATATCATAGGATTCAAATGTAGGAGTGAGTACTTGTTTATATCCATAGGTACGCATTAAACTTTCAATAGTTGTGGTGATGATATCATAACCTCGTAATTCTTCAAAATGAATATCGTTAAATCCTTCTATGGTATACTTGTTCATAAGATAACCTCCGCTTTATTACTTTAGTGTAGTAAAGTAATTATAAAATAAATTTTCTAGTATGTCAAATTTTATTTTAGCAGATATGAAAATTATTTCATTTAATAGAGAATTTAAGATATAATATTATAATGAAAAATAAGAATGGGGATACTATAATATAAGAGGATTACTAGAAAAAAGAAGAAGGAGAACACATGCATTATAAATATTTAATATTTGATTTCGATGGTACACTGGCAGATACTGAAAATCAGGCTTTTACAATATATAATGAATTAGCTGATAAGTATAACTATAGAAAAATAACGAGAGATGACTTACATAATATTAAGCATCTAAGTTTCATAGAGATCATTAGATTAATAGATGTGCCTTATACCAGTATTCCTAAGATGGTAAAACAAGGGCAACGTTTATTAAAGGAGAGTATGGGATCAATAAAGCCGTTTCAATCAAACATAAAAGAAATCTTATTAGATATAAGAGAAACTATTGATATGATGGGAATAATAACATCAAATACAAGTAAAAATGTAAAAAAGTTTGTAGCGAATGAGGATATTAATTTTTTTGATTTTGTAGAATCTTCACCACTACTAGGAAAAGAAAAGAAAATAAATTCTATCTGTAAAAAGTATAAGTTGAATAAAGAACAAGTACTATACATAGGTGATGAAACTAGGGATATTGATGCATGTAAACATGCTCAAGTTAAATGTGCTGCTGTGACCTGGGGATACAATTACCTCGAGGCACTGAGTAAGCATAATCCTGATTATATTATAAATGATTTAAAAGATATTTTAGATATTTTATCATATAAATAAGATGAGAAAAAGGGGTACTATATATGACGTATTTAATACTAACTACTGCACTAGCACTATCAATGGATGCATTTGCAGTGGCAGTATCATGTGGAGTCTCAAAAAGAGCGAATACTACGTATATGCAACTAAAAATAGGTTTGTTTTTCGGTTTATTTCAAGGAATAATGCCCATTATAGGTTGGTCATTGGCTTCAAATTTTGCCACGTATATTCGAGATTATGATCATTGGATTGCTTTTATTCTATTGGTATTTATTGGGTTGAAAATGATTAAGGAATCTATGGATCAAACTTGTGATGAAGTTGGAATTTTAACAACGAAATATATTATCACACTATCAATTGCAACAAGTATTGACGCCTTAGCAGCTGGGATAAGTTTTGCAATATTAAATATAAATATTTTTGTTACATCTGTTTTGATTGCAATTATTACATTTATATTATCATTCTTGGGAGCAAAATTTGGGCAGAAACTAGGATGTAACTTTCAAAAAAGAGCCGAAGTCTTAGGTGGACTTACGTTAATAGCAATCGGAATAAAAATATTAATAGAGCATCTGTTTTTCTAACAGATAAATGAGGTATATATTCCTTGTTATGTGACAATAGAGTTATTAAGTTAACTACCACTAGGGATAATATATTCCACGATAATGATAGTGGGACAACTTTTAAGTGGTTGTGGGTAAAATCTAACCTAATGTAAATGACCAAAGGAATAGCTAGTGGAGGAAAATAAATGATTAAAGAATTAATCGTAGTAGAAGGCAAGGATGACATATCAGCTGTTAAAAAAGCTGTTGAAGGAGATCTAATTTGTACACATGGATATGGAATCACAGAAGACGTTGTAGATGTGATAAAAAAGGCGGCGAAGAGCAGAGGAGTCATTATTTTTACAGATCCAGATTTTGCTGGTGATAAAATAAGAAGATATATTGTAAGTAGGGTTTCCAATTGTAAACATGCTTATCTTCCAAGACACTTAGGTACAAAGGATAACAATATAGGAATAGAGAATGCAAATCCAAAGGCTATTAGAGAAGCTTTGTCAAAAGTGAAGACAATAGTAGAGGCTAACGATACTTTTGACATAAGTGATATGCTTGAACTAGGTCTTATTTCAGGGGTGGGAAGCCAGAAAAAGAGAAGGTTTGTAGGAGAGCGACTGGGTATAGGATACTGTAATAGTAAGCAATTTGTAAATAGATTAAATAGCTATGGTATTACTATACAAGAATTACTAGAAGTTATAGAAGAATATAAATAGGAGTGTATACATGGGCAAACTAACCTCACCAAGTACTATTAATGAAATTAAAAGACGATATAATTTTTATTTTAATAAAAGATATGGACAAAATTTTTTAACAGATGTAAATATAATTGAAAAGATACTTGACGGAGCAGAGGTCACAAAAGAAGATTATATATTGGAGATAGGACCAGGAATTGGCACACTGACTCAATACTTATGTGAGAGAGCAGCATTCGTTTTGGCTGTAGAGATAGATAAACACCTTATTCCCATTCTAGATGAGACATTAGCAGATTACTCTAACGTAACTGTATTAAATAAAGATATATTACGAATGAGTATAGGTGATGAGTTGGCGAAAATTACAGATAAACCGTTCAAAGTTATCGCTAATTTGCCTTACTATATTACATCTGAGATTGTTATGAATTTACTTGAAAACTATTTGCCTGTTGAAAGCATAACAGTAATGGTTCAAAAGGAAGTAGCAGAAAGAATGGTCGCTCCACCAGGAAAAAAGGATTATGGTTCTCTTTCCGTAGCAGTTCAATACTACTCAAGACCAGAAATTATTACCGTAGTACCCAAAACGGTATTTATTCCCCAACCTAAGGTAGAGTCTTGTGTGATCAAGCTAAATGTTTTAGATAAACCACCAGTTCAAACAGAAAAAGACGACTTTTTTAAAGTCGTAAGAGCATCTTTCTCTATGAGAAGAAAAACTATTTTAAATTGCCTATCGGCTGGCTTGGAGATGGATAAAAAAGAAGTACAAGAAATACTTCAAAGAAGCAATGTAGACCCTGTGAGAAGAGGAGAGACCTTATCTTTGGAGGAATTTGCAACTGTAGCAAATAAGTATAGAGCGTTTATTGATTGATCTCAGGTAATTATTTAGGGTAAGTGACTAGTGAGTAGTCACTAGTCTTGATATTAGAAATTGAACTGACTGGAATTATTCTTCCACATAATTTCTAAGAACACCTAAATTTTCTATCTCACACTCTATTACATCCCCTGGATTGAGTGTTTTTGGTGGAGTAAATCCAAAACCAACTCCAGATGGAGTTCCTGTAAAAATAATATCTCCTGGGTACAGGGTTAACCCTTGAGATAGATCTTGTAGAATAGTGGGTATATCGAATATTAAATTAGAGGTATTAGAGTTTTGACGAAGTTCTCCATTAATTTTACAACTTATACCTAAGTTTGGAGGGAATGATAGCTCCTCTGGTGTTACAATATAAGGACCCATGGCGCAACAAGTATCTAAACTTTTTCCTTTAAACCATTGAATATGCTTCAATTGAATATTACGGACAGAAATATCATTGCCTATAGTGTAGCCAAAAATATAATCTTGTGCATTATTTATAGAAATGTTTTTACCTTTCTTTTTAATAATAATAGCTAGCTCAACTTCATAATCTATTTCATTAGTAATATCTTTATGATTGAGGATGGTATCTTCCGGTCCTATAGATGGATAAGCAACCTTGGTAAAGTATATTGGATTTTGTGGTATATTATTTCCACCACCTGGAATAGATTGTATTTCATTTGCGTGGTCTACATAATTTTTCCCTAAACAAAATACATTTCGTTTTGGATAAGGTATGGGAGAAAGAAATTTTAACACCTCAAATGGTATAGAAGATAAACTCGTCTTTAGAGCTTCCGTAATAGAAATCAAGAGACTATCGTCAAAGCTTTCAATAAAAGTGATCATATCCTTTGGACAATCTAGCCCTAAAATCTCATATACATCTTTTAGTTTTATAATACTTTTATCTGTACTATTAACAATTGCCAAGCACTCTTCTTCTGGGGACTTTTTTATAGAAATATTTGCAAACTTCAATAGGTTCAACTCCTTTTTCAATGATACGTATATTATACGTTATTAATTATTAATTAGAAATTAAAAGTTCGAAAGATAGGCAGTTGGTTTGTTGGTTAGTTGGACAAAAGTCAAAAGCCAAAGTCTGCTTAATGTTGTTTAATTGACAGTATTAATGGAAAACATTATGATAAACATGATTATATAGGAGGTACGATGATGATGAATGTAATAATGAAAAAGTTATTTGAAGATAAAGAGTTTTACCAAGATAAAATTATTTCAGTAAATGGTTGGGTTAGGACCATCCGTGGGTCGAAACACTTTGGGTTTATTGAGTTAAATGATGGAACCTATTTTAAAGGGCTTCAAATTGTATACGAGGAGAATTTATCAAATTTTCAAGAGATGAATAAATTGAGCATCGCATCTGCAATAACTGTACGAGGAAAATTTATACTTACGCCAGAGAGTAAACAGCCATTCGAGTTAAAAGCAGAAGAAATCATTGTAGAGGCAGCCTCAGATTCAGCTTATCCACTACAGAAAAAGAGGCATACATTAGAATACTTACGAACAATAGCTCATCTGAGACCTAGGAGCAATACTTTTTCTGCAGTTTTTAGGGTGAGAAGTTTGATCGCTTATGCTGTTCATAAATTTTTTCAAGAAAGAGCATTTGTTTATACACATACTCCGATTATTACAGGAAGTGATGCAGAGGGCGCGGGGGAAATGTTTAAGGTTACTACTTTAGATTTAATGAATCTTCCTAAAGAGGAAGATGGAACAATTAATTTTAGTCAGGATTTCTTTTCCAAAGCAACTAATCTTACCGTAAGTGGTCAACTAGAAGGAGAAGCATTTGCATTAGCCTTTAAAAATATATACACCTTTGGACCAACATTTAGAGCTGAAAATTCAAATACAGGTAGACACGCAGCAGAGTTCTGGATGATCGAACCTGAAATTGCATTTGCAGATTTAAAAGATGATATGATTTTGGCCGAAGATATGATCAAATACATTATCAGTTATATATTAGAACATGCCCCAGAAGAAATGAATTTCTTCAATTCATTTATGGATAAGGGATTGAAAGAGCGATTAAATCATATTTTGAATGCGGATTTTGAAAGAATAACGTATACAAAAGCGATTGATATCCTACTAAAAGCAAAAAAGGAGTTTCAATATCCGATTAAATGGGGTGTAGATCTTCAAACAGAACACGAACGTTATATTACAGAAGAAGTCTATAATAAGCCTGTGTTTGTAACAGATTACCCTAAGGGAATAAAAGCTTTTTACATGAGGGTAAATGATGATAATAAAACAGTAGCGGCTATGGATTTATTGGTGCCAGGGGTTGGAGAGATTATTGGCGGAAGTCAAAGAGAAGAACGATATGACCTGTTAGTTGAACGAATAAAAGAATTAGACCTAGAACCAGACGATTATTGGTGGTACCTAGAACTACGAAAATATGGTGGAGCAAAACACGCAGGATTTGGTCTTGGCTTTGAACGATTAATTATGTATCTCACTGGAATGCAAAATATCAGAGACGTCATACCATTCCCTAGAACTACAGGATCCGCAGAGTTCTAATTTTGCTTTCTTATGTATTATTTCTGGTCATATATACCTTGAGTTGCCTAAAAGCATTGATTGGTCGATCATTAAGACTGTATACGCAATTTTTTACTATTTATTTTCATAATATCTTTCCTTTCACTGTGTTTTTAATTATAATACACTGTAGATAACCACTTGAAAATATACAGAATTAAATAAAAGGATAAGGACAGATAAAATTTATGGAACAAATAATAGTAGATTACAATCTAGAAGAGCCATTTTATATACAAATTTATAGTTATTTTAAAAATCAAATAATTAATGGAAATTTAAGTAAAGGCAAGAAATTACCTTCAATTAGAAGACTTACTATAGATATCAAAGTAAGCAAAACAACTGTAGAATCCGCATATAATCAATTAGTTGTGGAAGGGTATGTGAATAGTATCCCTAAAAAAGGTTACTTTGTGGTGGGGTTAAAGGATTATGATTTTCATGTGAGCAAAGACAAAATTCATAGCCATCATGAAGGAGAAAATCAAGAGTATATAAATAATGGCGTTGATAAGTCTAGTTTTGATATGCGGGTATGGAAGAAATTATATTGCAACATCCTAATAGAAAATCAAGAGGCTCTGTTTACGGTAGGTGATTATCAAGGAGAGTCAGTACTCCGGGAAAGCATTTGTGAGTTTGTGCAAAAAACTCGAGGAGTAAAATGTACAAGTAATCAAATTGTAGTTGGTGCAGGTATACAGTATTTACTTGGAACATTATGTTCTTTAGTAAAGGATGATCAGCATAGCGTAGCTGTAGAGTATCCAGGATTTAATCAGGCTAAGAATGTTTTTGAGGATTATCATATGGAGATACTTCCAATACCTGTCTATAAAGAGGGTATCGATATAGATCAATTAAAAAAATCTAAGACAAAAATGGTTTATTTGAGCCCTTCACATCAATATCCTACAGGCTCTGTTATGCCTATAGATAAGCGATTAGAGATGTTAAGCTGGGCAAGTGACAATGAGGCAATTATTATTGAAGATGATTATGATTGCCTAATTAGATATGAATCTAGGCCTATACCTGCACTTCAAGGGTTAGATAAGGGAGGTCATGTCATATATTTAGGATCCTTCTCAAAGATTTTACTCCCATCTATAAGAATTAGTTATATGATTTTACCTCAAAAATTATTAGATAGATATAAAAGAAAAATAAGTCGTTATTCACAATCTGCTTCTAAAATAGAACAATTGACATTGTCAAAATTTATGAAAGAGGGATATTTAGAGAAACACTTAAGAAAAATAAAAAAAGTATATCATCGTAAAAATGAAATTATCGTAAATTACATGAATAAACATGCAAAAGATAAAATGAATATACTTGGTCATGACTCAGGTCTTCATATGATGTTTGAACTAAAAACAAATAAAACTAATTCTGAGATAATCAGTGAAGCTGAAAAACTTAATATCTATTTAGAGGTCGTTGAAGGCTATAATGAAGCAAAAGTAGTCGTATTTACCTACAGCGGTTTAGAAGAAGAAGAAATACAAGGTGTTTTACAACTCTTCATAAAAAATATATTTTAAATACCCTAACCAACCAAATAGAAATTTTAAAAAAAATAGTAGCAAGAATAATTCTCTTGCTACTATTTTTGTGTTAAGATTTAAATGATATAAAGTGGGGTATAATTAATTAATACCAATTAGAAAGTGGAAAGTAGAAAGTTGGAACACTACTGTAAGATAAGTAGCGCTGAATAAACAAAATAGTTGAACGAAGAACGAAGAAATAAAAATCAAAGTGGGAGGTATAACATGAAAATTTTTGCCTTAATGTGCAGTCATAGAAAAAACATGAATACAGAACATATATTAGACTACTTTTTAGAAGGGTTTAGCGATAAAGATGAAATAATAAAGAAGAGTTTAGTAGATCTCAATATTAAAGTATGTATTGCTTGTGAATACTGTAGTAAAAATTTAGGAAAGTGTATTCATAATGATGATATGGACCAGCTTATTCAAGATATGTTAAGTAGTGATCTTATCGTAATTGGATCTCCATTATATTTTAATAGTGTGACTACTTTGTTTAAGATTATGATCGATAGAACCCAAACCTTATACAATGCATGGTATCAACTTAAAGATCCTATTTTTAAAACAAAGAAGCCTGTTGTAATTCTTTCTGTTGGTGGGTCAAAAACGTATAAGAATCAATTTCAAGGAATTGTGGTAGAGATGGAACATTTTCTCACAAATATAAACGGAAAAGTAGTAGATTTTATTAAATACAATAATTCAGACCGAGTTAGTTTAATTGAAAATGTGGAAGTAGCCAATGATTTAAAAGAGAAGGGCAGTGAAATAGAGCAGATTATAAAGGGTGGTAATTGGGAAGGTTGAAAAATCAATATATCTTTACCATACCAAGATTATATTACGTTGATCTTGTGAAGTGAAAAGTGAAAAGCAATATTTTTATCAATTAATAACCCTTGACAGTTCAAGGGTTTATGGTTAAAATTAATGCGTACAATTTTATATTGATAAGAACGTTGATGAGGACAGTAATAATGGTGGCAACCCTACAGAGAATTAACCCAAGGCTGAGAGGTTAAGAGACGCGCGATTATAAAGATCACCTTTGAGTTTTGATTTCAGCGAATACAACGAGCCAAACGAACTGTAATTTTTATGATAACATAATCAAATAGCTTGCTAATTTGGATATATTATCATAAAAATTACCGAAAACTTTTTTCCTTTGGCGACTGTCGCGAACCAACTAATCTACTTGTTTGAATGGTTGGAAAATCACGGAATCTTCCGTTAAATTATAAGACATTAAATATAATGTAAAGTAAGATGGTACCACGGAGATGATGCTTTCGTTCTTATAAAAGAACGGGAGCTTTTTTTGTTTAAGCCAAAAGGAGGAAATTATAAATGGAAATATTTAAAGAATTATCAAAGACATCTGTTGCTGACAATGAAAAAAGAATTTCAGACAGGTGGAGTGAAATTGATATTTTAAAAAAGAGTATCGAAAATAGAGATGGAAAAGAAAATTATGTTTTTTATGAGGGACCACCAACTGCAAATGGTAAACCTGGGATTCATCACGTTCTTGCTAGAACGCTGAAAGATTCAGTTTGTAAATATAAGACCATGAGTGGTTATAAGGTTGAGCGGAAAGCAGGATGGGATACACATGGTCTACCTGTAGAAATTGAAATAGAGAAGCAGTTGAATTTATCAAGTAAAAATCAGATTGAAGAATACGGTTTAGGCAAATTTAATAAAAAATGCAAGGAATCTGTATTTACCTACGAAGCTCAATGGCGTGAGATGAGCAAGAGAATGGCTTATTTTATTGACTTAGAAAATCCATATATTACGTTAGATAATAACTATATCGAAAGTGTATGGTGGATATTAAAGAAGTTCTTTGATGAGGATTATATTTATGAAGGACACAAAATACTTCCTTACTGTCCACGATGTGGTACGGGACTAGCATCCCATGAAGTAGCACAAGGTTATCAAGAAATAAAAAGCAATACAGTAATTGTACCTATGAAGAGAAAAGACCAAGATGAATACTTCCTGGTTTGGACAACTACACCTTGGACATTAGCGTCAAATGTTGCTCTAGCAGTCCAACCCAAAGCGGACTATGTTAGAGTGAGAAGTCAAGATAATACGTTTATTGTAGCAAAAGCTTTGGCAGACAAGGTATTTGGAGGCGACTACGAAGTAGTAGATGAATTCAAAGGCATAGAGCTTGAGCACGTTGAGTATGAACAACTTATGCCATTCTTAGAGGTGGATAAAAAGGGATTTTTTATTACGCTAGCAGACTATGTAACAACAGATGATGGGACAGGCATTGTACACATTGCACCTGCATTTGGAGAAGATGATTATCAAGTTGGAAGAAAATACAACTTACCTGTTTTAAATCCAGTAGATGAAGAAGGTAAATACACAGATACTCCGTGGAAAGGCACTTTTGTAATTGACGCAGATATTGATATTATAAAATGGCTAAAAGCAGAAGGCAAATTATTTAAAAAAGAAAAAGTAGTGCATAATTATCCTCATTGCTGGAGGTGTAAAACACCTTTGATCTACTACGCAAAGCCTAGTTGGTATATTGAAATAACAAAGATCAAAGATCAGTTAATTGAAAACAATAAGAGCGTAGAATGGTATCCAGATTACGTAGGCGAGAAAAGGTTTGGGAACTGGCTAGAAAACTTAAATGATTGGGCAATATCACGTAGTAGGTATTGGGGTACGCCCTTAAATATTTGGAAATGTGAATGCAATCATCTGGAATCAATAGGTTCTAGAAAAGAGTTGGTAGAAAAGGCCATTGAAGATATAGACGAATCAATAGAATTACATCGCCCTTACGTAGATGACGTTCATATTACTTGCCCAAAATGTGAAAAATCAATGACAAGAGTACAAGATGTAATAGATTGTTGGTTTGATTCAGGAGCTATGCCTTTTGCACAGTATCATTATCCCTTTGAAAACAAAGAAAAGTTTGAGGAACAATTTCCGGCAGATTTTATCTGTGAAGGAATAGATCAGACAAGAGGATGGTTTTATTCCCTATTAGCTATATCCTCCTTTGTAATGGGGAAATCTCCATATAAGAGGGTGTTGGTTAACGATTTAATCTTAGACGCAGAAGGAAGAAAGATGTCTAAAACCAGAGGAAATACAGTTAATCCTTTTGAGTTGTTCGATGAATACGGTGCTGACGCACTCAGATGGTATTTACTGCACGTATCTCCAGCATGGACACCTACAAGGTTTGATGTAGAGGGAATAAAAGAAATTCAAAGCAAATTTTTTAATACCATTAAAAATGTATACAACTTTTTCACGCTATATGCAAATACTGATGATATAGATCCAAAGACATTTTTTGTAGAGTACAAGGATAGACCAGAGATAGATAATTGGATGTTATCTAGATACAATAGTCTTGTAAAAGAGGTAAATAGAGAGTTAGGTATCTTCGATTTAACTAAGGCTGTAAGAAAAATTCAAGATTTTATCAATGAAGATTTATCAAATTGGTATATTAGAAGAAATAGAAGAAGATTTTGGGCTAAAGAATTAACTGAAGATAAAAAAGCAGTGTATAATACCACTTACGAAATATTAATAGGCATATGTAAATTAGTCGCTCCATTCGCTCCGTTTATATCTGAAGAGATATACAAAAACATCACGGATGAAGAATCAGTACATCTGGCAGATTATCCTGAGAGCAATGAAACATTGATAGATACGGCACTAGAAGAAAGAATGGATTTAGTAAGGGCATTAGTAAGCTTAGGGAGAGGTGCTCGAGAAGAAGCACAATTAAAAGTAAGACAACCGCTTCATAAGATCATCATAGATGGTAAGCACAAGAAGACTATGGGTTATTTAGTGCCATTAATCATGGAAGAATTAAACATTAAGAATGTGGAGTTTGAAGAAGATCTTAGTGGATTCTTAAACTTTACACTAAAACCAAATTTTAAAACAGCTGGACCAATTTTTGGTGCAAAAGTTAAATTGTTTGGGAAAGCATTATCAGAGGCTAACCCAGAAAGCATTGTCGCAAAAATTGAGACTGGAGAAAAAGTACTCTTATCTATAGATGGAGAAGAACTTGAAATAAACAGTGATTTAGTAGATGTGAGAATATCTTCAAAAGAAGGATTTAATGTGCAAATGGAAAACAACATATTTGTAATCTTAGATACTACCATAGATGAAACGTTAAAGGCAGAAGGATACGCTCGTGAAATCATTTCAAAGATACAACAGATGAGAAAGACAAAAGGGTTAGAAATGATGGACAACATCGATATTGTCATTGTTGCAGATGAAGAGGTAAATAAAGCTATTGAACAATTTGGACAATATATTCAAGATGAAACACTAGGATTAAGCTTATCTCATACAAATGAAGAAATAGAAAAACAAAATATTAATGGACACGAAACAGGTATTGATATAAGAAAAGTTACTATTGACAACAATAATTAATGTACGACATTAACTAAATTAGAACAATGATTAATGTAGAACATTAATTAATGCAGAATGCAAAGATAAGAGATAAATAAAAAATAAGAATGTAGAATGTAGCGAACTTACAGAATAAATTGATATTGATTATATGAATTTTGTAAGTTTAGTTTACGTTACTGATTGGTATATTCAGTACTTATATATTTATTGCGAAAGGGTGAAGATATGAGTTTGTTAAAATTGCAAAATGGATCAGATATTAGAGGTGTAGCTGTTGAAGGGGTGCAAGGGGAACCTGTTAATCTTACTGTAGCAGTAGTTACTAAGATAGCATGTGCTTTTAAAAAATGGCTAGAGAATAAAATAGAGAGCAAAAATCTCATCATTGCAATAGGTAGAGATAGTAGGATCTCTGGAGAAGCATTAATAGAAGCAGCAATTAAAGGCATGAGCGCAGATTATGTTACCATCTATGATTGTGGTATGGCTTCAACGCCCGCTATGTTTGTGAGTACCATAGATGAAGAGATAAATGCTGATGGGGCTATTATGGTTACAGCTAGTCATTTACCTTTTAATAGAAATGGACTAAAGTTTTTTACCAAAAAGGGTGGAGCAGATAGTAAGGATATTAAAGAAATACTTGAAATTGCAGATAATTTAGAGGATCAAGTTAATCAAGTAAAGAGTGAAGTGAAAAGGATAGACTTTATTAGTAAATATGCACAAGGTCTCGTAGATCTCATACGAGATGCAACGAAAGAAGAGAAACCCTTTGAAAATTGCAAAATTATAGTTGATGCTGGAAATGGAGCGGGTGGTTTTTTTGCGGAGAAAGTTCTAGAACCATTAGGTGCAAATACTAAAGGTAGCCTATATCTAAATCCCGATGGATATTTTCCGAATCATGAACCAAATCCAGAAAACACAGAAGCAATGGCAGCAATTCAAAAAGCTGTTTTAGAGAGTGATGCAAAATTAGGAATTATATTTGATACTGATGTTGATAGAGCGGCTGTGGTAGACGGAAAAGGAAAATCAATTAATCGAAATGCTCTGGTTGCTTTAATGTCAGCTATAGTCTTAAATGATTATCCCCAGACCACTATCGTTACAGATTCTGTAACGTCAGTTGGACTAAAGACTTTTATAGAAGGTAAGGGTGGAAAACATCACCGATTCAAAAGAGGCTACAAAAATGTAATAAATGAAGCGATCCGTTTAAATGAAGAGGGAACTGAAGCTTGTTTAGCTATAGAAACAAGTGGACATTGTGCTTTAAAAGAAAATCACTTCTTAGACGATGGTGCTTACTTAGTGACCAAGGTGTTAATTACCTTTGCAAACTTAAGAAAAGCCGGGAAAGACTTAGGAGACTTAATTAAAGAGCTAGATGAACCTGTAGAGACCAAGGAAGTTAGAGCGAAAATAACTACAACAGAATTTAAACAATATGGATTACAACTTTTAGATGAATTCGGAGCCTATATTAATACAGTACAAGGTTGGACTTTAGAAACACCCAATTTTGAAGGTATTAGAGTGAATTGTTTAGAGGAATCTGGATGGTGCCTAGTCCGTATGTCATTACATGACCCCGTGTTAGCCATTAATATGGAATCAAACATATTTGACGGTTGTAAAGCTATTGAAAAACTTTTAATGAACTTTTTAAATGAATATGATAGTTTAGTGTTCTCATAGTAATGTGAAGGATAGATCTTTTATTAAAACTTCTGGCTTGCCAGAAGTTTTTTACTTAGAAAATGAGGATAAGTAAGGTAAATGTGCCTAAGTAGGACGCAATTTATTAGGTGAGAATAGCTCCTTTATGATGAAGTTAAAAAGAAGATGTAGGCTATAAAAGATAATAAAACAATTAATTCGAAATATGTATTGACAAAAGAGTTGGCTCTGTCTATAATAGTAAAAGTCGCTACAGACAAGCTAGTCATTAAAACTTAATCCAAGTAGTAAGTTAAATGCAGGAATAAGAAAAGTTAAAAAAGTAGTTGACAAAACAAACAGTAAGTAATACAATAGAAAAGCTGCATTAAACGGCAGTAAAAAAACTAACGACTAGAACTTAGTTATTGGTGCAAGAAAACTTAAAAAACAACAAAGAGGTATTTGAAAATAGAATAGTGCACACAACCCAAACAAAAAGAAA
>MCHG01000261.1_pt1 | contig 21764 bp, 22 predicted proteins | sample 787351 | NCBI WGS metagenome assembly MCHG01 (sample SAMN05430296, study PRJNA330682) | permafrost metagenome | biome: Cold desert; feature: permafrost; material: soil; isolation source: enrichment culture inoculated with soil incubated with H2/CO2 at 20 degrees... ... | reverse complement strand
GGACCCGGTTCGCGGGCGCGGCCGCGCGGGCGGTCGGCGCCGACTGGCGGGGGCTGAGCTGGGATGCGGCGCGGGCGCGGGCGGCGCGGCACGGGCTGATCGCCGAGGCGGCGCGGGCGGCGGGGGCGCGGGTGGTGCTGCTGGCCCAGACGCTGGACGATGTCGCCGAGGCGGACTGGATGCGGGCGCGGGGCTCGACCCTGGGGCGGGTGCGCGAGTGGTCGCCGTCGCCGGTCTGGCCGCAGGGGCGGGGGCTGATGCTGCTGCGGCCTCTGCTGGACGAGCGGCGCGAGGGGCTGAGGGACTATCTGCGGGCGCGGGGGCAGGGCTGGGTCGAGGACCCGGCTAATGGCGATGAGCGGTTTGGGAGGAGCCGAGCGCGGGCGGCGTTGCGCGCGCGGGCGGGCGACGAAGCCCTCCCCCTCGAGGGGGGAGGGTTGGGTGGGGGTGTGGTCGCCGGGCTTTCCGATCAAGCGGTGGAGACGCGCAGGGTGCCGCCTCCTGCGCCAAACCAGGAACCACAGTGCGTACACCCCCATCCCCGACCCTTCCCCCCTCGAGGGGGAAGGGAGCTCAGTCTGGTCTGGGCGGGCATCCTGGAGGTTTCGCGCGACGTGTCCGGCTCGGCGCTGGCGGCGGCGCTGGTGTGCGCGGGCGGCGGGGCGGTTCCGCCGCGGGGGGATCGACTGGCGGCGTTGAAGGCGCGGCTGGCGGCGGGCGAGGATTTCACGGCGGGGCTGGCGGGGGCGCGGGTCGAGGCGGCGGGGGCCTATGTGCGGCTGATGCGCGAACCGGGTGAGATGCGGCGGCGCACGCCGGGGGCGGTTCGGCTGGCGCCAGGCGTGGCGGCGGTCTGGGACGGGCGGTTCGAGATCACGGCGACCGAGCCCGGCTGGCGGGTCGAGGCGGCGGCTGGGCGGCGAGCGAAGCTGTCGGAGGCGGATCGGCGGGTTCTGGCGGCCTTGCCGGCGGCGGCGCGGTCGGGCTTGCCCGTGCTGATGCGGGACGATGGGCGCGGCCCGATTCTGGCATGGCGAGAGGCGACCGTGCGGGCGCTGGGGGCGCGGCGTCTGAGCCTGGCCTTGGGCGAAACGACGCAGGAAGCCGGCCTCTTTCATCCCATGCATGGCGAAACGCCGCCGACTGACCTATTTTCCTGGAAAGACTGCTGATCGACGGAGCGTTCAGGCGCGCGTCGAGGAACCGAGGACCGAATGAATCTGCGTAACTTCGCCATCTGGGGCGTGATCCTGCTGGGTCTGGTCGCGGTCTACGCCGCGATCGGCCAGAACGGCGGCGCGGCCATGCCGGGCACCAAGGGCGCGGCGGCCAGCCGTCCCGATCCCATCACCTATTCGCAGCTGATCACGGCCATCAACGGTCAGGAGATCAAGTCGGCGACGGTGCGCGGCGACACGGTGACCGGCGTCTACAAGAACGACAGCCGGTTCACGACCGTCACGCCCCTGCCCAACATCGACCTGGTCGACAAGATGCAGGCCGCCGGCGCCGCCGTGGACGTCAAGAGCACGCGCCAGCCCTGGTGGTCGGGCCTGCTGGGCCTGTTGCTGCCGGTGGCGCTGATCATCGCCTTCTGGTTCTTCATCATGAACCGGATGCAGGGCGGGGCCAAAGGCGCCATGGGCTTCGGCAAGTCCAAGGCCAAGCTGCTGACCGAGCACAAGGGCCGCAAGACCTTTGACGACGTCGCCGGCGTGGACGAGGCCAAGGAAGAACTGCAGGAGGTCGTCGACTTCCTGAAGGACCCGGGCAAGTTCCAGCGTCTGGGCGGCAAGATCCCCAAGGGCGCTCTGCTGGTCGGCCCTCCCGGCACCGGCAAGACCCTGCTGGCGCGCGCGGTCGCGGGCGAGGCGGGCGTGCCCTTCTTCTCGATCTCGGGTTCGGACTTTGTCGAGATGTTCGTCGGCGTCGGCGCCAGCCGCGTGCGCGACATGTTCGAGCAGGCCAAGAAAAATGCGCCCTGCATCATCTTCATCGATGAAATCGACGCCGTGGGGCGCCACCGCGGCGCTGGTCTCGGCGGCGGCAACGACGAGCGCGAGCAGACGCTGAACCAGCTGCTGGTCGAGATGGACGGCTTTGAGTCCAACGAAGGCATCATCCTGATCGCCGCGACCAACCGCCCCGACGTTCTGGACCCGGCCCTGCTGCGTCCCGGCCGCTTCGACCGTCAGGTCGTGGTGCCCAACCCCGACGTCTCGGGCCGCGAACGCATCCTGCGCGTGCACATGAAGGACGTGCCCCTGGCCGCCGACGTCAACACCAAGACCATCGCGCGCGGCACGCCGGGCTTCTCGGGCGCCGACCTGGCCAACCTGGTCAACGAAGCCGCCCTGATGGCCGCCCGCAAGGACCGGCGCATGGTCACGCACCGCGACTTCGAGGACGCCAAGGACAAGGTCATGATGGGCGCCGAGCGCAAGTCCATGGCCATGAACGAGGAAGAGAAGCGCCTGACCGCCTATCACGAGGGCGGCCACGCCATCGTCGCGATCAACGTCAAGATGGCCGACCCCGTCCACAAGGCGACCATCGTCCCGCGCGGACAGGCTCTGGGCATGGTGATGCAGCTGCCGGAAGGCGACCGCTATTCCATGAAGTACCAGCAGATGATCGACCGCATCGCCATCATGGCCGGCGGCCGGGTGGCCGAGGAGATCATCTTCGGCAAGGAGAACATCACCTCGGGCGCCTCCTCCGACATCCAGCAGGCGACCAAGCTGGCGCGTCGCATGGTGACGCAGTGGGGCTTCTCGGACGTGCTGGGCACGGTGGCTTACGGCGAGAACGAGCAGGAGGTCTTCCTGGGCCACTCGGTCGCGCGCAGCCAGAACATCTCCGAGGAAACCGCGCGTCTGATCGACAGCGAGGTCAAGAAGCTGGTCACGTCCGGCTGGGACGAGGCGCGTCAGATCCTGACCGACAAGGCCGCGGATCTGGAGAAGCTGGCCCAGGCCCTGCTGGAGTACGAAACCCTGTCGGGCCATGAGATCAACGACCTGCTGGAACGCGGCATCCTGCCGAACCGGGACGAGGCCAACTCGCCCGTGCCGGGACCCTCGGTCTCGGTGCCGGTGACGCCGGTGTCGGACGGCGTCGAGATCGAGACGCCGAAGGCCGAGCCGGCGGCGGCGCCGACGACGAGCGTGCCGACCGTGTGATCGGATCGGACAGGCTGAAATGAAGGAGGGGCGGGCCGCAGGGCTCGCCCCTTTTTCGTGCGTCCTTGCCCGCTCATCCCCGCGGAGGCGGGGACCCAGTAAGAGCCACGCGCACGACCGCCGGGGCTGCGCCTGTAGCCAAAGGACTGGATCCCCGCCTCCGCGGGGACGAGCGGAATTAAAGAGTAGATGCAGACTGGTTTGTAATTTAGACCAGTCTGTGAGATATGGCGTTATCCGAAACAGGAGGGCGCCATGACGGCATCTGCATTCGACCAAGGCGAGCGGCTTCACGGCCTGGACGGGCTGCGGGGCGCGGCCCTGCTGCTGGGGGTGGTGCTGCATGGGACCCTGTCCTTCTTTCCGAGCCAGATCTGGATCGTGGGCGACGACCAGACCTCGGTCTGGGCCAGCGGCCTCTTCTTCGTCATCCATCTGTTCCGCATGGCCAGCTTCTTCCTGATCGCGGGTCTGTTCGGCCACATGATGCTGAAGCGGCGCGGGACGGCGGGCTTCATCAGGAACCGGCTGATCCGCATCGCGGCGCCCCTGGCGGCCTTCTGGGGGCCGGTGATGGCGGGGATCGTGGCGGTGCTGGTGTGGAACGCCTCGCTGCACGGTCTGACGGCGGCGGATGCGCCGCCGCCGCCGACCTATGACTGGACCAACATCCCCCTGACCCATCTGTGGTTCCTGTGGGTGCTGCTGTGGTTCTATGCGGCCCTCGTGATCGGCCAGGCCGTCGTCGCCCGGCTGGATCGGGCCGGGCGTCTGGGGCGCGGGATGGATCGTCTGGCGGGCGGGCTGATCGGCCCGTGGGGACCCCTCGTGCTGGGCGCACCGCTGGCCCTGGCCCTGTGGCTGGAGCCGAACTGGATCGCCTTCTTCGGCATTCCCACGCCGGATGCGGGTCTGGTGCCCGAAGCCTCGGCCCTGGTGGGCTTTGGTCTGGCCTTCGGCATGGGGGTGCTGCTGGATCGCCGTCGCGACCTGCTGGCGAAGATCGAAGGCTGGACGCCCGTCTATCTGGGGCTGGCCCTGGGAGCCGGGACGACGGCGCTGATGCTGTCGGGCGGGCCGACCCCGGTGCTGACGCCGATGACCGATCCGGCGGCCAAGGCCCTGGCGGCGGCGGCGTTCGGGGTGGCGACCTACGCCTCCATGTTCGCCGTGGTCGGACTGGCGCTGAGGTTCTGGTCGGGACATAGCGCGCTGCGGCGCTATCTGGCCGACGCCTCCTACTGGATCTACATCGTCCATCTGCCCCTGGTGATGGCGGCGCAGGTGGTGGTGCAGGACTGGACCCTGGTCTGGCCGATCAAGCTGGCCGTCGTCGTGGTCGGCGTCATGGCCGTGTCCCTGGCCAGCTATGAGCTGATGGTGCGCCACGGGATGATGGGGCGCTGGCTGAACGGGCGGCGCGTGCCGTGGCGCAGGGCGCGTCCGGTTGCGCCGGTCGCCCACCAAGCCGCCGCCGAATAGCTTGCCAACCTTGGCGGCTGCGTCCATCCGAAGGGGGCCGCCGCGTCGCGCCAGGAATCACCCGATGACCGACAAGTCCCGCACGCCCGAAGCCGACCTCGCCTTCATGCGCTCCATCGTCGAGGGCAGCGGGCGGCCGCCCATGACCCTGGCCATCTGCTATCTGGCGGGCGGCCTGCTGTACGGCCTCCAGTGCCTGTTCCACGTGGGGCAGGTGATCGGCCTGATCCGCTGGCCCGATCTGGCCAATCTGATCTTTGTGGTCGGCATCACCACGGCCTTTCTGGCGGTCCTGACCTGGGCCATCCTGAAGGACCGCAAGGCCGGGCCGTCCAATCGGGGGCCGCTGGCGACACGGGTGACGAACGCCGCCTTCAGCGCCACCGGCATGGCCAACGCCGCCGTGGTCATCGTCTTTGCTGTCGGCGCGGTGCGGGATCAGGACTTCGCTGTCTGGCTCTATTACGCCGCCATCGTCTTCGCCCTGCAGGCGGCGGCCTGGTACGTGGCCTGGGTGCTGAAGAAGAAGGGCTGGATGCTGGCGGTGTCGCTGGGCGGATGGGTGACGGCGGTGGCCCTCGGCGTGCTGGTGCGTCAGCCGATGGCCTATCTGGGGGTCTGCACCGTCGCCCTCTTCCTGCTGTTCGCCCTGCCGGGCTGGGTCATGTTCCGCGACGCCCGCGCGGGCGCCAGGGCCGCCTGACGTCATGGGTCTGGCGGACGACTTTGGACGGATCGACGAGGTCATCCACGGCCGCATGCGGCTGGGGATCATGGTCTATCTGGCCGATGTCGAGGCGGCGGACTTCACCGAGCTGAAGACGGTGCTGGAGGCGACCCAGGGCAATCTGTCGGTCCACCTGAAGAAGCTGGAAGAGGCGGGCTATGTCGCCATCAGCAAGAGCTTCGTGAACAACAAGCCCCTGACCCGGATCGCCATCACGCCGCAGGGGCGGACGGCGTTCGCCGCCTATCTGGAGGCGCTGGGCGGGTTGATCGGGCGGAAGGGCTGAGGGCCGCCGGAGAGGGGCGCGCTGACATCCCTCATCCGTCAGGCTGCGCCTGCCACCTTCTCCCTCAAGGGGAGAAGGGCTTTACCAGCGCAGCGTCTTTCAGTGGGCGACGGACTCGATCGGGTCGGCGTCTTCCACCAGGACGGGGGTCAGTTTGCGCACGGCGCCGGTCGGGTCGGGCCAGTTGATCGACTGGCCTTCGGTCAGGCCGATCAGGCCCGCGCCGACGTGCGACAGGATCGAGACGCGGCCCGCGTCGATATCGGCCTGGTGCGGCAGGACCAGCTGGACGCGGCGGACCTCGGGGTGGCGCTCATCAGCGTAGTGCAGCCAGCGGTTCAGGCCGACGGCGGTCTTGGGCAGGTCGGCGGCCTTGCAGACCTTGGCGCGGTCCAGCTCCTGTTGCAGCAGGCCGGCGGGGCCGGCGCCGGGCAGATCGCCGACCAGGCGATCCAGGGCGTCGAAATCCTCCTGGCTGAGGACGATGGCGGGCAGGGCCGGAGGGCGGCCGCGGGTCTTGGCGGTGGTCATGTCGGTTCTCGATGTGAAGAAGGAAGAAGAGGAATCAGGCGGCCGAGGGGCCGTCGTCGTCGCCGTCGTCGCCTATGTCGTCATAGGGGGGCGCGGGCTCGGGCGAGGGGACGGGCGGCGGCGTCGCGGGACGCCTGAAGGGCAGGATGTCGGCGCTGCGCGCGGGCGCAGCGTCGCCCTGGGGATCGTCTTGACGATGGGTCATGACATGCATGTTCGCGGGCGCCGATGGGCGAACGCGATCCTGATTGATGGAAGACTAGGAAAAAAGCGAAGCGACGCGCCCCGTAGCGGACGACAGCAAGCTGGCCGCTACGGGTTAAAGGCCTTCGACGCGGCGACCCGCGTGGGTGAGGCGTCGAGCCTGGCTGACGAAACGTTCCATAGTGGGTAGAGGCTGGGCCTCAGCGCGCGGAAAGTCAAACCGGCGCCCCGGGAGTTCTTGTCGCATGAACCTTCAATCCCTCGTGAAGCCGCCGCTGGCCCCCCCTCTTGTGATGGGCATCGTCAATGTGACGCCCGACAGTTTTTCCGACGGCGGCCAGTTGGAGACCCAGGAGGCGGCGCTGGCCCATGCGATGCGGCTGATCGAACAGGGGGCGGAGGTGCTGGACATCGGCGGCGAGAGCACGCGGCCCGGCTCGGACCCGGTCAGCGAGGATCAGGAGATCGCGCGGACCCTGCCGCTGATCACGGCCTTGCGGGCGCGCTGGGACGGGATGATCAGCATCGACACCATGAAGCCGGGGGTGGCCCGGGCGGCGGTCGCGGCCGGGGCGAGGATGTGGAACGACGTGACGGCCTTGAGCCATCATCACGACAGCCTGACGACCGCCGCCGAGCTGGGGTGCGCCGTGGTGCTGATGCACATGAAGGGGGCGCCCAAGACCATGCAAGACGACCCGCGCTATGACGACGTGGTCGCCGAGGTGGTCGCCCACCTGGCGGCGCGGGCCGAGGCGGCGATGGCGGCGGGGGTGGCGCGCGACAGGATCTGGCTGGACCCCGGCATCGGCTTCGCCAAGACGACGGCGCACAACCTGACCCTGACGGCGCGGCTGGAGGCCCTGGTCGATCTGGGCTTCCCGGTGCTGTACGCCGCCAGCCGCAAGCGGGTCATTCAGGGCGTGGATGCGACGGCTGTCGCCGCGACTGATCGGCTGGGCGGCTCGCTGGCCCTGGCGCTGGAAGGGGCGCGGCGCGGGGCGCGGATGGTGCGCGTCCACGACGTGCGCGAGACAGTGCAGGCGCTGAAGCTGCAGGCGGCAGTGGCCGAGGCCGCCGGGGTGTCGGGCCGATCGACTTCATGAAGGCCTGATGGCCCGGGCCGGTCGCCTAAGCCGCCGGGGAGGCGACGGGGGCTCTAGCGGAGTTTCCAATCCTCGCGGACCTGGTCGGGGAAGCGATCGAGGACGAAGCGGGGTTCAATCGCCTGCTCCAGCCAGAGCTTGGCCCCGGCTAGGACCAGGGCGAAGCCTTCCTTGGCGTCAAGCGCGGCCGCCATGCCGTCCTCCGTGTCTTCAAAGCCGCGATTGATGATCTCGACCCAGGTTGAACGGCCCCGTTCCTCGAACAGTATTTCGATCTCGGACGGGTGGTCTTCGAGATGCCAGTCGATGAGTATCCGGCGATCAGACGTCATCGCCTTGACCGCGACACGCGTTGAGACGCCGTACATGCCCCAGGTCCAGGTCGCCTCGGAACCTACGGCCAATCGACGGTCCGCATGGGTGAACCAGAACCATGAAGTGACTCCCGGTTCCGTAAAGGCTTGGAAAACCTCACTGACAGGTCGTCGTATGAGCATGCCGGTAGTTACGGATGGCGTTGTCATCGTCAGCCCTGACTTTAAATCTCCCCCGCAACGCAAAGGTTACAATTGTTGTCGCCAATTTGCGCAAACAAATTTGTAAATTACATATAAATCCATGTTTTCAAGTCGCGACGACTAATAGTAGCGCTCGCTGATCATTGTGTAGGTGACTTGTGTTTGGCGGCGGACCGGCGAGGGGCTTGTCGCCCCGTCTTGTCTGGGGCGGCCTGATCGGTCATGCAGCCCTCATGTCCTGGCTTCTGTCTTTCAATCCGTGGGTGGTGCTCGTCGTGGCGGGCCTGTTCGAGGTCATGTGGGCCTCGGGCATCAAGTATGTGGGGGTGCAGCGGCCGCTGCTGTCGCTGGGCGTGGCCGCGGCCCTGATCGCCAGCATGGTGGGTCTGTGGATCGCCACGCAGAAGCTGCCGGTGGGCACGGCCTATGCGGTGTGGACCGGCATCGGCGCCGTGGGCGCGGCGACGGTGGGGATCGTGGTCTATGGCGAGCCGGCGACGGCGGTGCGGGCGGTCTGCATCCTGCTGATCGTGGCGGGCATTGTCGGGCTGAAGCTGTTTTCGGGAGCGCACTGATGACCCCTCAAGCAGACGACCGCCGCGCGGGCGGCGATAGGGAAACAAAGACCCCTCAAGCGGTCTCCGACCGCTTCGGAGACGATAGGGACCAAAAGAGAGGCCGGGTTCTCATTCTGGCCGGCTCGGATTCCGGCGGCGGGGCGGGGGTTCAGGCCGACATCAAGGCGGTGACCATGCTGGGCGGGTTCGCCGCCACGGCGATCACGGCCGTCACCATTCAGAACACCCTGGGGGTTCACGGCGTCTATCCTTTGCCCATCGACGTGATCGAGGCCCAGGCCAGGGCCGTGCTGGACGACATCGGCGCCGACGCCCTGAAAACGGGCATGCTGGGCTCGGTCGAGGTGGTCGAGGCCGTCGCCGGCCTGATCGACTATGCCGGCAATGTGCCGACGGTGGTGGACCCGGTGATGATCGCCAAGGGCGGCTCGCCCCTGCTGGAGGATCGCGCGGTCGAGGCGGTGCGGCGGCTGATGGTGCCGCGCGCGGCCCTTTTGACCCCCAATGCGCCCGAGGCCGAGGCCCTGACCGGGATCGCCGTGGCTGATCTGGACGGCCAGCGTCGGGCGGGCGAGGCCCTGCTGGAGATGGGCGCGCGGGCGGTGCTGATGAAGGGCGGCCACGTGCCGGGCGAGACGGTGATCGACCTGCTGCTGACCCGCGACGGCGAGACGGTGCTGGAGAGCGAACGCATCGACACGCGCCATACCCATGGGACCGGCTGCACCCTGGCGAGCGCGTGCGCCGCGGGGATCGCCAAGGGCCTGCCGCTGCAGGTCGCGGTGGCCGAGGCCTGGGCCTATGTCGCCGAGGCTATCCGCCGGGCGCCGGGTCTGGGGCAGGGGCATGGGCCGCTGGATCACGGCTGGCCGCTGCGGGGATGATATCCCCGTCATCCCGGAAGCCCGCAGGGCTATCCGGGACCGCAGAAGGCGCTAGCGTCGGCGTCCCTGGCGGTCCCGGCTCTCCGCTTCGCTACGGCCGGGATGACGCAGATTTTGGTTTTCGGGGCGTTGGAATCGCCGTCTCTGCCGCCCATGACCCTAGAGACCCGACTGATCGAAATCGTTCGCGCCGACCCAGGCCTGATGCATGTGCTGAGGGTGATGCGGGACCTGGACCTGCCGGACTGGCGGCTGTTTTCGGGGGCGGTCTATCAGGCGGTTTGGAACGCCCAGACGGGGCGGGCGACCGGCTATGGGGTCAAGGACTACGACATCGGCTATTTCGATCCCGACACCTCGTGGGACGCTGAGGATGTGGTGATCAAGCGCGTCGCCGCGGCCTTTGACGAGCCGGTGCGCGAGCAGGTCGAGGTCAGGAACCAGGCACGGGTCCACATCTGGTTCGAAGGGAAGTTCGGCGAACCCTATGAGGCCCTGACCTGCACCGATGACGCCCCGGCGCGGTTCGTGGCCCCGGCCTTCGCCGTGGGGGTGCGGCTGGAGAAGGACGATGCGATCAGCGTGGTCGCGCCGTTCGGGCTGGAGGACGTGTTCGACCTGACGATCCGCCCCAATCCCGAGCGGGGGCTGGCCAAGGGGTGGGACAGGGTCATCGCCAATGCGCGCGGACGCTGGCCGGAGGTCAGGGTGGTGGAGCCGGGCTGATCTCGGTCGTCATCCCGGCCGAAGCGTAGCGGAGAGCCGGGACCGCCCAAGACGCTGCGCTTCCTGCGGTCCCGGATAGCCCTGCGGGCTTCCGGGATGACGGCTGAGGGTACGAAAAGGGCGCGACCCTTGCGGATCGCGCCCCTCGGCCGGGCCTCTGACAGGGAGGGATGAGGCCCGGGTTCTCAGGCCGTGGTTAGTAGCGACGGCCGTTGTGGTCGTTGCGCTCGTAGCGGACCTTGGCCGACAGGTTGTCGTAGCGACGGTCCAGCTCGTTACGCTCGCGGCGGTTCAGGCCGTCACGCATGTAGCTGCGCTCCAGACGGACCAGGCTGTTCAGTTCGTCCTTGAGGCGCGAGGCCTCGCGGTGGCTCAGCTGGCGGGTGCGGACGCCCTGGTCGATGCGGCGGTCCAGGTTGTGCTTGCGCTGGGAGAGGGCGTTCCAGCCGTTGTAGCTCTGTTCGTAGCCGTGGCCGCGCGAAGGGCCGTGGCGATCGTAGGATTGCGCGGCGGCGGGCAGGGCGGCCGAGGCGACGGCGAGGGCCAGAGCGGGGATCAGCAGCTTTTTCATGGTCTTGCTCCTTGAGGTCGTCGCAACCGGATCGGCTGCGTTGATCCCAAAAGACCACGCGGCGGCTGAGCCGCATCTGAACGGCGCGTTTCAGGCAGCGTTCATCAGCATGAGAAGTTCTTCATCTTCATCCCCATGCGCGCCCAAGTCTCATAAGAGCGACAGCGACGGAGAATCCACGTGCGCGCGTTCCTTGTCCGGATGAACAGCGATAGACTGTCTGTTCAGCCGCTGTTCAGAGGCCTCTGTCTAGAAGACAAACCATGATGCGTATTCGAGCCCTTCTGCTGGCAGGCCTGATCGCCCTCGTTCCCCTGACGGACGCGGCGGCCCAGTCGCGCGGCCGCGACCGGGACCGCGACGAGGACCGTCGCGAGCAACCCCGGAACTATCCGGGCCAGGGGCTGCGTGACGCGCCCCGCTCGGCGCCCTCGCCGAGGGCCGATCCGGGGGACATCGCCCGCCGCGTCCAGTCGGGCCGACCCGGGCGGATGCTGGGCGTGCAGGAGCGCGGCGGCGACTATGTGGTGCGCTGGGAATATCCGGGCGGACGCGTGTCGGACATACAGGTTGACGGCCGGTCCGGCCGGGTTCGCGGAGACGACTGAATGCGGGTGCTGCTTGTCGAGGACGACGTCGATCTGTCGCGCCAGCTGAAGACCGCTCTGGGCGACGCCGGATACGCCGTCGACCACGCCCCCGATGGCGAGGAGGCCTGGTTCCTGGGCGACACCGAGCCCTATGACGTCGTGGTGCTGGATCTGGGCCTGCCCAAGATCGACGGCGTATCGGTGCTGGAACGCTGGCGCCGCGAGGGCAAGACCACGCCGGTGCTGATCCTGACCGCGCGCAGCGCCTGGTCGGACAAGGTGGCCGGCTTTGACGCCGGGGCCGACGACTATCTGACCAAGCCCTTCCACACCGAGGAGCTGCTGGCCCGTCTGCGCGCCCTGCTGCGCCGTTCGGCCGGCCATGCGGCGGCGACCCTGACCTGCGGCGGCCTGAGGCTGGATCCGCGCGCGGCGCGGGCGACGGTGAACGGCGAACCGCTGCGCCTGACCTCGCTGGAATATCGACTGCTGCATTACATGATGATGCATCAGGGCCGGGTCATCAGCCGCACCGAGCTGGTCGAGCACCTGTATGATCAGGACTTCGACCGTGACTCCAACACCATCGAGGTCTTCGTCGGGCGGCTGAGGAAGAAGATCGGTTCGGACCGGATCGAGACGGTGCGCGGCCTGGGCTATCGCCTGTCGCCGCTGGCCGGCGAGAGCGACGCGGCCTGATCCGTGACCGACGCCGGGGCGATTGAGCCGCCCGCCAAGCCTGAAAAACGTGAATGGGGCCGCTGGTTCGGACGGCCGGGTCGCTCGCTGACGCGGCGCCTGATCTGGCTGGCCTCGGCGTGGATTCTGGTGGCCCTGCTGGTCACCGGTGTGGTTCTGACCTCGGTGTTTCAGGAATCGGCGCTGCGGCGCCTCGGCAATGCCCTGTCCGACACCATCGACGAGGCGGTGGTCGCCGCCAGCATCACGCCCGAGGGCGAGGTCTTTGTCGGTGAAATCCGCGACGCGCGGACCGAGCGTCTGCTGTCGGGCAAGTACTGGATGGTGGCCGAACCGACGACGGACGGGCGCCTGCAGATTCTGGCGCGCTCGGCCTCGCTGGGGCAGGCCGATCTGGAGTATGCGCCGGATCTGGGCGCGCGGTTGCAGGCCGCCTTCGGGCAGACCATCAGCTATAACGCCGAGGACGGCCCCAAGGGCGAGCCGCTGCGCATCGCCGCCAGCATGAAGCAACTGCCGGGCCGGGCAGAGCCGGTGGTCTTCTTCGCCGGGATCGACCGATCCGACATCGACGCCGATACGCGTCAGTTCGCCACTGTGACCTGGGTGGCCATGCTGCTGCTGGGGGCCGGTCTGGTCTCGGCGGTCTTCATCCAGGTGCGAGTCGGCCTGCGCCCCCTGTTCGACCTGCGCGATGAAATTTCAGACGTGCGTAAGGGCCGCTCGCACCGGGTCGAGGGCGTCTATCCGCTGGAGATCCAGCCCCTGGCCGAGCAGGTCAACCGACTGCTGACCCACAATCAGGAGACGGTGGAGCGTCAGCGCACCCACGTCGGCAACCTGGCCCATGCGCTGAAGACGCCGCTGGCGGTCATGCTGGCCGAGGCGGGGACGAGCGAGGGCGTCCTGCCCGACATGGTGCGCAAGCAGACGCGTGTCATGCAGGATCAGGTCGATCACCACCTGCGCCGCGCCCGCGCCGCCGCCCGCGCCGCCCACGGTCTGGGCGAGCGGACCCCGGTGGGCGAGGTGCTGGACGAACTGGCCGTCATGCTGGAGCGGGTGTTCGAGACCAAGGGCGTCGAGATCGACTGGCGCGCGCCGGACGAACTGGCCTTCCTGGGCGAGCGTCAGGACCTGCAGGAAATCCTGGGCAACCTGATCGAGAACGCCGCCAAATGGTGCAGGCGCCGGGTGCGGATTTCGGCGGGCCCCTCGGTGCCCGGCCAGATGGTGGTGGTGGTCGAGGACGACGGCCCCGGTCTGCCCGCTGATCAGCGCGACGCCGCCCTTAAGCGCGGCACGCGGATGGACGAGGACACGCCGGGCACCGGCCTGGGCCTGTCCATCGTCGAGGATTTGACCCGCGCCTACGGCGGGCGGGTCACCCTGGCCGACAGCGACATGGGCGGGCTGAAGGTTTTGCTGGAGCTGCCCGCGGCGGAGGGGTGAGGGGAGGCCGAAGAAACCCCCGCCTATGCGTTGACAAACCGGTTCCCAGGCCAGAGGAAACGTTGTCTTTTCAAGGGGGTTTCCATGGGCAATGAACTCGACGAAGTCACGGGTCCGGTCAATCGGGCGGGGCGCGACATCAATGTCATCGAGAAGCAGATTCCGGTGACGATCGGGGTGGGCTCCCTGATCTTCGAGATCGCCCTGTGGGTCGCCGTTCCCGCGGTCGCCCTGGGCGGCGTCGCCCTGGGCCTGGTTCCGTTGCAGGACGGCCTCATCGTGGCGGCGCTCGGCGTCCTGCCCGGACTGATCTTCCTGTTCATGAAGATCAACGCCCTGGCCTACCTGCGCAAGCTGCAGCAGAAGATCCAGGCCGACGCGTCCCAGATCGACAACTATCTGGAGCAGCGGGTCATCATCCTGAACAATGTCGTCGGTCTGCTGAACAAGGCCGTCGATCTGGACAAGGACGTGATGAAGAGCGTCACCGCCCTGCGCAGCGGCGCCTCGACAGGCACGGACGCCCAGCGCAACGCCGCCTCGGCCGAGATGGAGAGCGTGCTGTCGCGCATCAATGTGGCGTTCGAGGCCTATCCGGACCTGAAGGCCCACGCGGCTGTCGCCGACGCCATGCAGCAGAACAGCTATCTGCAAAAGGAAATCACCGCCGCGCGCACCCTCTACAACGACACGGTGGCGATCTGGAACCAGGACATCTTCGCCTGGCCGGCCAAGCAGATCGTGGCCGCGCGCAACCGCTACACCACCCGCATCCCCTTCACGGCGACGGCTGAGACCAAGGCGGCGGCGCGGGAGACCTTCTTCTGACTGGGCTTCTGACCGCCGCCATGACGGGGGCCATGACTGAGGATGTCCACGAACCGCTCGACCACTATCAGACCAACCTGAAGGAGGCCCACCGGACGCATACGGCCGACTTCTTCGAGGACCTGGTCCGCACCTCCGGCGTCGACGAGGCGGCCAACGCCAGGACGGTTCAGGACATCCGCGATCTGGAACAGCGCGGCAAGGCCTCGGGCGCCAGCACCCGTTGGTGGAAGCTGCTGCGCATCCTGGTCTTCGTCGCCGTCGCGGCGACCCTGTTCATGGCCTATCGTCAGCACCTGGCCTGGCTGGCGGGGGCGGCTGGCCTGCTGGTCGCCGTCTTCGCCAAGCTGAATCCGATCATCAAGGCCGGGAACAGCCGCACCCAGGCCCTGGCCGCGGCGCTCGCCGAAATGGAGGCCCTGGCCTGGGGCCAGATGGCGGCGCTGAACCGCCTGTTCGACTGGGACATCTTCGCCAAACTGGTGGGCAAGACCTTCCCTCAGATCGAACTGGATCCCTATTTCAGCCATGCCCGCCTGACCAACCTGCGTCAGTCCTATGGCTGGAACGACGCCTTCAACAGCAGCCGGTCGGTGATGTTCGCCCATACGGGCGTGGTCAGCGGCAACCCCTTCATCCTGGCCCAGACCCTGAACCACTGGATCGGGTCAAAGACCTACAGCGGCAGCCTGACGATCCACTGGACCGAATCTGGGCGCGATTCCAACGGGCGCCGGACCACCGTGTCGCGGTCCCAGACGCTGAGGGCGTCGGTCACCAAGCCCTTCCCCAGTTATGAGACCGAGTCGATTCTGATCTACGGCAACCACGCGGCGCCGGACCTGACCTTCTCGCGCCAGCCCTCGTCCCTGTCGGGGCTGGACGATGGCGTCATCAACAAGTGGCGCAAGAACCAGGCGATCAAGAAGCTGGAGACCAAGGCGCGCAAACTGTCGTCCGGCTCTGGCTTCACGCCCATGGCCAACCGCGAGTTCGACGCCCTGTTCGCCGCCAGCGACCGCGATCACGAAGTCCAGTTCCGCATGTTGTTCACCCCCCTGGCCCAGCAGGAGATGGTGAAGATCCTCAAGGACAAGACCGTCGGCTTTGGCGACAACTTCGTCTTCAGCAAGATGCAGAAGATCAACGCGGTCGAGCCCAGACATCTGGTCGGCATGGACATCAGCGCCTCGCCCGGGACGTTCCGCTTCTACGACCTGGCGGCGGCCCGCGCGCATTTCAACGACTACCACAATGCGCTGTTCAAGGCCTTCTACTTCAGCTTCGCGCCCATCCTGGCCATCCCTCTGTACCAGCAGCATCGCCCGGCCGAGGACATCTATGCGGGCGTGGCCCAGGCCTCGTGCTTCTGGGAGCATGAAGCCCTCGCCAACTACATGGGCGCAGGGCGCTTCAGCCATCCCGACAGCGTCACCCGCAATGTCCTGAAGACCGTCAGCCATGGCGGCGAAGAGGGCGCCCAGAAGGTCCAGGTCACGGCCCATGGCTTCCGGGGCGTGGACCGCGTCGATCACATCCCCGTACGCGGCGGCGATGGTTTCACCCACCAGGTGCCGGTGCATTGGATCGAGTATATTCCAGTGGACCGCACGTCGGAAATCCTGGTGTGCGACGCGGCGCCGACCGCGGCGGCGGGGACTGACGCCGCCCCGCCTTGGCGCGACCATTTCACCCGGCACGGTCTTACGCCCGAAAGCGCCGTCGCCCGCCGGTCGATCTTCGCCGCCTTGATGCAATAGGGTTCCAGCGGGGCTCCAATCCCCTGTTAACCCGAAGGGCGCACCCTTGGCCCCGTGGCCGGGATTCGGTTTGGCCGGAGGAGTGTGGATGGCGGACCTGTCGGTCGCGCAGAGGGCCGCCCTGGCCCAGCTGATCGCCGCTTGCCCGGATCGTCTGTTGGCCCAGCTGGAAACGCTGGCGGCGGCGATGACGGGGGATCGGGCGTGGGCGCTGCGCGACATGGTCGAGGCCGAGGTTCTGGACCGGCGACGCCGCGACGCGGCGTTCGGGCCTTTGGCGCCGCTGTTTCACCCGCGCGAGGACGGGCTGGAGGGCCTGAGCTTTCCGGCGGGCGTTCCGGCGCGGCTGTGGCGGCTGGCCACGCGTAATGAACCTGAGCTTTTGCCGCAGCTGGATCGCGACGACGAACTGTCGCGGATGGTGGCGGATCGGTTGTGCCTGAGCGCGGCCTCGGCGGTGCGGGATCAGGGCGAGGGCCTGTGGCCCCAGGCGACGGCGGATCAGGTGGCGGAACTGGCCGCCTGTTTCGATCTGGCCGGCTTGGCGCGGCGCTGTCTGGACCATCTGGAGGCCTGGATGGGCCGGCCGGGGTCGGCGGCGACGGCGGAACTGAAACTGGCCCTGCGTCAGGCGGCCAGCATCGCGCCGGACGGGGCGGCGCGGCTGATGGAGATCTTGTTCGCCCACCTGACCGACGCGCGGATGATGCTGCGCGTCGTGGCCCACGCCACGCCGGTTGCAGGGCGCGAGACCTTTCTGGGGGAGAGCGAGCTGGCGGTCTTTGTCGACCGGGTGGTGACGGCGCTGGCCCACCGCGCGGCGCAGGCGGCGGCGTTCGAGCCGACTGCGGAGGGCGCGGATGCAGCGACGCTGAAGGCCGATCTGGACTGGTGCGCGGAGACCCTATCGGAAATCGACGTCAGCCTGTCGCTGCGGACCGACAGCGCCTGGGGCAAGGCGACGCGTCAGGCGCGGCTGAAGATCGCCCTGCGGCTGTCGGAGCTGTTCAGCGCCGCCGAACGGGCGGCGGGCGCGGTCCTGCCGGTCGAGCGCACGGCCATGGTCGGGCGGATGACCCGGCCCGCGCCGCGTCTGGATCAGCCGGTGGATGCGGCGGCGGCGGCCAAAGCCAAGGCCTTGTTGACGGTGATCGGCCTGGTGCGCGGTCCGGCGGCGGTGTTCGGCTGCGAGGCGGATCGGCGTCAGACCGCCGAGGGCCTGACCGGCAAGCTGGCGACCTGGGCCGACGAGGCGATCGAGCGGTTGAACGACGGCGCGGCGCCCGATGATGCCACGGCGCGCAAGCGCATCGCCCTGACCGCCGAGCTTCTGGGCCTGATCGGGGCCAGGGAGGCGCAGCGCACAGTGCGGCGGCGACTGACGGTGGCCGGGGCGCCGCCCAGCATCGCGGTCGAGGCTGCGACCTCGGGAGCCTCGCGTCAGCGCGCCTGATCCGCTAGACGGCGGGGCATGACGATCTTCTGGATCATGACGGGACTGGCTGCGGCGCTGGCCGGGCTTCTGGTGCTGGCCGGCGCGCGACGCGGGGCGGATGCGGAAGGCTTGGTCGATCGCGACGCCGCCGGGCGCGAGCTGGCCGAGCTGGACCGGCTCAAAACCCGCGGCCTGCTGGACGAGGCGGGCTGGACCGCCGCCCGGGCCGAGGCGGGACGGCGGCTGCTGGCCGCGCGTCGCGATGCGCGGGCGCCGACGGTCGGGGCCAAGGATCGGCTCTGGGTTCTGGGCGGCATCGGGCTGACGGCGGCGGTTTCGCTGGCCCTCTATCTGGGCCTCGGCGCGCCGGGCATGGCGGATCAGGCCTATGAGACGCGGGTGCGCGACTGGGCGGCCTCGCCCGAGACGCTGGAACCGGCCCAGGCGGCGGCGGTCATCGGACGCATCGTCAAGGATCGGCCGGACGATCATCAGGCCCTGGTCATGCTGGGCGCGGCGCGGTTCGAGGCGGGCGACCCCATCGGCGCGGCCTCGGCCTTTCGTCGGGCGCTGGCGATCAAGCCGGACGACGCCCAGAGCTGGGCGCGGCTGGGCGAGAGCCTGGTGCGGGCCAACGAGGGCGCGGTCGGCGGCGACGCCGAGGCGGCCTTTGTCGAGGCGCTGAAGCACGACCCCGATCAACTGGGCGCGCGCTACTTCCTGGGCGAGGCGGCGCTGAAGCGCGGCGACAAGGCTGGGGCGGATGCGGTCTGGGGGCCGCTGATCGCGGCGCTGGAGCCGAACGATCCGCGCCGGGCGGAACTGCAAAATCGACTGGGCGGGGCCGGATGAGCCTGCGCTGCAACCCTTCTGTGATGTCCTGACATGAGCTGGCTTCCCAAATCGCCCAAGGCGCGGCGGCGTCTGTGGATCGTGGCGGCGGCGGCGCCCGTGCTGGCGCTGGCGGTCGGCCTGTCGCTGTGGGCCATGAAGGACAACGTCACCTACTTCTTCTCGCCGTCCGAAGTGACCGAGGAGGCCGCGCCGGTCGGGCGGGTGATCCGTCTGGGCGGGCTGGTCGAGGCCGGCAGCGTGGTCAAGGGCGCGGACGGGACGGTGGTCTTCGTCGTCACCGACAATGTGGGAACCTCGACCGTCAGCTATCACGGCGATCTGCCCGATCTGTTCCGCGAAGGGCAGGGCATCGTGGCGCAAGGGTCGTTCCGCCCCGACCGCGTCTTTGAAGCCAGTCAGGTGCTGGCCAAGCATGACGAGACCTATATGCCGCGCGAAGTCGCCGACCGGCTGAAGGAAAAGGGCGAGTGGCGGCCTGAAACGGGCGAAGCGCCCCCGAGCCAAGCGAGCCGCAGCCTGTGATCGTCGAACTGGGCGCGTTCGCGCTGATCCTCGCCCTGGTGTTGGCGGGGCTGACGACGGTGTTGGCCACGGCGGGACGGCTGAGGCTGAGCCCGGTGCTGGCGGGCGCCGGGGGCGGGGCGCTGATCGCCTCGGCGGCGGCGACGGCCTTGGCGTTCGCCGCCCTGATCTACGCCTTCGCCGTGTCGGACTTCTCGGTGTCGAACGTGGCCCTGAACAGCCACACCGACAAGCCCATGCTCTACAAGGTGGCCGCCGCCTGGGGCAGCCATGAGGGCTCGCTGGTGCTGTGGTGCCTGGTCATGACCGGTTTCGGCGGGGCGCTGGCCCTGGCGCGCGGCCTGCCGTTCGGGCTGAAGACCTCAAGCGTGGCGGTGCAGGGCGCGCTGTCGACCATGTTCCTGGCCTTCGCCGTCTTCACGTCGAACCCGTTTGCCCGCCTGGACCCCGCCCCAGTGCAAGGCGCGTCGCTGAACCCCCTGTTGCAGGACCCGGCGCTCGCCTTCCATCCGCCGCTGCTCTACGCGGGCTATGTCGGGTTTTCGGTCTGTTTCTCGCTGGCGGTCGCCGCCCTGATCGAGAAGCGGGTTGATCCGGCCTGGGGCCGCTGGGTGCGGCCGTGGGCGCTGGCGTCCTGGGCCTTCCTGACGGTCGGCATCCTGCTCGGGTCCTTCTGGGCCTATTACGAGCTGGGCTGGGGCGGCTGGTGGTTCTGGGACCCGGTGGAGAACGCCAGCTTCATGCCGTGGCTGGCGGGGGCGGCCCTGCTGCACTCGGCCATCGTGACGGAGCGGCGCGGGGCGCTGGCGGGGTGGACGGTCTTCCTCGCCATCCTGGCCTTCACCTTCTCCATGCTGGGGGCGTTTCTGGTGCGCTCGGGCGTGCTGACCAGCGTCCATGCCTTCGCTGTCGATCCCGAGCGGGGCATGATGCTGTTGGCCATCCTCGGCGTGGCGGCGGGCGCGGCCTTCATCCTGTTCGCCTTCCGCGCCCCGGCGATCCGGTCGGGCGCGGCCTTTGCCCCGATCAGCCGCGAAGGCGCGCTGGTGCTGAACAACCTGTTCCTGACGGCGGCGGCGGCGACGGTGCTGCTGGGGACCCTGTACCCGCTGATCCTCGAGGGGATTTCGGGGGCGACCATTTCGGTGGGGCCGCCCTATTTCAACGCCACCTTCGTGCCGCTTCTGGTGGTGGCCTGTCTGATCCTGCCGGCCGGGCCTCTGCTGGCGTGGAAGCGCGGCGACCTGAAGGGGGCCTTGCAGCGGCTGTGGCTGGCGGCGGGTCTGGCGGTCGTGGCGGCGTTCGCGGCCTTCCTGCTGTTCGAGCCGAAGAAGGCGCTGGCGGCGGCGGGACTGGGCGTCGGGGCCTGGCTGATCCTGGGGGCGCTGGCCGAGGTCGGCGTGCGCACCAAGGCGTTCCGGGCGCCGTTGGTCGAGACCCTGCGCCGCGCCAAGGGTCTGCCGCTGGGCGCCTGGGGCATGACCCTGGCCCACGCGGGTCTGGGCGTCTTCATCCTGGGGGCCGTGGTCGAGACCAGCTTCAAGGCCGAGGCCGCGGCGGCTGTGCCTCTGGGCGGCGTGGTGTCGTCGGGGCCGTGGCGGGTGCGTCTGGACGCGGTCGAGGTGATCGAGGGGCCGAACTATCTCGCCGAGCAGGGGCGCTTGACGGTCATGCCGGTGTCGGGTGATGCGGTGGAGCGCGTCGTCACCGCCGAGCGCCGCTTCTTCCCGGCGGGCGGGCAGACGACGACCGAGGTCGGCCTCGACTTCCGCGGACTGGACGACGTCTATGTGGTCATGGGCGAGCGGGCGCGGTCCGAGGACGGCGAGCAGGCCTGGACGGTGCGGGTCTATTACAATCCGTGGGCGCGGCTGATCTTCCTCGGTCCGGCGATCATGGCCCTGGGCGGGGTGCTGTCCCTGTTGGACCGGCGGCTGCGCGTCGGGGCGGGTTCGCGTCGCAAGACGGAGGTCAAGGCGTGAGGCGGCTGGCGGCGTTGGCGGGGGCGCTGGCTCTCGCGGCGGGCGCTGCGATGGCGGAGCCGCCCCCGGCGCCGGATCGCCCCTTGCCCGATGCAGCGCAGGAGGCGCGGGCGCGGGCCCTGTTCGGCGATATCCGTTGCGTGGTCTGCCAGCACGAATCCATCGCAGATAGCCCGGCCGGCATCGCCGCCGACATGCGCCGTCTGGTGCGCGAGGAGATCGCGGCGGGCAAGAGCGATCAGGCGGTGCGCCAGGACCTGGTGCGGCGCTATGGCGACTATGTCCTGTTCCAGCCGCCGGTGCGGGCCGGGACCTGGCTGCTGTGGTTCGGGCCGTTCGCCCTGGTGCTGGGGGCGGGGGCGGTGTTCGTGTGGCGGGCGCGGCGGCGGCGGGCGGAAATCATCCCCCTGACGGACGAAGAAGAGCGGGCGCTGGCGGAACTCACCGCCGGGTCTGACGAGGCCGAGCGCGGATAGTCGGCCCGCAGCTGTCGCGCCACCCGCGCCTAGCTCTGAAAGGGCATGCCTGCACCCCCTCCCAACCCTCCCCCCTCGAGGGGGAGGGCCTTTGTTTCTGTCCAAAGCGAAAGCGTTTCGCCGCGATCCTGACGCACGCGCGCCTCACGGCGAACGCGGAGGAGGGACAACCATCGCGAGGGCGTGCATTGGCTTAGGCTGCAACCCCCTATATCCATGGGCGAACGGAGCTTTTGGAGCTCCAGATTTCAGGACTGCAAGGACGACGATGCTGAAACGCAAGGAGTTCATTCTGGGGGCGGCCGTCGGCCTGTCCTTCGCCGCTGTCGCGACGGCGGGCGGGGTCATTACCTGGCCGGGCGCGCACGCC
>MCHG01000260.1_pt1 | contig 21785 bp, 24 predicted proteins | sample 787351 | NCBI WGS metagenome assembly MCHG01 (sample SAMN05430296, study PRJNA330682) | permafrost metagenome | biome: Cold desert; feature: permafrost; material: soil; isolation source: enrichment culture inoculated with soil incubated with H2/CO2 at 20 degrees... ... | reverse complement strand
TACTTATGTCAATATAACCGTCAATCTTGGGACAGGCAAATCCATCAACTTTGGGACCTTTTAGATTAGCTCAAACAGAATACAATTAGAAGAAAATATGATTTAAAGGCAGGCGAAGATAATAAAATTTTAACTGGTGATATAAATTAGGAGGGATTTTATGAATATAGGCATAGTTGAGAAAAACATAAAGGAAATTGAACTTATGAAGCCATTATGGGAATTGCTTAATTCCATGCACTTAGATATATCCATTTACTTTAAGAATAAATATGAGAAATTTACCTTTGAGAAAAGAATGGAACCAATTTATGTTAAGGCACAAAAGGGTAAAATAAAACTTGATATGCTTTTAAATAGAGACAATGGAATTTACATAGGATATTGTTTAAGTTCAATTGAAGATGATTTAGGTGAAATAGAATCTATATATATAGAAGATCAGTATCGTAGATTTGCATTAGGTGATAAACTTATGAAATGTGCTTTACATTGGTTCGAATTAAATTTTATCACAAATATTCAAATTAATGTGGCTTATGCAAATGATGAAGCAGTACCTTTTTATGAACGCTATGGCTTTTATATAGGGAACTATATCTTAAAAAGAAAATGAAAATACATCATTAATACACTGTAATAGGGTGAAAAAAATTATAATATTTCGTAGATTATGTGTATACAGAAGGGAAAGGGTATAATATCTAATTGGCAACTTTATGCGTATTATTAGGAAATATATTATTAATTGATTAAATTTTTTACTATTGTTGTATATAATAAAGTTAATGTCCACCAACAAACATCAAGCAAGCAAAACATACACTAGGGGGAAATTCTATTATATTTGTCATTCTAATCGTTGGATTTATAGGAATAACAATAGCTTCTCGTAATAAAAAGAGAAAAGAAAACAAAAGGATAAAGAAGAAAAGTATTAATGTTGTAAATAAAAATGGTACTTCTTATCAGGAATCTATAGAATATGCGTTAAGCGGGTTAGAGGAATCAAAGGCAGCGCAATTAAGATTATTAGAAGAGCAACAAGTCGCTGAGGAAGAAAGGTGTCTTGGTGAAATTAAGTCAGTGGCTGAAAAAAGCGGTGTTGTAAAAATGGCGAGTACAATGTTAGCTAAGTCATCTGTTAATGTACGTAAGGATGCTACAACATCTAGTGAGAAGATAGGCGTTTACGCAAGAAGTAATAAGGTAGAGGTAATAGGTAAGGTCAACAACGGTTGGTATAAAGTTAATTTAAACGGTCAGGAGGGGTATGTAAGTATAAGTTTAATAATATCAACTAAATCATTGGATCAAGCAGTAGTAAAAGACAAAGTAAAGACCTTTCATTTGTAATTTGTTAAAAACTGCTTACGGCATCAATTATAGAAAGAAGGATTAAAGTATGGCAAGAAGAAAATGGACGAAACAAGAAATTGAGGTATACAGAAAAATAAATGGTGTCTTTTTCTACTATAATAAGGAAGATTCGAATTTTCTTGTTCCTAAAGTATATGGGATGGGCATGACATTCAATTGGGCAAACCCAATTTCTTGGTTTTTCGTTTTGACGATTATTGGATTTATTGTTTTAAGTGAATTTATAAAGTAAACCAAATAAACACATCTTGATATATGACAGGTTTTATAAATTATTTCTGTACAGTTGTGACGCTAAATAGAGACTTATCGACAAGTAAAACTAATGTAAATGCAACTACAGGACTTAAGTACAGGTACGATAATATTGACAGCAGTTTAAGTTGACAAAAGAGTAATAATCCTTTAAGATAATGTTTGAGATAAAGCAAGTCAGTGGATTTGAATTGAAATAAATATCATGAAACCGAGTTATATCAATGATTTTAAGGTTGTAGCTTGTTTTTGAAACTGACAGTTAGGAGTGCTGTTGTAACTAAGGAAGACACCTAAAAAACAATATTACTTAAACGAAGAACAAGTATACTGTATCAATATTGATTTTTAATAAACTAGTAATAACTTAGGTAAAGTAAAGAAAAAGATAGAAATGAAGGCGATAACATGTATAGAGAATTAAAAAGAATAGTAATTGGAAAACCTTTAACAAATGAAGCATTAAAAGATGAAAAGTTTGGAATACTTTGGGGACTTCCAATTCTTTCAAGTGATGCTATTTCTTCTGTAGCCTATGCAGGGCAAGAAATATTAATTGTTCTTATGCCAGCTATGGGAATGTTAGCATTTAAGCAATTAACATATATTTCTGGCGCAATAATCGCCCTATTAATACTATTAACATTGTCTTATCGTCAGACAATAGACAGCTATCCTAATGGTGGAGGGGCGTTTATTGTAGCCAAAGAAAATATAGGAGTTATTACTGGTGTTGTAGCTGGTTCCGCACTTAGTATTGGTTATATTTTGACTGTTGCGGTTAGTATCGCTTCAGGTGTTGATCAAATTGTATCTGCCTTTGCTGTACTAGAGCCATATCGAATATTATTATGCGTGGTAATTATTCTACTTATGACATTAGGGAATCTAAGAGGAATTAGAGAATCTGCTAAAATATTTAGCTTACCTACATATTTGTTTATCTTTTCTATTTTGACTATGTTGGTTGTTGGTATGATAAAAATAATGAACGGATATGTACCAGAACCTATTCACGTAGCTCAGAGTACATTAGAACCATTAACGTTATTTATCATACTCAAAGCATTTACCAATGGCTGTGCTGCATTAACAGGTGTTGAAGCAGTTAGTAATGCGGTACCAAATTTTAAAGAACCTTCAGCAAAAAATGCAAAATCCGTACTTGTGTTACTTTCAGGACTAGTATTAATTGTTTTTGGGGGAACCTCTATCCTTGCAAATTATTATCCTGTTGATCCAGAGGGTGGCGCGATGCTGGTACAAATGGCTGGAATGATTTTTGGCAGGTCAAATCCTTTGTTTTATGTTATTACAGGTTTATCTTTCGCTATACTCGTATTAGCAGCAAATACAGCATATTTTGGATTTCCTAACTTGATTTCTATTATGGCAACGGAAGGATACGTCCCAAGGCAACTAAATATGAGAGGTGACAGGTTAAGTTATTCGAATGGAATTATATTGTTGTCTGGAATAGCAATTGTATTAACTGTAGCATACAAGGCAAATGTAACATCTTTAATCGGGTTATACGCAATTGGAGTTTTCATATCATTTACATTATCCCAAACGGGTATGCTTTTAAAATGGGTACGAGAAAAAGGGAAAAATTATATTTTTAAAGCTATGGTTAACGGTCTTGGAGCACTCGTTACATTTGCCGTTGTAATTGTAATAGCAATAACTAAATTTGCACAGGGAACATGGATTGTAGTAATTGTAATCCCTATTATGGTTTACCTTATGATGATGGTAAAACAACATTACAATGCAGTGAAAACACAACTGAGGATAAAACCGGAAGAATTCAAAAATATAAAGATACTAGGAGATAATAAATATAATAATCGTGTTATTGTTCCTATAGCAAGTGTAAATCGTTCTAGTATTAGGGCATTGCAATTCGCAAGATCAATTTCAAATAATGTTGTCGCTTTTTCCGTTGCTATTGATGAGGAAAGTGGCGAGGAAGTAAAGGAAAGATATAATAAATTAAATTCAGATATACCTCTTATCGTGAAATACTCACCTTTTAGATTGGTAGTTGATCCTCTACTTGAATTTATTGAATCAGAAGAATATGATTGTAAAGAGATGATTACCGTAATTCTGCCACAGTTTTCGGTTAAACGAAGTTGGCATAAAATATTACATAACCAAACCAGAGTATTTGTACAAAGAGAATTACTTAAACATAATAATATTGTCGTTTCAGTAATACCTTTACAGTTAGATGATGATGAAATAGCTCTAAGAAAATCAGGAGACAGTAAATAAATAACATTAGTGACAAGGTGGTTATTGTGGTTCATATGGGAAGGGTTATCTTGACCCATTGGGTAGTGTGATTAATATTGTATCTTTGGTAAAAATTTAACTCTTTCTTGGCAAAAATTCAGATATGAATTTAACCAAGAAGGAGTTTTTTATAGGGGAATCGCTAAAAGTCAATTGAGAGAGATGATTAAAGAGCATGGCATTGAAGATGTAAGTGACATATATTCATTTTTCATAGATAGTTTCAAGGATATGTTATAGGAAATATTATAACAGAAATATCAGGAATGGACGTATCTTTGAGGTATCATATAAATGATAAAGGAGATATTCAAACAAGATTAATTTCTTTTTAAGGCGTAATGTAAATGATAAAGAGAATACAGAATTTTTAGCAGCTTTTGGAGAAATGAGGAAAGTATTTTAAGGATAGGTATAAACAGATGGTAAGTGAAGCGCGTACTCTAGCAGATGTTGGTGAAATAGATAGCGTTTAGGTTAAAGTATGGAATAAAAATTTAAGTAATTTAGCGAGTGAATACGTGAGTAAATGAGTTTTTAAAATGGTGTCATTCTCATTCCGCGTCTCAGCTTCATAAATAAAAAAAAACCTAAAGGGTTTACTTTTAATATATGGTGCCGAAGGTCGGACTTGAAGTCGGCGCCCGACCTGCGATGTAGTTTTCAATATATTTAGGAGCTCATATGTAATTAACTACTTTATAAAAGTTTATGGTGTCGTACTCATCCCATCATCAACACAAAAAATAAAAAAAAGCTCAAGAGCTTTGTTTCATTTTTGGTGCCGAAGGTCGGACTTGAAGTCGGCGCCCGACAGGCAATGTAGTTTTTAATATATTTATGTGTTAAGATTTGATTGATTGTTTTATATAAGTTTATGGTATCGTACTCATCCCGACTCTCAACTTCATAAATTAAAAAAAAACCCTAAAGGGTTTACTTTTAATATATGGTGCCGAAGGTCGGACTTGAACCGACACGAGTGTTACCTCACTGGATTTTGAGTCCAGCGCGTCTGCCAATTCCACCACTCCGGCATTACCTGCATGTATTATAATAACACATATGTAAAGGGATATCAAATACTATTTTATTTTTTTCATTTTGTTTAAGTGTATAATGAAATAACCAAGTAATTAATTAAAAATGATTGACCAGTAGAATTTTGAACTAGTGTAAACATGACACTACTACTATGAAAGAGTCTTGAATTACACTAAGGATACTATAATGTTAAAGAAAATACTGAACTGAGCATGAAAGATATAAGTGAAAAGCTTTATTAAAATATAAAGTATTAAAAGTTAAAGTATTAAAAGTTAAAGTAATAGATGGTGAGAAAGCAAATGTAAAATCATTAGATTGCACAAGATGTGTAAAATATTAATGAATTAGTAAAGTATTAAATAATAATTATTTAACAGAATGACAGAAAAGAAAGGAAAGTTGTTAATGATAAGACAGTTAGACTATTATTCAATGAAAAATGTAGGTGATACCTATGATCATTAAAATATTGGTGGAAAACACTACAACTTCAGATAAATTTAAGGCTGAACATGGACTCAGTATATATATTGAAACAAAGAAACATAAACTCATTTTTGATTTGGGAGCAAGTGCTTTATTTGTAGAAAATGCTGAAAAAATGGGTATTGATCTTTCAGGGGTTGACTTGGTCATGATTTCTCATGGTCATTATGATCATGGTGGCGGGCTAAAGGCTTTTTTGGATGTAAATTCTAAAGCTAAAATATATCTGAATCACAAAGCGTTCCATAAGCATTACGGGAATAAACCAAGTGGAGAAAATGTCTATATTGGCTTGGATGAAGAATTAGAACAAAATGACCGCTTAATTTTTGTGGCAGATCACCTGATAATAGACGATGATCTTGAATTATTTTCAAATGTTAAAGGTAAGAGATTTAATCCGTCTGGGAATCAAGAGCTACTCATGGAGTATAGAACTATGCTGGTGCAAGACGATTTTGCTCATGAGCAGAATCTAATTATTGAAGAAGGCGGCAAAACCTTATTAATTTCCGGGTGTGCTCATAATGGAATTGTAAATATTATGGATTATTTTCATATGCTAAAAAACGGGTTTCCAACCTATGTTATTGGCGGATTGCATTTATATAATCGTTCAAGAAATAAGGTTGAAGATCCCGAAGTAGTCAGGGGAATAGGTGAGTATCTCAAAAGTACAGGCTCAAAATTTTATACCTGTCACTGCACTGGAATTGAACCTTATAAAAATTTAAAAGAGATTATAGGAGAAAAAATTAAGTATCTGGCAACAGGAAGTCAATTAAATATATAAATTAAGTAGAATATAGAGAATGAAGAAGATCACCCAAGTATAGTCAGCAGAACATTTGATGTGAGCCTTTTGTCTAGTGAAGGTTTGTTTTGTGAGGTTGTTACAGGTTGCGAAATAAACAAGAAGGATTCTATACATATACTATAATTAATTTTAAGTAGATGATGCAAGTAAATATCTAAATTATACCTATAGTTATGTAAATGATATTTATATATAGATTAGTTTATATGTTACGTTTTGTGAATTAAAAGTAGGATAAAAATTTAGTTTCACGCACACTAATTATGGATATTTGTCGAATTATACAATTGCTATTGTGTTTCTAAAATAGCTCATTTATAATGGTAGGAGTGAAATTATAAAATAAAATACGTTAGGAAGAGAAAAATGGAAAAGTACTTTAAATTAAAAGAAAACAATACAACCGTTTCTACAGAAGTAATGGCTGGTTTTACAACATTTTTTGCTATGTCATATATTGTTTTTGTCAATCCAGCAATATTATCGTTAACGGGAATGCCTTCACAAGCTGTATTTTTAGCAACAATTATTGCAGCAGCAGTTGGTACATTGGTCATGGGCATTTTTGCAAATGTTCCTTATGCGCAAGCACCTGGTATGGGTCTTAATGCATTCTTTACTTTTACAGTAGTTTTTGCTTTGGGATTTACGTGGCAAGAAGCTTTAGCAATTGTATTTCTTTGTGGACTTTTTAATATTCTTATTACAGTGACAAGAATTCGTAAGATGATTATTAAAGCCATTCCAGAAAGTTTGCAAAATGCAATTGGTGGTGGTATAGGTGTGTTTATCGCCTATATTGGGATCAAAAACGCAGGTTTATTACAATTTACATCTGATTCTGGTACGATTAATGCTATTAATAATGCGCCATATAATATGGCAACGACTACCTATGATGGTGGTATTACATCAATTGTTACAAGTGGCGGAATTATTCCAGCTTTAGTTAACTTTACACAATCTGGAGCATTGCTCGCTTTAATCGGTTTAATTATTACTGTGATTTTATTGGTGAAAAATGTAAAAGGCGCAATCTTAATTGGTATTGTTGCGACTACACTTATTGGTATTCCAATGGGAATGGTAGATTTATCAGCAATTGGAAATTCATCTAATTCCTTAGGGAATGCAATTTCTGAATTAGGAATAACTTTTGGTGCTGCCTTTGGTCGTGCTGGAATGGGATCACTATTTGCTGATGGAGCTAGATTACCACTAGTATTGATGACTATTTTTGCATTTAGTTTAGCAGATGTATTTGATACCATAGGTACATTTATCGGTACTGGTCGTAAAACAGGAATATTTAGTGCTGAAGATGAAAAAGATTTAGAAAATGGTTCAGGGATTAGTTCAAAAATGGACAAAGCTTTATTTGCAGATGCTATTGCTACATCAGTAGGAGCAGTTTTTGGAACATCTAACACAACTACCTATGTAGAGAGTGCTGCAGGTATTAGTGTCGGTGGACGTACTGGTTTAACTAGTGTGGTTGTAGCAGTATTGTTTTTGTTAACTAGCTTATTTGCTCCTATTATCGGAATTGTTCCAACACAAGCAACAGCACCAGCGTTGGTTTTAGTTGGAATTATGATGATGTCTGCGTTCTTAGAAATTAACTGGAATGACCTAGAAGAAGCAATTCCTGCATTCTTTGCTTCAATCTTCATGGCATTTGCATATAGTATTTCTTATGGTATCGCGGCAGGATTTATCTTTTACGTTATTGTAAAAGTTGCAAAAGGAAAAATGAGTGAAATACATCCGGTTTTATGGGTAGCAACAGGGTTATTTATTTTAAACTTTATTATTCTAGCAAATATCTAGTTAAGTTAGAGTAGTTATACTCAGCATAATCATAAGGAATTCATGTCTACGCCAGAATTTCATTACCTAAACATGTATAATGTTGCATTTTAGAGGGAATAAAGTGTAGATGAATATATAAAAAGAATCATCGTTTAACGATTAGCGGTGATTCTTTTTTACGTAAGAAAAGTGATGCTTTTCTAATAAATAAAAGACGGTGTTAGGCATCAAATATTATATTGCAATCTAAAAAAAATAAGAATATAATATATACGCATATAAGTATGTTGTTGTAAAGAGGTGAAAAAATGGTTAAATTGCTAAATATATTTAAAGTGTTATCTGATGAAACCCGGCTAAGAATCTTAGTTTTGTTGTACCACAATAAGATGTGTGTGTGTCAGATGCAAGGAGTACTAAAAGAATCCCAACCCAAGATTTCTAAACATTTGGCAAAACTCCGTGACATGGGATTTGTTAGAGACGAAAGACAAGAACAATTTATATTCTATTACTTACAAGAAAATAACAAAACACTTAATCATATATTAAAAAACATTCTAGAAGATGTGGAACAGTATCCTGTTATTAAGACTGATTTAATAGAAATGAAGGATGCCCATAAGTATATTGAAATCAAGAAAAAGGAATTAGCTCAAGATTAAGTAAAAAGCCTAGAGAAATCTGTACTAGGATGGAAAAGAAATAATATAAACGATAAAAGGAGTGGATGTAATGAGTATTTATCTAGACAATGCAGCAACATCTTATCCGAAACCACAATCGGTCATTGATTCCATGTGCAATTTTATGATGAATATTGGTGCTACCTCTGGTAGGGGAGCGTATGAAAAGGCAATTAAATCAGATATGCTGGTTTATCAAGTAAGAAAAAGTATAGCAAACTTATTTAATTTCAATGACCCCAAAAAAGTTATCTTTACATCTAATATTACGGAATCATTAAATTTAGCCCTAAGAGGGATTCTCACAAAAGGAGATCATGTAATTACAAGTTCTATTGAACATAATGCAGTATGGCGCTGCCTTAAAACATTAGAGAGGGACATGGGGATAACTATTTCCAAGGTCCCTTGTAATAAAGAAGGGGTTACGAACCCACAAGACGTTGAAAACCTAATTTGTGATAATACAAAGATGGTAGTGTTTAACCATGCATCTAATGTGTTAGGGACCGTACAACCTATAAAGGAAATTGGACAAATTTGCAAGACTCATAAAATACCATTCTTGGTGGACTGCGCTCAAACTGCAGGTGTATATCCTGTTGATGTAATTGATGATCATATCGATATATTGGCATTTACGGGGCATAAAGGTTTACTGGGTCCTATGGGAACAGGTGGATTAGTGGTGAATTGTGATATAGATATTAGTCCTCTTAAAGCTGGAGGAACTGGGGGCGACTCAGCTTATGAGTATCAACCCGATTACTATCCCAATAGATTAGAAACAGGTACATTAAACGTTCCAGGTATTATAGGTCTTGGTGAGGGCATAAAATTTATACGAAAAATTGGAGTAGAAAATATTCACAAGAAAGAAGAATACTTGACGAGTTATGCATTTGATCGGTTGCAAGAAATTGAAAATATTCAGATTTATGGACCTAAAGACAGTGAAAAAATTATTGGTGTAATTTCTTTTAATATGAAGGACAAAGCCGGTGAAGAAGTAGCTTATGAACTGGATCAAGATTTTGACATTATGATTCGAGCTGGACTCCATTGCGCCCCTGGAGCACATGAATTAATTGATACAGTAAAAGTAGGGGCTTGTAGAATAGGGATTGGATATTTCAATGAAAAAGAAGATATCGATGCTTTGGTGGACGCACTGAAAAAAATTAACAAATAATAAGAAGAGTTAACTTTATTACTTACTACACCAGAAGAGATATGTAAAATTTATGAAAAAGCTGAGACTTTATAGAATCAATTTTATATTTTCATTTTACACATTTATTATACTATTAATATTGACAAGTATCAATGTGAATAGTATAATAAACACATTGATGATTATCAATACTATTGTAGATAAATCAAAGGAGAAATTAAATGAAAACACATGCAGGATATGTACCCATTTTTAAAGCGTTATCTGATGAAACTAGACTAAAGATTGTGGAAATGTTATCTTGTGATGAAATGTGTGCATGCGATATCTTGGAGTCATTTCAGATTACCCAGTCAACCCTTTCATATCATATGAAGATCTTAACAGAATGCGGTCTGATCAATAGTAGAAAAGATGGAGCATGGATGAGATATCAAGTAAATAAAGAGCAAATCTCTAAAATAAAAACATTCTGGGATCACATAACCATAGAAAACGAGAGTTGTATTTGTAAAACTGTCAAAAAAGAACACAAATGTAACTAGAAATAATGTAGAGGTACCTAAAAATGATGACTATAGAGGGAGTAAAATAAAAAAATGAGTAATTCAAAAATTAAATATGAATCAATTTATTTATTGTAGCTAACTATCAAAATATATAAAATATGCATATATGAGCATTCGTGAATATAAGGTTATAGGTAGTTTAAGTAAAAGGAGGTGGAGAATAAATGACAGATATTTTTAAAGCATTGTCTGAGGAAAGTCGGCTTAGAATATTATCATTGCTACAAGAAAGTGAAATGTGTGTTTGCGAAATTGAAGACAGTTTACATTTGACACAGTCCAATGCATCAAGACATCTAACAGCACTTAGAAAATGTGGCATCCTTGAAAGTTATAAACAAGCCCAGTGGTCATACTATCGAATAAGCGATGATTTTAAACAACAACATAGTGAACTTTGGGCATACTTGCAAAGCAAGTTGCGAGAAATACCAACGTTTCAGACAGACTATGATGAATTTATAAACTGTAGAGAGAAAGATCGCTGCACTGGTAATGAATAAAAAATGAAGAGGAGTGATTACCATGAGTAAAGAAAACACATCAGGAATTAATTTTTTTCAAAGGTATTTAACACTATGGGTGGCCATTTGTATGGTAGTAGGTGTATTAATTGGTAAATTAATACCAGAAATTCCCGCTTTTCTTGATCAATTCGAGTATGCAAATGTGTCCATTCCTACGGCTATACTTATTTGGGTAATGATTTATCCTATGATGATGAAAGTAGATTTCCAGAGTGTAAAGGATGTGCGTAAAAATCCAAAAGGTCTATATGTCACATGGATTACCAATTGGCTAATCAAGCCCTTTACTATGTTTGGACTTGCAAGTTTCTTTTTTTACATCGTATTTAAAAATCTAATTCCACCTGATCTTGCAAAACAATATCTGGCAGGTGCAGTACTTCTTGGCGCAGCTCCTTGTACAGCAATGGTATTTGTATGGAGCCACTTAACGAAAGGAAACCCTGCTTACACCGTTGTACAGGTAGCAACAAACGACTTAATTATCCTAGTTGCTTTTATTCCTATTGTAAAATTTTTACTTGGGATTGGCAATATATCCGTTCCATGGGATACATTAATCTTGTCAGTTGTACTTTTCGTGGTGGTTCCCCTAGCAGCTGGTGTTTTAACAAGGATGAATATAACAAAGAGAAAGGGGTTAATATATTTCGAAACTCAATTCTTACCAAAGTTTGATAATGCAACCACAGTTGGGTTACTACTCATGTTGGTACTAATATTCTCATTTCAAGGTAATGTTATTTTAAACAATCCCTTGCACATTGTATTGATAGCTATACCCTTGACTATTCAGACCTTCATGATTTTCTTTATTGCCTACTTTGCAAGTAAAGCTTTAAAATTACCACATGATATTGCAGCCCCAGCAGGAATGATTGGAGCATCTAATTTCTTTGAACTGGCAGTAGCTGTTGCAATTGCACTATTTGGCATGGAATCTCCTGCTGCACTTGCTACAACTGTAGGTGTATTAACGGAAGTACCGATTATGCTGTTGTTAGTTAAGTTCGCAAACAAAACCCCTCATTGGTTTCCGAAAGTTGGAAAGTAGAAAGTTGGAAAGTAGAAAGTAGAAAGTTGGAATTTTAAGAAGAATTTCGATAAGATTCCAACCAACCAATCAACTAAACAACAAGAGAGCTCAATTGTATAACAATATAGTAAAAAAACGTACTGTTGGAATTATCTAAAGTAAAAGTAGTTATTATGAAAAGGTTCCAACTGTCCAACATTCCAACAAAAAGCTTCGCTCAACGAATAATTAGTAGGTGAAGAAAGAAAATTCATACTAATTAATAAAAAATCGGAGGAGTAAAAAATGAAAAAAGTTGCTTTTATATGTGTACATAACTCTTGTCGTTCACAAATTGCAGAGGCACTAGGAAAACATCTTGCTAGTGATGTGTTTGAAAGTTATTCCGCAGGAACAGAAACTAAACCACAAATCAATCAAGACGCTGTAAGGCTTATGAAAAAACAATATAATATTGATATGGAAAAGACTCAACACTCCAAATTAATTGATGAACTTCCTCCAATTAATGTAGTCATTACCATGGGGTGTAATGTTGTGTGTCCATATTTACCTAGTGAATATAAGGAAGATTGGGGACTTGATGATCCTACAGGAAAAAATGATGAAGAATTTATAGCGATTATTAAAGAGATAGAAAAGAAAGTCAAAGAACTTGCAAATAAGTTAAGCATGTAGATATAGTAAAAAATGAAAATACGGAAAAGATGGCTACTATACTGTTTAGGAGTCATTTTTTTTAGATTTCATTAGTAGGTTAGTAATAGTTAAAGTGTTATAGTAAATTGCAAATATCAAGTGGAAATGTGTTGTTGAAAATTATGATTAAAAGGTATATAATTAATATATACTCATATGGGTATATATTCGTATGTTTATGTTTTTGCATGAACAAAATATGGGTACACATACAGCGTAAGCAAAAGAGATAGGACAAAATAAATAGTAAATAAATTAGAGGGGTAGATTAAATGGAAAACAATCAAAATGAAAGTAAATTGAAAAAGCATGGGTTAAAAATTATCATTCCAATCCTCATTGTCATTGTGATTGCTGGGATATGGTTTACTAAAAATCAAAATAAGGTACCTACAAAAATAGAAGCAAATCTTGATAAGTCACCTACAACAACAGAATCCAATCCTGATTTTGCTTTGCATGTCACAAAGAAATTAGATATGGAAAAGCTTAAATCTTACGGAGTGCCCATTATCATTGACTTTGGTGCAGATTCCTGTATCCCATGTAAAGAAATGGCGCCTGTCCTAGAGAAACTTAACCAAGATTTGAAAGGCAAAGCAATTATCAAGTTTGTAGATGTATGGAAATATCCCGAGTTGGCACAAGAGTATCCATTGAGTGTAATTCCTACTCAAGTATTTTTTGATCAAGAAGGTAAACCATATACACCTGCTGATGCAGAAGGTGCACAAATGAAGACATACTCTTCAAAGGATGGAAAGGATCACACATTTACTACTCATGAGGGTAAGATGACAGAGGAGATGATTCTTGCTGTACTTAAAGAAATGGGAATGAAAGATGATTAATCAGTGGCTGGATACATTGGCAGTACTTATATCTAAAAGTTTTTGGTTAGCACCCCTTCTGGCGCTCTTAGCAGGAGTATTAACTTCTATCACACCCTGCGCCCTGACAAGTGTCCCTCTTGTGATAGGATATGTTGGGGGTACTGGAAATCATGATCCCCAAAAATCGTTTAAACTATCACTTGCGTTTGCGTTTGGAACGGCTGTCACCTTTACAGCTCTTGGAACGGCGGCATCCCTACTTGGTCAACTTATGGGAACCTCAAGTAAGTTGTGGTATATTGCACTAGGGGTGTTAATGGTACTCATGACACTCCAAATTTGGGGGATCTATCAATTTATACCTTCTACATACCTTGCAAATAAAACAACGAAAAGGGGGTACCTAGGAGCATTTATTGCAGGAATATTTGGAGGAGTATTCTCATCACCTTGTTCAACGCCTGTATTAATTGTATTGCTGGGAACTGTGGCAAGAAGCGGTAATATGGCATGGGGTATTCTACTTTTGCTACTCTATTCAATTGGTCATAGCATCATCGTTTTGTTTGCAGGTACTTTTGTAGGGTTAGTAAATAAAATAATTTCTAATGAAAAATACAGTTTATTTAGTAAGAGTGTAAAAGTTATCATGGGTGGGATCATCCTTTTGATTGCCTTTTATATGTTTTATCTAGGACTTTAAATGTAGTTGGTGTAATCAATCATATAAGAAAAAAAAGAATGGAGATTTTTAGAATGAGTTTAGATGAAAAAACAAAGGAACTTGTTGCTATCGGTGCAGCCATTGGTGGTAATTGCATACCTTGTTTAGAATGGCATTATAAAAGATGTATGGAATTAGGTATACCCAGTAAAGAAATTCAAGAGGCTATTAATCTGGCGAAAAAAGTAAAGGAAGTACCAATCAAAAAGATTTATGAAATTGCAGACCAACTAGTAGATAAAGAATTGACATGAACAAAAAACAAGAATATAATGCTTATATACCCATATGGATATATAAGCGTTATTTATTATAAGAGTGTAAGTAGATAGATAAATTTATTTAAGGTGTTATCAGACAAAACACAACTCGCAATCTTAGTTCTGCTTTGCCTTAGGAAACTATAGGTTTATTAGAGGCAAGGAATGCTCAACGAATTATATAGAGATGCAAACAAAGGGGGAGTAAAATGAATTTTATATCACAAATTTTTAGATGGTTAAATGATCAATTGCTGATGATGAGTTGGTTATCAAATTTAGCAAAGTGGTTTACAGAAGAAGTTGTAGATTTGCCAATTGAGTCGAAAGTAGGTGGTAGTCTTCATTTCTTTATTTACGATACAATCAAAATATTCATCCTTTTATCCGTATTAATATTTATTATATCCTACATTCAAAGTTACTTTCCACCAGAAAGAACAAAGAAATTATTAGGAGGAATAAAAGGAATAAAAGGAAATATCTTAGGGGCTCTTTTGGGTACCATAACCCCATTTTGCAGCTGTTCTAGTATTCCGATTTTTATTGGGTTTACTTCTGCAGGGTTACCCCTTGGTATTACTTTTTCCTTTTTAATCTCTTCACCTTTAGTAGACTTAGCTTCGTTACTTCTACTAATGTCTTTCTTTGGTCCAAAGATTGCAATCGCTTATGTGGTTGTTGGACTCATTTTAGCTGTAATAGGTGGAACCGTAATTGATAAGTTAAAAATGGATAAATATGTAGAAGGATATGTAAAAGAAATCGAAGATGTAGATGTTGAACTTGAAGAGATGACTAAAGCACAAAGAAGAACATATGCCAAAGAACAGGTCATTGAAATATTTCAAAGGGTATGGCTTTATGTGTTGATCGGTGTGGGCATAGGAGCAGTAATTCACAATTGGATACCTCAGTCATTTATCGAAACAGCTATTGGTGCAGACAATCCATTTTCAGTTTTGATTGCAACTCTAGTAGGAATTCCTATGTATGCTGATATCTTTGGAACATTACCTATAGCAGAAGCTTTATTTGGAAAAGGGGTTGGTATTGGTACAGTATTAGCTTTTATGATGGCTGTTACAGCACTGTCTTTACCTTCTATTATTATGCTTAGTAAAGTAGTGAAGAAGAAGTTATTAGTACTATTTGTAACCATTGTATCAATTGGGATTGTTATCATAGGGTATTTATTTAATGCATTTTCATTTTTGTTGATCTAGAAAACAATAGTAAAAAATAGAAAAAGGAGATAGAATATATGATAATAAAGGTTTTAGGAACTGGATGCGCCAAATGTAATAAGTTAGAAGCAAATACTAGAAAGGCGATAGAGGAGCTAGGAATTGATGCAACGATAGAACATATCACAGATATGAAAGAAATCGTGTCCTATGGTGTACTGAAAACTCCAGCCCTTGTGGTAGATGAGAAAGTAAAAATTATGGGTAGAGTACCATCGAGTAAAGACATAAAGGAATTTCTTATAAACTAGGGTTCCTTTATGGTATAGGCCTTGCACAACCCACAAGATATTGGATATTTAAGAAAACATAGATATCGTATCTTAGATGGAAGCGCTTAACAAACAATAAAAAAGTAAAATGGGGTTGATTTGTGTGTTTTTAGAAGAAGTAATAGTTACGTTTATTGAGCCTTGCACAGCAGATGCTGAAAAAATAAGATTTAAAGCTAAATTTTCAAGAGATATTTCTGAAGCCCTCCCTTACGTAAATGCGCAGATGAAGAGAGCTCAGTATAATAACAAAATAGAAAGTCTTACGTATACAAAAGGGATTAAAATGATTACTATTTATAGTGAAACACTTGCAGTAGCAAAGGTCATTAATGAAACGGAAGTTTATGAAGTATGTGACAATATTAAAGACTTAATCAATGAAGCCTATGAAAAAAGGGATTCCATAGAACCACTATTTGAGACCAGAAAAAAACCTTCAGCTTTAATTATTTATAAATATTTACCTAAGACTAACTGTAAAAAGTGCGGTGAAGTTACGTGTATAGCATTTGCTACTAAGTTAATCTTAGGCGAATTCCCAATAGAACAATGTCCATGCTTACAGGATGTGGAAAATAAAGAAAACTTGGATAAAATAATGGAGATAGTATAAACAAGTTCCTTATTTTATGAGTACCTTAAGAATTATGGGAAATAAACTATATTTATTAATGTAAGATCATGCAATTCAATTTGTGAAGAACATTGGGATGTTACATTGAAGACGGTAGTTGAGAAGATAAAGGGCATTGATAACAAATAGACTTGTTATCAATGCTCTTTTACTTTTGAAGTAGATAAGTCAAGTCTTTTTATCGTCCACATTTAGTATACGTTACCGTAAACCATTATTCAAAACTATATGATTAATAGTAGGTTAGTGAGTTGAGATTTGATATAATGGAAAATAATAAAGTTTAATATGCATATGGAGGATATTTATGGATTTACAACAAAAGTACGAAAAACTAAAGGAAATATTAGAAAAAGCTGGTAGTGGCGCTATTGCTTACTCTGGTGGAGTAGACAGTACATTTTTATTAAAGGTTGCCTATGACCTACTTGGGGATAATATTATTGCAGTTACAGCCAAATCATCAACTTACCCTGAAAGAGAATATAATGAGGCCAAAGAATATATTGCAAAATTAGGTGCAAAACATATAACTATAGTATCTGAAGAGTTAGAGATAGAAGGCTTTTCAAAGAATCCAGTAAATCGGTGCTATTATTGTAAGACCGAACTTTTCTCGAAAGTAAAAGTAGAGGCAGATAAGTATGAGGTCAAACACGTATTTGATGGATCCAATCTAGATGATTCTGGAGACTTTAGACCAGGAATGAAGGCAGCAAAAGAACTTGGGGTAATTAGCCCTTTAAAAGATGCGCAGCTCACAAAAAACAATATTCGGGAACTCTCAAAAATTCTAGACTTACCCACCTGGAACAAGCCAGCCTTTGCTTGCCTTTCCTCTAGATTCCCATATGGAAAAGAAATTACTATAGAAAAGTTAGGTATGGTTGATCAAGGAGAACAATTATTATTAGATATGGGATTTAAACAACTACGAGTTAGACACCACGGTGAAATTGCTAGAATCGAAGTTGCTCCAGAAGAAAGAACTCGTTTTTTTGACCTAGAAATTATGGATGAAATAGGAAAAGAATTTAAGAAAATAGGTTTTCAATATGTAACCCTAGATATCATAGGTTATCGAATGGGTAGTATGAATGAGGTTCTAACAGAAAAAGAAAAAACATTGTAAACAATTAGTTCTCGAAATAGTGGTGGTTTAACTTTTGTTTAGATCCTTTAAAAGAGAAGTAAAGGCACAAACCAATGATGTTAGTAAATTCTAAATAAAGTGAGTGAACAGAAGATGAATGAAGAAATTTTAACAAAACTATTGCAGGATGTAAAAGGTGACAATATGAGTATTGAGGAAGCAGTAGAAAGTCTAAGGCAATTACCTTATCAGGATTTAGGGTTTGCTAAAATTGACAATCATAGACAACTTAGACAGGGTTACCCTGAAGTAATCTACTGCGCTGGCAAAACTCCACAACAAGTGACACAAATTGTGAAAGCTATGATTGACAGAGGAAGCAATGTTCTTGGAACTCGAGCAAACCCAGAAATGTATGCTCAGGTAAAAGAGATTTGTAAAGAGGCAGTTTATCATGAAGAGTGTAAAGTAATTACCATTCAAAAGGAAAAACCTCAGGTAACACAGTCTTATATAGTTGTCGTTACTGGTGGCACCTCAGATATACCAATTGCGGAAGAAGCAGTGGTAACTGCAGAAATGCTAGGAAATAAAGTAGAGAAAGTTTATGATGTAGGAGTAGCTGGCATACATAGACTATTTCATAAATTAGACGTGATTACAGGTGCAAAAGTTGTCATCGCTGTAGCAGGTATGGAGGGAGCTCTAGCGAGTATCTTAGGCGGTCTCGTTTCAAAACCAGTATTAGCAGTGCCAACTAGTGTAGGTTATGGAGCAAGCTTCGGCGGCCTAGCCGCACTTCTATCTATGTTAAATAGCTGCGCTAGTGGAACAGCGGTACTAAATATTGATAACGGATTTGGTGCAGGGTATATGGCCAGTATGATTAATAAATTAAAGTAGAAAGTGGAAAGTAGAAAGTGGAAACAATACTAAAGGTTTAAGTGGTATTCAATAAAAGTTCCAACTTTCCAACTTTCTGATTTTTGTAGGCAATCAAAGGAGATCAAATGAAAACCATTCTTATTGTAGAAGATGAAATAACTATCCAACTAGGATTAGAAAGAATTTTATTATCTATTGATTCAAATCTTAATATTATCAAAACAGCATATGCTGGGGAAGCGCTAGAGCTTGCTCAAAACAATATAATCCATGCATTCCTCTTAGACATTCAGCTTTCAGATTACACAGGTTTGAAATTAGGGGAACAAATAAGAAAAATAAATTCTTATAAATTCACACCGATTATCTTTATTACGGCAATCCCATCTAAAGAAATAATTGCGTATAAACAATTTCATAGCTACGATTATATTATAAAGCCTTTTACAGATGAAGAGATCAGGGAAACCATGGATACAGTAATCAATTATTATGAAACTCCAATAGTGAAAGAAAGTACCATACTTAGATTAAAGCACAAAGAGATTAGTTATAATTATCGACAAAAAGATATTTTATACATAGAGGCAAGAAATAGGAAACTAATGATTTCAACAGCAAAAGAAGTAGCTGCTTTTTCAAGATATACCTTAAGTTCTATTGAAAAAGAGTTAAAGGATAATTTTTTAAGATGTCATAAAGGGTTTATTGTAAATGTAGATTATATCGATAAAGTAGATAAAAGGAGACTCTCTATCTATCTCAGAAATTCACCAGATCCTATTCCAATAGGAAGGAAATATATAGACCAGTTAAAAGAGGTAGGTTTATGAGTGTACTGCAAAATACTATATTAACATTCTTTGATGTCTTGTCTTACGCATTACTATCCTGTAAACTATTTAGTATCCACATTACAAGGAAAATATTCTTACACATTGTGTTGTTTTCAATAATCTCAGGAACATTGGGCTATTATGTCGATAAAAAGTATGCATCATTTATTGGATTATTCGGATTGATTTTTCTTTTTATCATACATTATAAGAGAAGAATAGTTCAAATACTATTTTCGTATATCATCTGCACAGTAATCATAATAACAGTACAGGTGTTACTCATATCAATATCAAATGCATTTATACATAATTTTCATATGGACTTTTCTCTTTCCTTGATAAACCAATTAATAGCACTACTGTTTATACTGATAATCTACCACAAAATACCTTTAGAGACATTTATGGACTATATAACGAGTAAAAATAAAATATTTTTCTATTTATTGGTGAATATATTTATACTATTATTTATCATGGTTATTTATTGGCATAGTAATATTGATGGATTTATTAATAACATCATCATGATATCAGTTTTTGCTATCTCCATAATCGTAATTAATTTTGTTGTTTTACATAACGGACTAAAAAACAAAGTACAAGAAGAAGAATTGCGTATTTATCAAAGGTATAGCCCTATTATAGAGGAATTGATTGATGAACTTAGATCTAAGCAGCATGAATTTGATAATCACTTACAGGCACTAAATATGGCAATAGCTTTAGAAAATACTCAAAAATATAATTATGATATAGTAGAATATACCAAAGGAATGAATAGAAACGATAATCTGGCTGATTTGATAAAGTTACATAATAAGCTTATTGCAGCTTTACTATATAGCAAGAAAAAGCAAGCTCTTGAGAGTAATACTGAATTTGAGATCCATCTAAAAACCTATGCCATTAATTCTCCAATCAAAGAATTTGAATTAGTAGAAATATTGGGAATACTAATAGATAATGCCCTTGAAACCAATGTAGAAAATAATAAAGTTGTGCTAGAAATTCTTCAGCTAGAGGATATCAACCAGATCAAAGTGATGAATAAGTATCCGTATCTACCTAAAGAAAGAATGGAGGAATTCTTTAAACCAGGGAAAACCACAAAAGATAAAGCCAGAGGTTATGGATTGCACCGCCTAAGAGCGATATGCAAGAAATATGAGGCTCAGATAATTGTGGATAATGTAATGATTGATCAAGACAATTATGTAGTTTTTAAAGTATCTTTTTCTGATACATAGAAAAATTGTAGTACTTTGTATAGTAAAACTGATCAAGTGACTATAGTGACACCTATATCTGATTAAACGACATATATTTATCTTTAAAATTGTTGTTTAGACACCTATAGGTGTCGTTTGCGCATAAGGGGTTGAAAATGAACGTCAAAATGGTAGTATGAAAGGAAAGTGATTGATAAAAGTTTAGAATTATTATTTATGATAATACATAGATATAAGATATTTATGAAGATGAAATTTATGATAAAGGTAAGTAAGGTGGATAGTCATTATGGTAAATAAAAAAAGTCGAATATATGTATTGGTACTAATATTCTGTTTCACAATAGTTTACTTTGGGTGTATCCCTTTAAAAATAGTAAATGGAAGATTGGTTATGAGCTTATCACAGTACATAGCTGTAGATGCATCAGTAAGCAATGAAGGTAGGAAATCAGTTTCCCCTATCATTGTAGAATACAAGAATTTAGATTGTTCAGAGATAGAAAAGTTATATATCAATAATAAAGAGATCATATCTCAGGAATTGATAAAAGGAGAAGAGTCAAATAACAATAGGACTCTTCATTACAAATTCCAGGATAGGTCATCAGTAGTCACTGGAGTGACCGATTTTGAGTATTGTACTGAATTATCTAATAACCTAACGAAACTAATAGATGTAGATCATCCTGATTTATTTGATTTACATCGAGAAAATCATGAACAATTAGAATTTTCACCGAAAAATGTAGTTATTGTTAAGGTGTTAGAACAACTGAATAATATAGGTATCCAAAATAGTAAGCTGAGTAATATTTATTCATTTAATGATCGAGAGTTAAACAAAATAAAACAAGGGTTATTAGCTTCCCCTCTAAAACAAGAAGGGAAACATGATGTTGGAGCTAATCTATTCTGACCAAAACCTGACGATCTATCTTGTCCAGAAATTGCTGATATTCATGTCAGATCAA
>MCHG01000259.1_pt1 | contig 21964 bp, 17 predicted proteins | sample 787351 | NCBI WGS metagenome assembly MCHG01 (sample SAMN05430296, study PRJNA330682) | permafrost metagenome | biome: Cold desert; feature: permafrost; material: soil; isolation source: enrichment culture inoculated with soil incubated with H2/CO2 at 20 degrees... ... | reverse complement strand
ATGAAAGTGTTAACCGTATATAAGTGATTTGATTTGGGATAGAAAAGAAACGAAAAGTGCAACATTCTATTATAAATCTAACAGTTCTGTACTTTTACGACGCTCTCGATATAAGTTGAATTATAGTATCAGTATTATGTTAGAGAGTATACAACTTATTTTTCCCATTTTTTATATTTTCCTTAATGCATCTTCTTTCGCTCTTTATGGAATGGATAAATTCAAGGCACGAAAGGGAACATGGAGAGTTTCAGAGCAGAGCCTTCTGATTGCTTCTTTCTTCGGACCAATCGGCGCATGGTTCGGTATGCAGCATTTCAGGCATAAGACCCAGAAGCCTATATTTAAATTTCTGGTACCTTTATTTATTGGAATTCACATCCTTTTAGTGCTCTGGATCAATTTTTAAGCTGAAGAAGTTTGGTTTCAGGATGGATAAATCCTTAAAGTTGCCTTGAACTCATCCCAGAAAATATTTTATTGTTAATCAGTGGGAGTTTTCAGAATTGCTTTCATTATCAGAAAATTGATCGATTATTCAGAATACAAGATTCAAGAAGCAAATTTTCAGTTTTAGAATGAGCTCTTAGGGAAGAAACTGTGAGAAAAGCATCAATATAAAAAGTTAAATATCGAGTTTTCCCGGAGACTCTCCATGGAAAAATCGGGATTTGTGGAGATTGAGAGAATTATTTGGATAATTCCTCTTCCACCTCTTCAGCTCCGGCTTCAAGTTCTTGTTTTTGCTGAGGGTCAAATCGAAGTAAGAGTGCCTGAAACTCCCCGACGTGCGTTTTTTCTTCCTTTGCAACATCCATGAGGATCGCTTTTATATCCTTATTTTTAGTCAGGCTGGCCATTTGCTCATAAAGGTTTACGGCATCAAGCTCAGCGATAATCGCTGCTCTTAGAATTTCCTTATCAATATTTTCTTCGGATACGTTCTGAAGGTCTACAGGTATTTTGGATAACAAACTATTCACCCCTATTTCTTGTATATGCGAATGTAACAATAAATATTTGGCTCTTCGCTATTCCTTATGGGTAAGATGCTTTTTCAATTTACCCGCATTGGTTTTTGTGATGATATCCACACGAAACAGCGGAGAGCCAAATATTTTTACCACTATAATTATTAATTGTCCCAACCCCTATCGTTTTAAATTCTCCCATTTAGGCGTCGATTTCTTCACTTTCATCTCTTCTTTTCCTTACCTTCTGATTTTTCCAGTGTCTTTCGTCAGTCATCTATCTGCTTAATCGGCAATGAAAGATCAGCTGTAGCTGATCCTGTAAATTGCATTATTTTTATCGTCCGAAACAAGCAGAGCTCCGTCAGGCATTACAAGGACATCCACAGGCCTTCCCCAGGCTGCAAGCCCCTTGAGCCAGCCCTCGGCAAAGGGTTCGTAGCTAACAGCTGTTCCATTTTCCAGCCTTACAAGGCTAACCCTGTATCCGATGGGAATTTTCCGATTCCATGAGCCGTGCTCAGCGATAAAGATCTGGTTTCTATACTCTTCAGGAAACATTGTGCCCGTGTAAAAGGTCATTCCAAGGGCAGCAACATGCGGTCCCAGTTTAATTTCCGGAGGTGTGAATTCCGAGCAGTTCCTAAGTCCTCCGAATTCCGGGTCAGGAATATCGCCTCCATGGCAGAAGGGAAAACCAAAATGCATTCCCTTTCGAGGTGCCCGGTTAAGTTCGTCCGGAGGTATGTCATCTCCAAGCCAGTCCCGCCCATTGTCAGTGAACCACAACTCCCCAGTTTCAGGATGCCAGGCGAAACCGACTGTGTTCCGGACCCCTTTTGCAAAAATCTCAGGCTGGCTTCCGTCCGGCTCCATCCTCATGATTGTTCCATAACGCTCGTCTTCTCCTTCCTTGTTACAGACATTACATGGCATTCCCACAGGCACATACAACTTTCCGTCAGGACCGAACTTAATGTATTTCCAGCCGTGTGCACGATCGGATGGGAACTTATCATTGACCACAACGGGTGCGGGTGGATTTTCAAGCGTTGCTTCGATGTTATCATAGCGGAGAACCCTGGAAACCTCAGCAACATACAGAGAACCATTCCTGAATGCCACCCCATTTGGCATATCCAGACCCTCGGCAAGCACAAACACTTCGTCGGCTTTACTGTCATTGTTTCGATCAAGGACAGCATAGACCTTACCTGCATCCCGGCTTCCGACAAAAAGAGTACCGTTTGGGCTAAGAACCATTGATCTTGCACCCTCAATATTCTCGGCATAGTAATCAATGGAAAAACCAGGCGGAAGTTTAATACAGGCAAGTCCTGTCCCGTTTTCGCCGCAGTCACTAATTGGCACTGTTCTCAGGACGGCATAAGTTGCGAAAACAAGGACAATAATGGCAAGAAACCCAAATATTAACATTTTTACCTTCATTTTCCCCTCTATTTTGCTTTAAATCGATTTGCTTTAAATTAATTGTCATATGAGAGTCTTTGCAGTCTCGACAAGCTCTTTTTCGGCCTCAGGACTTGCATACCCATGCCCTTTCCAGCGGATAATTCCCTTTTGATCCAGCAAAAAAACATAGGCGAAGTTAGTGTCTTCCATCCCAAGGGCTTCCTGGTAGTCTGAGTAATCCCCGTAAAAGGTGACCACGTTATTATGTTTCTCTACGGGAATTCCGCCTCTCATTCCGGAGTCAATCATCCAGGAGAGAACTTTCCATGCCGCGTTTATCATAGGGACCTCGTAGATAGCAAACCTGCTATCTTTCCCGAATTTCAGCTCTAAAGGCTGAGCCCAGGAGTCAATCATGCTCTGGGCACTGCGCACAAAAGCAATATAGATGAGTGTCACCTTTCCTTCGGCAGTCTCCGGAAGGGTCACAACCTTGCCTGCAAGGGATTTTGATGTTACCTTTGGAAAAGGTTGCCCGATAATATTTTTTCCGATTTTTATAGGATCTGTACCCTGTTTTGAGGTGTATTGCTCTTCTTTAATGAAACTCCCCCCCTTTTAAGAACCAGGAATAAATGACTGAGACTATGTCCATGTTATAATATTTCCCGTATTGTAGAAATGCTTTTTTGAAATCACGTTAATACTTTCACTCGACTTCCTCAAGCCTTTTTTACATGTTCTATTCTATCTTACAGTAATGCCTATCTCCAATTCTAAAAAAAACAATACTGAAAGGCGGATCGTCCTCCATGTAGATATGGACAGCTTTTTTGTATCTGTGACGATCAGGGAATAACCGGACTTAGAGGACTGGATTCTGTAAAGTCTGGGTGATATGAATTTTTTCCCACCTACTGTTGACCTTGTGAAATTATCCATCACTCGCAGAATTTACAGAACTCGATTTTATAAGACATTTTACTGTTGACACGGCACTAGATTTTTTACCAGGTCTCACTTACTTCACTGTAACATAATTAGATATTGTTTTAGTATTACTACCCTTAGCATTTTTTACTGTTAGGCTAGAAGTGTATTTTCCTGCTTTACTGTATGTATGTGCAGGATTCTTTTGGGTTGAGTATTTGCCATCTCCAAAACTCCATTTCCATGAAGTTGGACTGTTGACACTTTTATCTATGAACTGCACCTTCGATGGTGCTTTTCCAGATATAGGGGATGCAGAAAAAGCAGCAATGGGAGCTCTCAAAACATTTACAACAATAAAGCTGGATTTCGTTACCGTATTACTTCCAGCAGCATTCTTTACTGTCAAGCTGACAGTATATTTTCCTGCTTTACTGTATGTGTGTACAGGGTTTTTGACTGTTGAATATGTCCCGTCTCCAAAACTCCATCTCCAGGAAGTTTGAGAGCCTGTACTCTTATCAGTAAACTGTACCTTCAGAGGTACATATCCGGAGGTCGGGGATGCAGAAAAAGCAGCAGCAGGAAGGTTTGAACTGAGAGTAGCCATGTAAATATCGTAGTTAGTTTCATAGTTCTTGCTGTTGCGTTCATCCATCCAAACTATCCTGTCACCATAGATTGCAGGTTCACTTTGCCAATGTTCATTCGTGGTGATTTGAGTTCCGGTGGAGGTGGAAAGATCGTACATATAGATATCATTATTACCAGGCGCCATATCCCCCCGTGTCCATACGATCCTATTGCCATAGATAGCAGGTTGAGAGTCATAGCCAGTACTAAGGGGGGGTTCTATGATCATAGTCATGGTGGAAGTGGAGAGGTCGTACATGTAGATGTTGTAGTTTGTACCTACGCCTTCTGCCATCCACACAATTCTATCCCCGTAGATCCTGGGAGAATCCCAAACAAAATAAAAGATTCCTTCATAGTTTATCGGGATTTCCACGGAAGTGGAAACATTGTAGATATAAATCAGCGGGTGTCCATAAGTATTTTCATCCACATTTTCATCTATATTCCGATCGTCATACCATACTATCCTGTCCCCGAAGATATCGGGTCTCGTCTGATTTGATCCATTGGTGGTTATTTGGGTTTCCTTCCCGCTGGAAATATCGTACATATAAATATCCCAGTTATCCTGGCCATTGCGTTTATCTTGCCATACTATCCTGTTACCGTTGATTCTGGGATTGTAGGCTTTTCCGCTGGTTGTGACCCGAGTTTGTTTTTTAATGGAGAGATCCTGCAGGTAAATATCAGATCCTCCATTTCGGTCATCTTGCCACACTACTTTGTTACCATAAATAGCAGGATTTGTCTGACTTGATGTATTGGTAGTATGAATCTGCTGTTTTGTGGAAGTATCATATATATAGATGTCCCAGTTTCCATTGCGGTCGTCCTGCCACACTATCGTGTTACCGTAGATAGCAGGATGTTCTGAATTTGATGGATTTGTGGTAATCCGGGTTTCAGTAATCTTGGGCGAAGAAGCTGCAGATGCGGTAGATAAAATGAGAATTAAAAATAGAATCACAGCTAATGACGTGAAGACTACTGAATATGATATTTTGTTAGTATTCATGTCTCCTACTCCATTGTTTTATATAAAATCTATACGTAAAACTTGACCTTAGTCTTCGAAACTTTCATATCAATTGCTCAGTTCCGAAATCTACGGACAAAGTTAATGTAACATCATTACAAATTTGATAAATTTACAATAATATAGTGATTCTAGGAACAACATCGTAACTTTAATCACGACTGTAATTATTGCAACAAAAAACACATGCAATAAAAATGTCTGTAGTTCATAACTAATGTTACATTGTTTAGTCTCGTGACTATATTAATCTAACTTTTCAGGCTGTATCAAAATCAGTTTAGTTCTGCTTTGGAGCTTCGGGACTGCTTTCGAGCAAATGAAAATGGACATCTGCTTCAAAGAGAAACCGATTATTTAAATATCTACCAGTAAGAAACGGACTGCCTAATTAACCTGTACTTTGTCTGCTAAGGACTGGTCACAGAATAAGCTATGCAAGTCTCCGATTGTACATCTTGATTTTCAGCATCAATGTCACCAATCGAAATTCCAATGACTAATAATTTGCATAGGTTATTTCGTTGCGCGTACTAACCAGATAGTGCTCTTTTAGAGAAGGCAATTGCTAATGATAATATGAGATGTATAGTGTTAGCCGAAGAAGACTCCACATAACCTTTTTCGCATTCCTTTAATACTTTCACCTGACTTCCTCAAGCCTTTTTTACATGTTCTATTGTATCTTACAGTAATGCCTATCTCCAATCCTAAAAAAAGCAATCCTGAAAGGCGGATTATCCTCCATGTGGATATGGACAGCTTTTTTGCGTCCGTGGAGGTAAGAGAAAGGCACGAACTGAAAGGACTTCCAGTGGTTGTGGGTTCTGACCCTAAAGGAGGATCAGGCAGGGGAGTTGTAAGTACCTGTTCGTATGAGGCAAGAAAGTACGGAATCCATTCTGCAATGCCAATTTCACAGGCTTATAAGCTCTGTCCGGATGCTGTATTTTTGCCTGTGAACATGAAGCTCTATGCCGGGGTTTCGGCAGGAGTAATGGAAGTTCTTAAGGGGTTTGCGGAAAAGTTCCAGCAGGTCAGTGTGGATGAAGCTTATCTTGTGCCAGGGCCTGAGGTCAGGAATTTTGAAGAGGCTGCCCTATGTGCTCTAAGGATCAAGGATGAGGTCCATAGGCAGGAAGGAATTAGCTGTTCGGTAGGAGTCGGGCCGAATAAGCTTATTGCAAAGATTGCGTCTGGCTTTCAGAAACCTGACGGGCTGACAGTTGTCAGGCCTGGAGATGCCAGAGAGTTTCTTTTTCCACTGAAAGTTTCAAAAATTCCGGGAATAGGGGAAAAAACAACAGAAGCCCTGAAAGAAATGGGAATATCCAGAGTAGAAGAGTTAGCAAATTGCGATGTCCAGCTGCTTTCGGAAAGGTTCGGAAAAATGGGGCTTCGGATGAAGCAGATGGCAAATGGGCTCGATTTTGAAGAAGTCAGGGAAAGGGAAGGGGTAAAGTCCATAAGCAGACATGGGACATTTGAGGAAGACACGAATGATCCTGTAAAGATTACCGGATCTCTGGAAATGCTTGCGGAAAGCGTGCACAGTTCCCTCCTGAAACATCGTTTTCTTTTCAAAACCGTAACCCTTATAGTGCGTTTTGAGGACTTCTCCACGTATACGCGCTCAAAAACCGTTCCTATCTGGACTTCAGACATATTCGTGATTAAAAGGACGGCTATGCAGCTCCTTTCGGAATTTATTGGAAGGCAAAAATTCAGGCTTGTAGGCTTAGGGGTTGCAAAGCTCAGAGAAAGAGATGAACGGCAGACCCTGATTACGGATTTTCCATAATTATTTTGTTCGCATTCCACCTGCATTTTCAGCCCAGGTTATGCAGGTAGAAGGCAGAATTAAAGTTTCAGGCTGGACAAAATGGGATTGTTAAACTTACATAATTTTATAATAGAAAACCCTATTGGATTCAATGGAAAGAATTGTAAAAATGGCTCTAGCCCTTCTAATCATAATCGTCCTGACTGCTGTCATTGTTTATGCCACACTTCCATATCTGAATTATTTTTTCGGGGCTTTTATTCTCTTTATTCTATTCAGATCTCTTTATCACTTTTTCTTAAAAAAAACCAGAATTCGAAAGCAATTTGCAGCAATCCTGGTAATAATTATTTCAACATTTGTTGTACTGATCCCATTGTATTTTCTTCTGAGTATAATTATTGGTGAAATCCAGCAGCTTTTACTTAACCAGGAATCTATTGTTGCATCTATTCAGGCTGGCGGCCAATTCTTCACTCATTATCTTTCAAGGCTGGATATTCCTACTGGTCCTCTCCAAACGAAGATACAGGAAAAGGCTATGGATATTGGTTCTCAAGCCATCAATTACATAAGCGCGTTTATTTTGGGTTCTATCCAGAACCTGAGCCAGCAGTCCATAGGCCTTCTGATCATGTATTTTTTGCTTTATTATCTTTTAACAGGGGAGAATTCGGCTTTCGTACACAAAATTTATGCTGCAATCCCGTTTAATAAAGAAAATTCAGCCACTCTCATGGAAGAGTTCGGAAAAATTGTCTGGACAACTCTTATTTCTAGTGGAGCCATAGCTCTTTTCCAGGGTGCAATTCTGACCATCACCTTCCTAATCTTTGATATCCGGGGAGCTTTTCTCTGGGGTGCCCTTGCAGCAATATTTTCTTTTTTGCCTGTTCTCGGGGCACCTTTAATCTGGGTTCCTGCAACCATTGTCCAGCTGACCCAGGGGGACTACACTGCAGGAATAGCTATCCTTTCCGTAGGGATATTTATAGGTGTGATCGACAATTTTCTCAGGCCCATTATCCAGAACAGAGTTGGAGAAATCCATCCTTTTGTATCCCTGCTCGGGATTGTCATAGGGGTATCCCTTTTCGGATTGATAGGAATTGTTATAGGCCCCCTTCTTCTCTCCTACTTTATTCTGACCGTGGAAATGTTTTCAAGAGAGTATCTTTCTCAGAAGGAGTGAAATGTGAAGATTGAAATACTGGGATGCGAGTCTTTTGGGGCAAGATCCCTTGCCTGTGTTATAAAAACGGATGAGAGAAAGATTGTAATTGATCCAGGGGTTGCTCTTGCACGCTTACGTTCCGGTTTATTCCCTCATCCTGTAGAAGTTGCTGCTGCTTTCAGGATAAGAGAAAAGGTTCTTTTTGCGCTTGAAGGAGTGACAGATATTGTGATCAGCCATTATCATGGAGATCACATGCCGCTGAGGGCTGAAGATCCCTACCAGCTACCGATGGAAGCTCTACCTTCTCTGGAAGGAGTAAATTTCTGGTGCAAAGGCCCGGAAAAAATCTCTAGCCTGTCCACAAAGAGGAGAAACGAGCTATCTGATTTTCTGGGCTTTCCTCTTCCAGCTTCAGAGGGCGGGAGTTCTGGAAATATGGATTTTTCTTCCCCTACTCCTCACGGAGTCAGAGAAAAGGGGTTTGGAGCAGTAATGATGACCCGCATTTGTGAGGGAGATGAGGTTTTTGTCCATAGTTCAGACATCCAGCTTCTGGACAGGGAAGCAGTCCTTAAAGTGCTTGCCTGGAAGCCAAAAATTGTATTTGCTTCAGGCCCTCCTCTTTATCTTTCACATCGTATCCCCGAAATAGGAAAAGAAGCTTTTGAAAATGCTTTTCTTCTGGCCAGAAATGTAGATACACTGATCCTGGATCATCATCTTCTCAGGTCTTTTGAAGGCTACAGGTGGTTAAAAGAGCTGGCTGGAAAGGTGGAAAACAGAGTGCTGTGTGCTGCAGAGTTCATGGGAAAAGAACCTGAGCTTCTTGAGGCACAGAGAAAAACCCTCTATGAAAAAATGCCTGTGCCTCCCGGCTGGCATGAGGCCTATTCAAGGGGTAAGGCAGGGTTTGAAAATATGTGTGACGGATGACAGGAATATAATTAAGCTTCGCGCTTTTCAGTCTCTGCATAGTTATCAATATCACGAATCCTTTCGGAGAGCTGTTCATAATAATCATAGAGTTCTTTTGCCCAGGCCAGAGCTCCAGTTTCAAAACAGATCACATACTTTCGGTCAAAAACAGGATTTTTCGGAAAAAGGGCCATTGCCATGAAGTTATCTGCAGCCGTGATAGCCGGAATCCTTTCACATTCAGTGCAGACAAAAAGTTTAGTGTTTTTCATTTTTATAAATTTATCTGTTTGTTCTCTGTAATCTTCAAACCACCTTTTAAGGACTGCTTCTGGAAGAATAAGTGATATATGGACTCCATTTTCGGCAATTTTGAGGTAAAAAGAAGGAAATAGAGGATGGAAGTAAGGAATTGCAGCCTCCAGCTTTTTTGCCTTTTCAGCATTTTTGACGTACTCGGGGATCATCTCAAACATATTGTCTATATTAGGTTCGATTATAGTGCAGTGTCCAAGCTCGTTGATCCGCCGCAGGAGAAAAGGTGGAATCTCGGTCATATCCCTGCCAGCCCAGTAATCTGCATTTTCTTCCAGAACAGAAAGGGTATCTAAAAGGGGCTTCATTTTATCAGCTATGATTCTCCCGATTTCACTAAGCTTGTAGAGATCTTTTTCCTGGACTATTAGGTGCTGTTCTTTGAGCTTTTTTACCTGCGGCTGGATCGATGTTGCACTGGCATTAAGGTTTTTTTTTATTGTTTCTATATCCTTTGGCCCTTCAAGCAGGAGGATGAGCACATTCTTCCTTTTTTCAGAGAGAAGGATAAGATCAAGTAGAGAGATTTCCATAATATGTACCTTCACCGGATGTTCGTAGCTTTACAGTGTATTGGAAATTTGGAAATATGAGAGATCCTATAAAAACTAAAATATAATCATTTATTTATAAAAACTTGAAGATTAGTTGTTAATATATTTTTCTCCTCCTTTCATAAACACCATGAATTTTCATCTATTACTTTTCTATATCGGTGACTTTTTTCCTTATTAAATGTCTATTCAGAAACTTAATTTCAAAATGTATATTTTGTATAATCATCTATATACTGACCATTACTTACAAGTATTTTAATGAAGTTTAGATTAGTTTCAAGCAGTTATCTCTTTTCTATAGTTTTCCTGGAAATAACACATTTCAAGCATGCAGACATGAAGTACATCTTGAATCTTATAGCCTGAGTACTACTGCAAGCTCTATTTACAGATGTGCCCCAGAATTCTCCTGGTTTGTGTACTACTGGCGATAGACCAAATCTGTATTAAAAAAGAGATGTGAAAGATTCCACTAGATACAAGATCCTGGTCCCGGTGCCTTTTTCCTGAAAATATAACTTTGCTTCACGACAGCTTTCTTTATAAATTCCATGTAGACATTCAGGATGTTAATTGGAGAATAAAAGAACCAGTTATAGAAAAATAAGGAAAAATTGCAAATCGAACCCACTTTCCGCAGATGTCCATTCAATTTTCACAATTTTTTCTGCAATCGTTTTTTCCGAAAACGGCCTTGCTTATTCAAACATGTGTTTTTGAAATGTCCTATAATTTTTAACCTTTTGCCTTCATTGAAAACTTCCAATATCCATTTCTCGAAGCTTCAGTTGAGATAATTACTGGATATTTTTGAATAATTTTCAAAAAACGATAGCAAGAAAAATGTTATTTTTGAGAACATCTGGAGAATGTCGCTTATAGATAAATAACTTGAAAAAAAACCAAAAATTCTAAAATTCCTGAAGTTGAAAATCCTACTCAAATTCTGATAGTAAAATTTTCATTCCAGAACATTCCATTCCGGAACATTCTCATTTTAAGCTTGTTTAAAAATTACTTTCAATGTCTGAGAATTCGAATTCTCTCGACCTCCAGATTATGAGCATTCTTATTGAATAGATAGAAGGCTTTATTGAACTGAAAAAGGACAATGGAACTGAGTTTAGCATTTGATTCAGCAAATTGATTTAAATCGCCATCATGTAGCTCTACAACCTTTCAAAATAAAGTTAAAGAATTAAAGAAAAAAAACGATTTTTAGAAAAGAATTGAATTACGCTGAGGGGGAGATTCGAACTCCCGTAGCGCGTGAGCACTACCGGTTTTCAAGACCGGCGCCGTAGACCACTGGGCTACCTCAGCAGGTTGGAAAGATAAGTTCTTGCAGCTTCCGGAAACAGAATGGTGCATATAAATGTGATATTATGGGAAGTGCATACAGAGAACCCGATTATTATATATAAAATTTGCGAAGAGAAGGAGCTCTTCGCTTTTTTGGTTTAATCTCAGGATGAAATCAGATTTCTGGTTCTGAGGACTCTTCGGATTTAGCTTCGGATTCAGCTTCAGCCTCGCTAGGTGCCTTAACTTCGGATTCAGCTTCAGCATCGGCGGGTTCCTGAACTTCGGATTCGGCTGCGAGTTTTTCAATGAACTGGATTTCTTTGAGGCCGGCGTACTTGAAGATTTCGGATGCTACCCTGTTCTTTGCCATGAGCCAGCGCTGGTTGAAAGTCAGACCTGTGGGGATATAGATTTTTGCAACCCCGTCAGCGATTTCGATTTCCAGATCCCTCATGCCAGTGTAAAGGGCGAGCAGACCCTGAATTTTTTCAGTTTCAGTCTCAAGGAGTTTTTCAATGGTGTATTCGTAGGTAACTGTCTTACCTGCAAGAGGGCTGTTAAAGTCCACTGTGACCCTGCGGCCTATAATTCTACTGACAACTCCTCTTCTGCCTTCAAGCTCAACAGGCATACCAGGGTGAGCTTTTCTGTCCTGAAGCTTTGTAATGGAAACAGTTTCTACGAGCTTGGGGTCGCTAGGGCCAAAGGCCTTTTCGGGAGTGATTACAACTGTTCCGGTGTAACTAACTTCCTTTCCTTCAAGATCCTGGTCAAGGCCATCAATCGTGTGTCCTGCCCCGACAATAACAACATCTCCGCCGTAAAGGCCGCGAGGGTTAAAGATCTCTTCTTTTATTGCAAGCTCTTCATCGGTTGTGTCGAAAACCCTGCCATCTTCGAATCTACCCGTGTATTTTAACTTTATGAAATCGCCTTTCTGGATTGCCATAATTCTCAACTCTTCTATTAAATTAGCTAAATTGATAAGCAAGAAAATTTTATTTCAGCTAAATTTCTGAACTTTCAGAGCAAATGCGTTTCACGCTATAGAACTCTGCCTTTAATAAGCTTTTTGGGAATCAGTACGATCACTCCAGATCTGACAGGTCGTCAAAAAATTTATAATTTCAGAGGATTTTCCTCCTAATCCGCACCTGGTGGCATCTAGACTGACTTCTCGAGGATAATAGGATTGAAAACAGGCAGATGAAACTCTTTCCTCTTCTATGTCAGGAGGTTGCTACCTTCTGCCAGAATATCCCTCTCTTGCAAATTGCTCATAGAAAAGTAAAGGTTCCGGCAGGAATAAATCAGCTAATTTTGCAGTAGATGCCAAATGAGAGACGAAGTCCTTCATTAAAGTTGGTGGATAATTCAAAATTGTTGATTTATCATTTATTTCGCTTCTTTTATCATTTATTTTCGCTTCTTAATTCAATTGGCATGATTCATAAAGAACTTCAGGTAGAAAAATATAATGGGGTTGCCTTCCTTGCATTTCCTTGGTTGGCAGAAACCGAGTGTCTTCGAATTTAATAATAGGCCTTGAAGAAAGTGATGAGACCGTTCGGAAGGGAACCATGCATCTAACGGGAATATGTATAATTCCGATCCTCAGACCTGTATCTCCCCATTCTCAGAGAAAAGATGCGAAAAATATCAATAGGCTGAGCACGACAAGGCTTTTGAAACTGGAAAATATGCTGAGGGATATACTTGACCGCCAATCGCTCTGTGTAGATAAATCGCGCACAACGTGTTTACTCTGCACTGGCTGCGACTTGACACCTCATAGAGATATTTGATTTATGTGATCAATTACAGTTTGACCTTGCAACAGTCAGCCTTTTTTCTATCTCGACTGATTTTTGATAGGCTGAATCGTCACAGCTCCTCAATTCTAAAATTAAAACTTGAAAATATAATGCATATAATAAAGTCAACTGTTAAAGAGTTTTGAGATTCACAACATGAGAGATAAACTGAACAATATATCAAAAATTGTATTCTGGGCTTATATCAGACGAACTCAAATAACTGAGGCAGCGGATATTGTTAAAAAGAATGGCTCTTCGTTGTTTTGTGTGGATATCCTAATAAAAACCAACGCGGTCTTGAATTGAAAATCACCTTATCCATAGAGAATGACGAAGAGCCAAAAGAATTTGGATGGAATACTGGATTATTTCGCTTATAAGAAAACTAATGAATCCTATAAGGAATCAACAATATTGTACAGTTACAAAAAAGAAATTTACAGGGCTTTAAAAATAAACTATCCAATTAATAGGATCTGTATAAAATTAGCTAAATTTAAATCTGAATTATCCGTATAAGACAACCGAAAACCGTAAATACAACCTATTTTTCTAAATAGTGAATTTTTAGGATGCTTTTCATAGGAAAAAACTCCGGTTATATATTTATTATTAAAAATAAACGTTTTTAATCTTTAAATTAGACACTAATTTTACACAACTCTCTTAAAAAAGTAATTGAGCATAAATTAAAATGGATTTTCTTACAATAAGAAGTAAAAGCAATTGAGATTTTCAATGTAGTTTTTTTAATCATATCTCAGTAAATTTGGGGAAGGGGGATGTGAATATAAATGTGAATAGTTTACCTGCGGATTGCCTCCCTATTGTCGAGGTTTCCAATGTCCGGAAGAGCTACCTACTTGGGAGTCTGGAAGTTCCTGTTCTCTCAGGTATCAACCTTAAAATCGAAAAGGGAGAGTTTCTGGCTATCATGGGCCCATCAGGCTCCGGAAAAAGTACTCTTATGAACCTTATAGGCTGCCTTGACAGGCCTACTGAAGGACAGGTGCTTATTCGGGGGAGGAATCTCCATGGAATGTCAGACGAAGAACTTGCTCGCCTCAGAGGACTTGAAATAGGTTTTGTTTTTCAGACTTTTAATCTTGTTTCGCGCCTGACTGCCCTTGAGAACGTTTTGCTCCCAACTTTTGCGAATTACCGAATTAGCAGTGATCCGCGAAAGCGTGCAGAGGAACTTCTGGGAACTATGGGACTACAGGACCGTATGCGTCATAGGCCCGGAGAACTTTCAGGCGGTCAATCTCAGAGGGTCTCAATTGCACGGGCACTTATCAATGACCCAGCAATCCTTCTTGCGGATGAACCAACAGGAAACCTTGACTCCAAAACAGGAGCCGAGATTCTTCGCATATTTATTAACTTGAATATGGAAGGAAGAACAGTAATAATTGTCACACATGACCCTGAAATTGCGAGATATGCTGACAGGGTTGTTCTGGTAAAAGATGGAATAATTCAATACAATTAAAAGGTGGGATCATATGGGAATAATAAAAAAGAATGTTGTTGTAACTTTTTTTTCTTTGCTTTTAATTTCCTCTATTTTTGCAATTCCTGCTTCTGCAGCTGTCGGAAGTGCCAACCTTAAAGTTACTATAATCGAAACAAATCCTTATCCTGCAAAGATAGGAGAGTATATGTACCTTACCTTGCAGGTGGAAAACATCGGAGGAGACAAAGCCGCAGATGTTGACATCAGAATCGTACCCTCTTATCCTTTCTCTCTTGATTCCGAGGCAAATGCTGTGAAAAATGTAGGAGTTCTCAATCCTGGCAGCACTGCAACAAAAGAATTCTCCCTTTTCGTAGACAAAAGTGCTCAGAAAGGAATACGTTCTCTTACAATCCGAACAAGGCCAAGTAAAGACAGTCCCTGGAGCGAGAAAAAGTTTGACGTAAGAATAGGTACTGAAACGTTTAACAGCAGAGGTACAGTTGAACTTAAAGAGGTTGTTTCGGACCCTAAGGTTTTCATGCCTGGAGATAGGGGAACTGTCACTGTAACTCTTATGAACACTGCAACTACTCCTACAGTCACTATTGATGGGAAGGACTATGATACCAACGCCAGAATCCAGGCTGCTGTATTAAAGCCTCTATCGGAAGGAATTACTGTTCTTGATTCCCCTTATCAAGAGATGGGCATACTGGGTCATGGAGATACTATTAAACTGACCTTTAACGTAAAAGCTGCAGAGAATGCAGCAGAGGGAACTCACAACTTTGAACTTGCAGTAGAGGGCAATTCCTTCGATTACAACAGCAAAAAAAATATTCCTCTTCAAGTCGATTATTCAAATATAAGAGTGATCCCTTCAAAAGCACTTCAAATGGTCAATGGAAAAGCTAAAATTGAATTTGATGTAGCAAACACTCATCCTAATGGATTTAGCTCAGTAAGCATAAAACCTGAGGCAGAAGGAGTGAGGTTTTACCCTGCAGAATATTTCATAGGTCCAATGAATCCGGACGAGCTTTTTACCATCGACTTTGATGCAGTCATAGACAATTCCTCAGGTATCGATAGGGAAGCTTCAGAAAAGGTAAACATAAGCCTTACTGCAAACTATAACAATGGAATTAACAGGCATTCAAACAATGTTGGTAACCTGAACCTTACAAATGCTTTCGAATCCACTGGCTCGAGCTCAAGTGGTATAATAACAGGTGGGCTTATTTTGATTTCTGTTCCTGCAGCCTTCCTGTATTACAGAAAGAAAAAAACAATAAACTTGGGTAAAAATAGCTGATATCATATTTGTGAGGTAAAATATGATAAGATTTAGGCAGGCAGCTCATATTGCTTTGGGGAGTATAGGAAGTGCTAAGCTCAGGTCTGCACTCACTACACTGGGAATAGTAATTGGTATAGCTGCAGTAGTTATTAATGCATCTCTAGGTGCCAGTTTCAATCAGTTTTTTACTGATGAGATCTCTTCTGTAGGCTCTAATTTCATTATTGCGTACAGTAAGCAACCAAACCTCTTCTTTGATAACGAATATAATATTATGAAGAATACGCCGGGAATTACCGGCGTATCTCCAAGAAAATCGATGAGTGGGGAACTTACTTATCTTTCAGAAACTAGAAACGTGAACGTTGCAGGAGTCAATAAAGACTTTAAGGAAATTCAGGGCCTGCAGATGGAAAGTGGTAGTTTCCTGACAGATAAGGATAGCAATGCTGTTGTTCTTGGGTATGACCTTGCAAACGATAAGTTTGGTAAAAATATTTCCCATAGAAGCACTATAGGAGTTGCTTTTCGGCAGGAAGACGGTACGGTTGTGAAGAAATCCTTTAAGGTAAAAGGGATCCTGCAAAATTCCAAGCCAACTGTTGTTAGTGAAGATAGTGACTATGACTTGACAGTTTTTATTCCAATCTCTACTATGAATGAAATGACCGGGAAAAAAGACTATGGAGCCTTCCTTGCAATGGCCAATAGCCCTGGAAAAGTCCGTGAGGTTGCAGAAGAAGTGGATAGCAGATTGGCACGGAATTTCGGGATTCCGGAAAAAAACATTGAAAAGGAAGATTCTAAGCCTTATACTATCTTTAATCAGGCGGATGTTCTTGAACAGACTGGAAAATTAGGGGATGCTTTAAATTCTTTCCTGCTAGTTCTTGCTTTAATTTCACTTTTTGTGGGCTCGATAGGAATCATGAATATCATGCTCGTAACAGTTACGGAACGTACCAGGGAAATAGGTATAATGAAATCCGTGGGTTACAGCAGTTCTAATGTGCTTTCCCTCTATTTGCTAGAAGCTGTAATGGTCAGTTTATTTGGGGGAGTCGTAGGCACTGCAATCGGCGGCGTCGGAGCATATATTATTGAAATTGCTCTCAAACTTCCGCCAGTATTTCCTTTAAAACTGATCGAAATTGGGATTCTGATTTCTGTTTTTGTGGGCATATCTGCCGGTTTATATCCCGCGAGAAAAGCTGCACTTATGAACCCTGTGGACGCTTTAAGGCACGAATAAGAAATATTTTATGAATAGGTTCATTCTGCCTTAGGGATAGAACCTTTTCTTTTTTCTTTTTTTTCCATTTTTATTTAAGTTGGTTAAGTATTGCCAACTAATGATAACATATAAGTAATTTCTTAAGTATTAACTATATTAAAATTACTGTAAATAAAATAAATGTTTATAGATAGGTTGACAGGAATACATTAACATTTGTCAGCTTGTTGGCAAATTATATGATTAAAAAATACAGATATTTCTGCATTTTTAAATACTGAAAATTCATACTACAACCATACTTAAAGCATGAAAGTCAGGATACCCGTATTATCTGGAGAACTCAGATTCGGATAAATTGATCCTAACGTTTGAAAAACAGAGGAGTAGATATGGAAACAAAAATTCCCATTGACGAAGTTTCTGTTCCCAGGGGCTCTATTTTGGAGGCAGAAACCCAAAACTCGAAACTAGAGGGAAAACTGCCCCCAAAAGGAAACCAGCTCGTATCAAATGAAACCGCAAATGAAGAGCCCTTTAAATTCGAGCTTTGCGGTGTCGGACATCTGCAGAGTGACGCAAAGAAAAATCATAAAACAGGAGTCCCGGTCATTGAGGTTATTAATGTCAAAAAGAGCTATACCCTTGGAGAGATGGAAGTCCCGATTCTGAGCGATATTAACCTGGAAGTGCATGAGGGGGAATTTCTTGCTATTATGGGGCCTTCTGGCTCAGGGAAGAGCACACTTATGAACCTTATCGGTTTTCTTGACAGGCCTACAGAAGGGAAAATAATCATTAAAGGTCTTGATATCAATACACTGTCTGATAAGGAAGTTGCCCGGCTTAGAGGGTTAGAAATCGGTTTTGTTTTCCAGGTTTTCAACCTGATTCCACGACTCACTGCTCTTGAAAATGTGGAGCTTCCCACATATGCTAACTTCAGAAGCGGAGTTGATGCTCACGAAAGGGCAAAGGACCTTCTTAAACTGGTGGGGTTGGAAGACCGTATGCATCACAAGCCAGGTGAACTTTCAGGTGGACAATCCCAGAGAGTTGCTATCGCCAGAGCTCTGATCAATGACCCTGCGATCCTCCTTGCAGATGAGCCCACAGGAAATCTAGACTCAAAAACAGGGTGTGAAATCCTGAATATGTTCACAAGACTCAATAATGAGGGCAGAACCATTGTAATGATTACTCACGACCCGGAAATTGCAAGGTATGCGGACAGGGTAGTTCTCGTAAAAGATGGAAGTATCCAGAATAATCCTAATACTTAATTTCGAGCTAGCCAGGGTGATGTTAGAATGACAAAAATGAGAAACCAGGTTATTCCTATTGTGCTGTCTTTACTTTTGATTTCCTCTATTTTTTCAATTCCTGCTGATGCAGCTGTCGGAAGTGCCAACCTTAAAGTTACCATAATCGAAACAAATCCCTATCCTGCAAAAATAGGAGAGTATGTGAACCTTACCTTGCAGGTGGAAAACGTCGGAGGAGACAAAGCCACAGATGTTGATATCGAAATTGTACCTGCATATCCTTTCTCTCTTGATTCCGAGGCAAATGCCGTGAAAAATGTAGGAGTTCTTAATCCTGGCAGCACTGCAACAAAGGAATTCTACCTTTTCGTAGATAAAAATGCTCAGAAAGGAATACGCTCAATTGACATCCGAACAAGGCTCAGTAAAGACAGTCCATGGAGCGAGAAAAAATTCGACATACGAATAGGTACTGAAACGTTTAACAGCAAAGGTACAGTTGAACTTAAAGAGTTTGTTTCGGAACCTAAGGTTTTCATGCCTGGAGATAGGGGAACTGTCACTGTAACTCTTACGAACACTGCAACCACTCCTACAGTCACTATTGATGGGAGTACCTTTGATACCAACGCCAGAATCCAGGCTGTTGCATTAAAAACTCTATCTGATGGAATTACCGTTCTTGATTCCCCTTATCAAGAAATGGGTATTCTGAGTCCGGGAGATAGTATCAAACTAACCTTTAACGTAAAAGCTGCAGAGAATGCAGCAGAGGGAACTCAAAATCTGGAACTTGCAATAGAGGGCAATTCCTTTGATTACAACAGCAGGAAAAATATTCCCCTTCAAGTCGATTCTTCTAATGTAAGGGTAATTCCTTCAAAAGAGCTTAAATTAGTAAATGGCGGGGCTACCCTCGAGTTCGATGTAGCAAATACCCATCCGAACGAGTTTAACTCGGTAAGCATAAAACCAGAGGCTGAAGGAGTGAAATTTTATCCTGCGGAATATTTCATAGGGCCAATGAATCCGGACGAACTTTTTACCATTGAATTTAATGCCATTACAGACAATTCCTCAAGTGTAAATAGAGAAACTTTAGAACCTATAAATCTGACACTTTCAGCAAGTTACAGCAACGGGATCAATAAACATGAAAACATAGCAAGCAATCTGCGTATTCAATCTGTAAAGGAAAATAAGGGGAACAGCTCGAACATGATCATTGCAGTTTTATTGCTTGTTGCCATTGCTGCTGGAGGTACGATGATTTACAGAAAGAAAAAACAAAACAAATAATAAGAGTCTCTGAATGCATACTTCACGAAAAACGAATATGTAAAGACTCAGAGGATGGTTCAGTTTAGGCAGGTCTCTGCATATTACACAGTTCCAGAATGTGCCCTACCATTACGATCCATCCTTATAGAATTGAGGTTGTCACCCTTAATTTCAACCAGCTTTTTAAGTTAAGGAATGGTAAAAAACAACTTAAAGTTTTCACTTTGGGAATAGCTCTATAATTCCATTCCCCCAAATAACCATCAAAGACAATATCGGTGACAGAAATATTGAAATTATATTTTCGTCACTCCTAAAGATCTTTTCTTTGCGTATGTCAGACAACTTTTTAAGAAAGGAAATTATTCATTTTTATACCCCGCCAGAGGGTGAGCTTTCTTTCGAATCTATCGGAAGAGTAAAGGTGAACGTGCTACCTTTTCCAACCTTCGAATCCACATGGATTTTTCCTCCGTGAAGGTCTATGAAGCTTTTGACAATAAACAATCCAAGTCCAGCTCCCCCATATCCCAGGACTGCCGACGGATCTGCCTGGATAAAAGGCAGAAACATTTTTTCGTAATACTCTTTTAACAATCCTGTCCCGGTATCCAAGACTTTAATCTCAAGCCTCCCTTCTTTTTTGGAGGCACTCACAGTGACCTTTCCCTTCTCAGGAGTGAATTTTATAGCGTTGCTTATTAGATTGTACAGGATCTGTCTTAGTTTTGTCCTGTCAGCCCGGATATTCTCAATGGAAGTATCAACTTTCAGTTCCACAACAATTTTCTTATTTGAAGCAGGTGAGAGGAGGCTCATCCTCACCTCTTTAATGAGGTTGGCAATATCAATTTCTTCGTAATTGAGAGTTATTTCACCGGCTTCGAGCCTTGAGATATCCAGCAGATTATCGATGATTTCCAGAAGGTTTTTCCCGCTTAGGAGAATATTATTGACATATTTTGATTGTCTTGTGTTCAGGGATCCGAAAGCCCCTTCCAGCAGCAGATCGGAAAAGCCTATAACCGAGTTAAGGGGAGTCCGAATTTCATGGCTAATGTTCATAATTAACCCGTTCTTGACCCGATTTGCAGCTTCAGCATCCCTTTTCGCTTTGAGAAGGACATTTTCTAATTCCATTTGTCCTTCCAGCTGCCCTAAATACTTCCATTTTCCTTTTCTTTTAATAAAAAAGCTTTTTTCTTCCATTAGCTCAAGCAATGTACTACCGGAAAGTTCGTCAAGAGGAAGGGTGCAGAGAAATGTAAGATTTTTGCTGTTCTCGAAACTAAGCATTTCAGAGGTTTTTTTGCATGTTTCAAGATAGGGCTTTATAGAAATTCCTGAATTTTTGAGATCAAAATTTGTTCTGAATCCTGCAAATCCTCCAGAAAAGGCTTTTTCAGATCCTTTTTCTGCAAGTTCTTTTATTGCTGATTTGAGGAGAGTAATATTCTTAGGAAGCTTTTCGGATGACTGAAATTCCAATTGAGAAGAAAGAATACAATGCTCGACATCTACTCCTGACTTTTTAAGTTCGTCCTTTGCTCTTTCAGCAGCCAGTTCGTCCGGGAAAAACCATACGCAGTATTCTCCCTTTTCAATTCCTTGCTTAAAATAGATAGCAAGTAATTCTGTCAATTCTTCGATATCATTATATAAGGCAGATATCTGTGGGCTCTTCAGAACGTTTGAAAAAAGTTCGGGGCTGTTGTCAATAATTTTTTCCAAAATTTTCCCCCTCCATGTGTTTACATAAGGTATATTTCAATAGGACACAACCGGGTTTGATGGGATATGAGACAGAGTCTACAAAGGTGTAAATGGTAGTATTATATAACTTTCAAGGTGACTAAATTGTTTTAGAATCATTTAAGAAATTCAGGCCATACAATTATTTATCTCAGATTATCATGTTCCATAAATAGGCTTGCACTTTTTCTAGGATATATCACTAGCATATATAAGAAATGTGCTAATTTATACTGTTTGCGCAGCCCATTGAGATTATAACGCATTAATTGGGTGAAATCCAGAAAATGCAGATCTTTTTCGGCCCAAACTCTATAGATTAATTTCTGATTAATTGTCACTTATTCTCAAGACTCTGGGAAACTGATACTCGAAATTTATTCTATTCAACTTAAGATTGCCTACAAACTTTATAATATTATTGTATCAGCTATTTATTAATATATTTGAGATTAATATCTACTGTAGTTTTTCGGGAAGCGTACAAAATATATCTTAATTTCATGGTCTGTAAGCTAATACCTGCAGTCCTTTAATCATACAAACTTCAACCCGGGTTGAAAGTCAAGGGTAGAAACGTAGAGGATCATGTTAAACATAAAGCAAGCTATAAAGATCTCTCTTGGAAGCATCCGAAGCGCAAAACTTCGCTCAGGCCTGACTACTCTGGGCATTATCATAGGGATTGCTGCAGTAGTGGCAAATGTCTCCCTTGGAGAAAGTTTTAATGTTTATTTTGCGAACCAAATCAATGCCCAGGGATCCAATTTTATAATTATATACAGCCAGGAGCCTAATCTTTTCTATAATAATGAACT
>MCHG01000258.1_pt1 | contig 22033 bp, 21 predicted proteins | sample 787351 | NCBI WGS metagenome assembly MCHG01 (sample SAMN05430296, study PRJNA330682) | permafrost metagenome | biome: Cold desert; feature: permafrost; material: soil; isolation source: enrichment culture inoculated with soil incubated with H2/CO2 at 20 degrees... ... | reverse complement strand
ATCACGGGCGTGGAAACCGACGTTCACGATGCCGTTGAGCCTGGCGTTCTCCCGCGCCGCCACGATGGCCTCGGCCAGGGCCTTCACCTCGGCGTTCTTGCCGGTCTTCAGCTCGGTCCGGGCCATCGCGATCGCGCCCTCATGGTGGATCAGCATCTGCTGCAGGAACAGCCTGCCGGCCTCCGAGCCCGTCGCGTCCTCGAGCGCGGACATGTCCTCCTCGGACATCATCCCGTCGGTCCCGTGGTCCATGTCGGCCATGCTCCGGTCGGCGCCCCAGGCGTCGAGCCAGGCCTCCATCTGCTGGATTTCCGGCTCCTGGGCGGCCTTGATCCCGGTGGCGAGGTCGACCACGTCCTGGTCGACGCCGTCCGTGTCGAGGATGACGTCGCTCATCTCCACGGCCTGCTCGTGGTGGGGGATCATCAGCTGCGCGAACGTGACGTCCGCCGCGTTGAAGGATTCCGGGGCCGCCGGGGCATCCGAGGCACCGGACGTGGCGCCGGCGCAGCCGCTGAGGGCGAGCGCGGCGGCCACCACCGCCGCGGCCAGGAGGGAGGTGCGAGCGGTGTGAAGTCTGTTCGTGAGCATGGTTCTATCCAATCAGGGTGCAGCGGCGGGAAGCGAGGAGCCGTTCGAGGTCAGCGCGCGGCGGCGAGGTCCCGCCGCTCGGCGGAGTCGGCCTGCGCCGCGGGAGCGTCGACGCGGAGCCCGCGGAAGCCCCGCAGCCGGAGGCTGTTGCTCACCACGAACACCGACGACAAGCCCATCGCCGCGCCGGCGATCAGGGGGTTGAGCAGGCCGAGCATGGCCAGCGGGATCGCGGCGACGTTGTAGGCGAAGGCCCAGAACAGGTTCGCCTTGATGGTGCCCAGGGTGCGCCGGGACAGCCGGATGGCATCCGCTGCGGCGACGAGGTCGCTCCGCACCAGGGTCAGGTCGCTGGCCTCGATGGCGACATCGGTGCCGGTGCCCATGGCAATCCCGAGGTCGGCCGTGGCGAGCGCGACGGCGTCGTTCACGCCGTCACCGACCATCGCGACCACCCGGCCCTCCCGCTGCAGTTCGCGGATGACCTCGGCCTTCTCGGCAGGGAGCACGTCGGCGCGCACGTCGGTGATGCCGACCTCGGCCGCGACCGCCCGGGCGACGATCTCGTTGTCGCCGGTCAGTAACACTGGGCGCAGGCCCAGGCGGCGGAACTCGGCGACGGCCGCCGCGCTGTTCGCCTTGACCACGTCGGAGACGGCGAGGATGCCCCTGGCCTGCCCGTCCCAGGCGACCGCGACGGCGGTCCGCCCTCGGGACGCGAACAGGGCGAGGGCGTCGACGAGCTCGGCCGGAAGCGTGATGCTCCACTGGTCGGCGAGCCAGCGCGGGCGTCCGACCAGCACGAGGTGCCCGTCGACGACGGCCTGCACGCCGAGGCCGTCTTCCGAGGCGAATGATTCGGCGGCGGGGAGCGCGGCCACGCGGTCCAGCGCCCCGGCGGCGATCGCCGCGGCGATGGGGTGCTCCGAGCCGGTCTCGGCGGCGCCGGCGAGGCGCAGCAGCTCGTCTTCGGCCACGCCTGCGGCGGGAACGGCGGCGACGAGGGTCATCCGGCCGGTGGTCACGGTGCCGGTCTTGTCCAGCACGATGGTGTCGACGCGGCGGGTCGATTCGAGGATCTGCGGCCCCTTGATCAGGATGCCGAGCTGGGCGCCGCGCCCGGTCCCGACGAGCAGGGCGGTCGGGGTGGCCAGCCCGAGGGCGCAGGGGCAGGCGATGATCAGGGTCGCCACGGCCGCAGTGAATGCCACGACCGGGCCGGCGCCGATGAGGAGCCAGACCGCGAGGGTGGCCAGGGACAGCCCGATCACGATCGGCACGAAGATCGCCGAGACCCGGTCGGCGAGGCGCTGCACGTCGGCCTTGCCGGCCTGCGCCCTCTCGACGAGCCGCCCGATCTGGGCGAGTTCGGTGTCCGAGCCGACCCGGGTGGCCCGCACGACGAGCCGGCCGCCCGAGTTGAGCGTGGCGCCGACGACGATCGCGCCGGGGCCGACCTCCACCGGAACGGCCTCGCCGGTGAGCATGCTGGCGTCGACCGCGGAGTTGCCCTCGACAACCTCGCCGTCGGTCGCGATCTTCTCGCCCGGGCGGACCACGAAGAGGTCGCCGACGACGAGCGATGCGGTGGGAACCCGGGTCTCGACCCCGTCCCGCAGGAGCGTCGCCTCCTTGGCGCCGAGCTCCAGCAGGGCCTTCAAGGCTGCGCCGGAGCGTCGCTTCGCCCGTGCCTCGAAGTAGCGTCCGGCCAGGATGAAGACGGTGACCGCGGATGCGACCTCCAGGTAGATCTCGTCGGCCCCGGCCCCCGGTTCCGCCGTGAAGGAGAACTCCATCGTCATGCCGGCCATCCCGGCCATGCCGAAGAACAGCGCATAGAGTGACCAGCCGAGCGAGGCGAGCACGCCGACGCTGATCAGGGTGTCCATCGTCGCCGCGCCGTGGCGGGCGTTGACCCAGGCCGCGCGGTGGAAGGGCCAGGCGCCCCAGACCGCGACGGGAGCGGCGAGGGTGAGGGCGAGCCACTGCCAGTTCGCGAACTGCAGCGCAGGAATCATCGACATCAGCGCGACCGGCGTCGCGAGCAGCGCGGAGACCATCAGCCGGTGCCGCAGGCTGCCCACGTCCGAGTCCGCCTCGCCGGCGGCATCCGGGAGTGCGGGAGGGGCCGGCAGCACGGCCGTGTACCCGGTCGCCTCGATGGTGGCAATCGCGTCGTCGACCGTGGTGCCCTCCGGCACGAACAGGGTGGCCTTCTCGGTCGCGTAGTTGACCGAGGCCTCGACGCCGGGCATGCGGTTGAGCTTCTTTTCGATCCTCGCCGCACAAGACGCGCAGGTCATCCCGCCAACGACAAGTTCGACCTGCTGCCCGCTCATCAGGGCTGGGTCACCAACTCGTAGCCGGCCTCGTCGATCGCCGCGGCGACCGCGGCAGGGTCAAGCGCGCCGACGCTCGAGACCAGGACCTTGGAGATTCCGCCCGACACGAGCGCGACCTCCACGTTCTTCGCGCCCTCGACCCGGCCGAGTTCCTCGGTGACACTCTTCACGCAGTGTCCGCAGGTCATTCCGGACACCTCGTAGGTGCTGGTCGTCAGGCCAGTGTCAGCCGAGGCCACGCCCGCCGTTTCGTGCGGGTGGGTTCCGCACGCGCAGGAGGCGTCGGTCAGTCCGAGGTCGTTCTGATTCGTTGTGCACATGAGCTGCAGTCCCTTTCGATCCGTGTTACCCCCCAGGGGTACACCGATCACTATACCCTAGATACCCACAGGGGGTATAGTGGGACCATGAACGAATCGACCGAGGCGGAGCGTGCGCCCCACCACGCCGCGCACGGGTACATCTCCAACAAGGATGATTACCTCAAGCGCCTACGCCGCATCGAGGGGCAGGCTCGCGGCCTGCAGGGCATGGTGACCGACGAGAAGTACTGCATCGACATCCTCACCCAGATTTCGGCGATGACCAGCGCCCTCCAGTCGGTCGCGCTGGGCCTGCTCGACGACCACCTGAACCACTGCGTCGTCAACGCTGCCGCAGTCGGCGGCGAAGAGGCTGACCTCAAGATGCGTGAGGCCTCGGCCGCAATCGCCCGGCTGGTGCGCTCCTAGCCACGGGTGTGGGCCGGTGTGGACCGGCACAAGCATCGCCCGAGTGCCGGGTAGCGGGCGGCCGCGCATGGTGGGGGTGTCACAGCCAGAAGCCAGATTACCCTTGGGGGTATGGGAGTAGGTTGGAGCCCACCGGATGCGCGACCGGGCCTCGCCCAAGATGACATCGGAGGAGAATGACCATGATGTGGGGAAACGGATTCAACATGGGGTGGGGGTGGCTGGTCGGCCTGCTCATGCTTGTCGGTGTCATTCTGCTGGTAATCGTGGCCGTGCGAGCTTTCGGCGGTGTCGACCGGGGCGGTTCGCGCGGAAACTCGGAGGCAGATTCGCCGCCAATCGGACGGAGCACGGCGCGTCAGGTTCTCGATGAACGCTTCACCAAGGGTGAACTGAACGCGGAGGAATACGGGGAACGATTGAAGGTACTCGGCGAGGACGCCTAATGAAACCCATCAGTCGGCGGAACGTATTGGTTCTGGGCGGCATCGGCGCTGCCAGTGCGGCCGTCGGCGGGATCGGGCTCAGTGGAGCCTGGACATCCGGAATTCGTTCCACCAACGGAGAAAAGCTCGTCGAGCCAAAGTCCTTGCGGAGCGTCAATGGCCGGCTGCGGGTGCGGCTCGCGGCATCCGAGGGCCAGGTCCAAATCGCCGGCAGGCAGGCCACAGCGCTGTCCTACAACGGCGGCCTTCCCGGTCCCACCCTGTTTGTGCACCCAGGTGACCGGCTCAACGTCACCCTCGACAATGGGCTGAACGCCGCCACAAACCTGCACGTGCACGGCCTACACGTCTCCCCAGAGGGCAACAGCGACAACGTCCTTCGGGCCATAGAACCCGGCACCACGTTCGACTACGAGTACCAGCTGCCGGAAAACCACCCGCCCGGCGTCTACTGGTATCACCCCCACCACCACGGATTCGTGGCCGATCAGGTCTTCGGCGGTTTGTACGGTGCCATCGTGGTGGAAGACGCGGATCCCATCCCAGCCAGCCGAGAGCGGATCCTCGTCATCTCGGACATCTCACTGGATGACAACGGAAGGGTTCCTGCCGCGTCCCCGATGGACAAGATGGCGGGCAGGGAAGGAAACCTTGTCCTGGTCAATGGTCAGCTGGGCCCGAACCTGACGGCCAGACCGGGCGAACGCGAGCGTTGGCGCATCGTCAACGCGTGCGTCTCCCGCTACTTGAGACTGCGGTTGGACGGTCAACACCTGCAGTTGCTCGGCATCGATTCCGGCCGCTTCGCAAGCCCCCGGGATGTCGATGAGGTGGTTCTTGCTCCCGGCAACCGAGCGGACCTGCTGGTCACAACGGCGGCCGGAACAGCGGTTCTGCGTACCCTGCCGGTGGACAGGGGGGACGTGCAGGGCATGATGGGCGGCGCCCGGACCTCGACCGGGGTGGACCTGGCGACCCTCGACGTCACCGGGGCCCTGGCTCTTTCCCCGGCAGCAGTTCCGGCGCAACCGGTGCCACAGGATCTGCGGTCGGCAACCATCACCGCCCGACGAGAACTGACTTTCGCCATGGGCATGGGAATGGGAATGGGCATGAGCTTCACGATCGACGGCCAACGGTTCGATCCGGCCAGGGTGGACGTGAAAGTGCAGGCCGGTGCCATCGAGGAATGGACGCTCACCAACACGAGCTCGATGGACCACCCGATTCACTTGCACGTGTGGCCCATGCAGATCATTGAACAATCCGGTCAAATCCTGGACACACCGGCGTGGCAGGACGTGGTCAACGTGCCCGCCCGCGACAGCGTTCGGGTTCGCATTCGGTTTGACGACTTCACCGGCAAGACGGTTTACCACTGCCATATCCTGGATCATGAAGACCAAGGAATGATGGGGATAATCGAAGCCCGGTAAGGAGTCCGGGGCGCGCGGGTTTAGCCTCAGCGGACAGAACGAGACCATGGGAGAACACATATGAGCTATGCACACACCGTCACCGTTTCCTTGCCCTACGAAGAAGCGGTGAGCAGGACCCGGGAGTTACTCGCTGAACAGGGTTTTGGCGTGCTCTCCGAAATCAACGTCCGCGCGACATTCGAGGCCAAGTTGGGTGCCGAAAGCGCCCAGGCTCTCGGCGACTATGTCATCCTCGGCGCGTGTAACCCCGCCCTCGCCCAGCGCGCTCTCACGGCAGAACCAGACATGGGTCTGCTGCTGCCGTGCAACGTCGTCATCCGCCGCGGCCCCAATGCCATCGAAACAGTGGTTCAGACCATTGACCCGCAGACCATGGTTCAGCTCAGCGACAACCCGGCGATCGAAGAGGTTGCCGCTGACGCCGACGCCCGCCTGCGTGCGGTCCTGAAGAACCTCGAATCCGCTCCAAGGGCGTAACGGGCTCCCCCGAACTGAAGACACTCATCGTCCAGCCTGTCTGTGACAAAGGGTTGCGCTGACACCCGTCGGAGCAGCTGCCCCGGCGGGCAGGATAGTTCGGACTTGGCCAGGTGGTTCTCTCGGGTCAGACGGTGTGACTTGTGCACGTGGCGCTCAGGCGAGAAAATCCGAGCGCACCCCGAGCGTTTGGTCTGTCAGGGCGATGGACTCGTTCGCCTCTGTGACAGTGCCTGCCAGAGCGCGGATGGCGTCGATGTTTTCCGGGATGACGACTGCCTGATTGTCAACGGTATAGGTGTAGAAGAGTTCGTTGCCCGCGACGGTGAGAATGTCTTCCCATAGGGCAACCTCATACATGTCCCCGCGCGGCCGCCCAAGATCCTTCATGAGCTCGATTGTGTTATTCAGGGCCACGATACCGTCAGCCCTGCGGATGAGAGCGATCCTGGGCATGGCGCACATCGCGTTCAGGATTTCTTCGCGGTCCGCGGAACGGGTCAATTCGACCACCCAGAAGTGGCTATGGTTCTGCGTGTGCGAGCCCTTTGCAGCGATCGTCACCACGTCGAGCTCGGGGACGACGCTCTGCGCGTCCGGGCCCTGATGACTGGGGATGCTGCCTTCTGGGACCATCGTGTTCATGATGCCCGAGTGGTCGGATTCCCAGGGGTCGGTTGCCCGGCGGATGAGCACCCCGCGCGCCTTCGCGAGCAGCCCCGCATCCTTCAACGCGGAAAGCGTCCGCACGGTTGCGGTCGTATTGCAGGAAACCACCCGAGTGGCATCCCGGCCCAATGCTGTCGCGTAGTTGGCGTGCGCTACAAAGGAGTGCCCAGTGACCGCATGCTTTTCCCCGCCCTGGAGTATGGCCTTCACCCCGTGTTCGCGGTAATGGTTCAGGTTTTTTGCCCCAACCCCCGCGGGGGTGCAGTCCACGATGACGTCCAGCTGATCGAGAAGTCCGTGCAGGCCCCCTGCGACGGGCACTCCCGCAGCCGACATTTCGGAAAAGCTTTCCGTCGTCGAGGCGTAAACCGGGATCCCGAGCGCGGTGGCGGTCTTGATCCGATAGTCCGACACCACGTCGCTGACGCCGACAAGTTCCATGTCGGGTTGCATTCGCACGGCGTCAGCGATCCGTTTGCCGATGACTCCGTATCCGTTCACTGCGACGCGCATTGGTCCAGACATTTCATTTCCTTTCGTGGGGAGACGTGGGGCGGTGCGCTATCACGCCGCCGGCTGAGGAGCGCTGCCCGTGACGATAATCCGTGCACGATGACAGCCCCGGCCCACCAGACGTTCACCCGCTTTCTCCATGCGACCGATCAGTGCTTCGAGTTCGGCTGCCCGCAGATGGACCTCAGGGTCGCCAGCCTCCAGGACGCTCTGAAGGAGGCGGAGTTGGTCGGGGACATCCGCTAACAGTTCTGCCGCATCGTTGCCGGCCAGTCCGAGTCGGCGGGCCAACCTGACCGGGGAGAACCGGTCCAGCAGTGTCCCCTCCGCGAAGCGTTCGGCGTTGCGTCCCTCCCGGAGATAGTCGAGTCCTGCCCGCAGCGTCTGGGCGAACTCTTCGGCGATACCGGTCAGATCGTAGTCGGCGGGCAACAGGTCCGGCCGGGTGGAGGGGACCTGGCCGAGTTTGACGAATGTCGGCCCGAGCTGTTCACAGGCCAGACGAACATGCTCCGGATTCGAATAGGGGTCGTCGCGGCGCTCGTGGCCGAATAGTCCGCGTTCAAAGGGCAGCCAACGTTCCAACCCTGCAACGCCCACGAGGCAACCCAGCCCGTGCCGGGTCAGGGTATCGGCGATCTGCCGGTAGCGTTCCAGATGATTCTTCGCCGCAGGCCCCTGCTGAGTTTTCCGTGCTTCCATTGCGGACACTCCGGTCTAGTCCCGGCCCCGCGCCGCGACCTGTGCTGCGGAGGCCGTGGACCGTACCGAATCCGCCTCCGTTGCCCTCTCCGGCATCAGAGTCACCTCGAGCCTCTCACCCGGTCCGAGAGTCTTCCTGACATTCTCGACGCAAACCCGGATCGGGTGGGCTGAACAGGGATGGAGGCGCAACCGGATCTTGCCTCGGGTGATCTTGACACTGATCGGCTGCCCGCGGTAGCTCAACTGGAACGACATCGCGGGTAACTCCGGCGGGAGCAGCGGATGCAGCCACAGCGCATTCTCGCGGGTCTCCACGCCGGCATAACAGCGCGTCACCATGTCAACGGTTCCGGCCATGGCTCCGAGATGGACGCCCTCGCGGGTGGTCCCACCCCGCGTGTCGGCCAGGTCGCCTTCCAATGCCTGTGCGAACAGCGACCATGACCTCACCCGGTCGGTGCGGGCGAGCACCCAGCTGTGGGCCAGGCGGCTGAGCGTGGACCCGTGGCTTGTTCGCGACAGGTAGAAATGGACCGTCCGGGGCACCAGATCCGGGGACAGTGCGCAGCCGAGGCGGGTAAAGACGTCCCGAAGTTCCTCGGCGGACAGCAGGTAGAACAGCATGAGGACATCCGCCTGCTTCGACAGCCGGTACCTGTTGGTACTGTCGCCTTCGGCCTGCAGGATCAGGTCCAGTCGCCCGATGTTGCCGTAGCGGGACCGGTAGGCGTGCCAGTTGAATTCCTTGAGCTGCTCGTACCCCTCAAATTGGCTGATGATGCCGTCCGCGTGGAACGGTACCCGCAGCCGCCTGCTCACATGCTCCCACCGGATCAGTTCGTCGTCGTCCAGACCAAGCCGGCGTAGAAGCGGGGCACAATCATGGCCGGCAACCAGGTCCACGGCCTCACACGACCGGGTCAGCACCCAGGATGCCATCACGTTTGTATATGCGTTGTTGCGCAGACCTTGGCCCGGAGCGTCTGGGTAACCATCATGGAACTCGTCCGGGCCCATCACGCCGACAATGTCAAATCTGTCGTCGATCGGGTCATGGGTGGCCAGGCTGGCGAAGAGGCGCGCCACCTCGACCAGGATCTCCGCCCCGTATTGGACGAGAAATCCGGTGTCGCCCGTGGACTGGTAGTACTGCCAGACGCTGTACGCGACGGCCAGGCCTACGTGACGCTGCCGAGGCGAATTGTCCAGCATCCACTGGCCGGTCCGGACGTTGAACAGCTGGGTCGGGGTTTCCTCTCGCCCGTCGCTGCCGCTCTGCCACGGAAACATCGCGCCCGCCAACCCCGACATGCGGGCCGCTTCCCTCGCCTCATCCAGGCGCCGGTACCGATAGAGCAGCAGGGCGCGCGTCAGTTCCGGGCGGCGCAGCGTCAGCATCGGATAGACGAAAAGCTCGTCCCAGAAGATGTGCCCCCGGTACCCCTCGCCGGTCAGGCCCCGCGCGGGAACCCCGGCATCCAGATCCGGATTGGCGGCAGCGACCGTCTGCAGTACATGGAAGATATTCAGATTCAGAGCCAGAGACTGCCGCTGGCCGGCACGGAGCTGAATGCCGAACCGCTCCCACAGCTGTTCCCATGCGTTCCGATGGGCTTCCCAGAGTGTGTCGAATCCGGGCGCCCATTGGACTCTGTCCCGGGCGGCCAGCGCGGCCGTGGATAGCGCCCGGTCCCGGGAGGTAGCCACCACAGCGACTTTTTCGATGATCACGGGTCGGCCCTGCTGCAGGCTGAGGGTGAGTTCGTGCCCGGCGCGCCCAGCCTCGTCCACGAAACGCCGATCGAGGACCCGTCCCTCCGGCACACCCCGGATACGCGTGCTCACCGCGGTGGCGATACTGACCCCGGATTGGTTCGTGATCATCTCGAGCAGCGCCGTTTCGGCGTCCAGCGACGTGGCGCTGACGTGCACAAGGTGCTCATCGGCCAGCGAATCGTCTGCCGCGACGTTGTCGTTGGCCACCCTCCCGTTTATCTCCGAACGCACGAGAATGTTGCCGGACCAGTCCTCAGCTTCTACCGTTGTCTCCAGGGCTGCCAGATGCGGTTGCGCCTGGGACTGGAACTGCCGGGAGGTCACCCGCGTCGTCCGGCCGGCTCCGTCGCGGTAGCGGTTGGTTCGGATCAGAACTCCCCGGCGCAGATCAAGCTCCTGGTGATGGCTGATCATCTCTGCCGACCCGGGACGGAAAACGGAACCGCCATCGGCCCGGATAGTCAGGAAGGCCCAGTCAGGGGCATTGACCATATGTTCGGTCTCGACGATGTGACCGTCCAGGTCTGTGGCGAGCCGGTTGTAGACCCCGGCGAGATAGGTCCCGGGAGAATGGACCTCGTCGCTGACGCTTCCCGGAACCGCACCGCGCGTTGCCCAGTATCCGTTACCAAGCGTGCACAGCGCCTCCCGGGTTCCCTCCAGAGCCTGGTCAAACCGGTCATAGACGAGCAGCCAACCGTCTCCCCCGTCGGAGGCACCTCCGCACCAGGACCTGCTGCCGTCCTCCTCCGGGGTGTGTCGGCGCCGCCCCGACAGATCCAGAGCGGCCAGATCCTCAACCACCACATCGGCACCCGCTGCGAGCAGCTGTTCTCGGCTGCCCGTGCGGTCGACCCCCACGACCAGGCCGAAACCGCCGGCCGCTCCGGCCTGCACCCCAGCGGTCGCATCCTCGACCACAACCGTGTCCTCCGGCTCGACCCGCAGCCGGCGCGCCGCCTCCAGAAACATGGCCGGGTCAGGCTTTCCCGGCAGGGACAGTCGAGTCGCGTCGCCGCCGTCAACGCGCACGGTGAACAGATCACCGACCCCGGCCGCAGCCAGCACGGCCTGGCTGTTACGGCTCGACGTGACCAAGGCGGTCGGCACGCCCGCCGCACGGAGGCGGCGCAACAGTTCCACAGTGTGGGCGAAGGCCTTCCCCCCACTGCGGGCGAGCTCATCGACGAAGAATTTTTGTTTGCGGCCGGCCAGCCCGTTGACGGTGAGCCGGTCAGGGGCGTCACCGGGTTCCCCCTCCGGCAGCGAGACGCCGCGGGCGGTCAGGAAGGCACGGACACCGTCCTCACGGGTTCGCCCGTCCACATAGTCGCGGTAGTCCTGCTCGGCATCAAACGCGGCCGATGGCGATCCGGACAACTCGGGCAGGACCGCGTCAAAGAGGGCCTTCCAGGCCGCCGCATGCACGCTGGCCGTATCGGTGACCACCCCGTCCATGTCGAAAATGACCGCACGATAGCCGGTGCCACCACCGGTGAGATTATGCACTGCGGAAAGGTTCTCCAGCCGCATGACGCACAGGCCCTCCCTGACTTATTGGTCCGCCCGGGATCTGGCTTCTGGCCAGATCCATTCACACTGATCGTTTGATCTTCCTTCACTGTGGCACGAATCTAGGCCCGTGTGTTTCCGGCCGTCACCCACCGCGTTGACTCATAAGAAACCTCCGCGTAGCCCGCAATAGCGATGGCCGGGGTGCTGACCACCTCGCTCGCGGCCCTTCCCAGACCGCTCACGGGTCTGAGCTTTGCCGGCAGCTCACTGGTGTTCATCGTGGCCCTCGGCTTGGCGGCCCGGGTGACGATTGCCCTTGAGCGGGCGCGACGCCAGTCCCGATCCGGCACGTCCGACCGGGTCTGGCCCGGGTGGAAGGCTGGCTTGAACCAGCTCAGAACGGAAGGTCACAGGACGGGGAAGTCACTCCTGGGCCGGTCAACGCCTCCAGGCAGCGGAAGCGAAGCGGGCCAGATCGGTGACATCCAGGGTTCCCTCGCCGAGTCCGACAGAGAGTAGCCGTCGGAAGACCCGTTCGTCCTGCACGCAGGCTTGAACGGCAGCCTCAATGGCGCGTGGCCGATCCATCAGGGCATACAGGGCGCGAAGCTGGCGATGTTGTCGGCCGAATCTGGCCCGAAGCGCACGGGAGTAGCTGCCACCGGGATCGGCGGCGTCGATACTTCGCCCGGCCAGGGCGCCCGACGCCAGTGCGTAGAAGATCCCCTCGCCGGTGAGCGGATTTACCAGGCTGGCCGCGTCACCGACCAACAGCACCCTACCCACGGCTGGCCGGGGCATACGCGTCGACAGCGGCAACAGGTGTCCGGTCATCCGGGTCGACTCGAAACCGGGGAGTAGCTCGGCGGCCCGGTCCACCAGCCGCGCCTTGCTGGTGAGCGGAGCAGCCGTCCCGTAACCCAGGTTGACGCTCCCGTGGGCGGTCGGGAACGCCCAGGCATAGCCCAGGCCCCCGCCGGGAACAGGGTCCCAACGAATGTACAGTTCGTCGAATCCGTCTGGTGCGGGGGCATATCCTCGGACAGCGACGGCCAGGTGCGGGCTCCGGTTGGGCGGCTGCCCCGTTGCGCGACGCACCGTCGAGTTGGCCCCGTCTGCGCCGATCAGCACCGGTGCGGTGTATTTCCCGTCAACAATGACCACGCCGACGTGCTGCTGGATCTCGCGCACCGTGTGTTGACGATAGATCGCACCGGCGGCGATGGCGGCCATCACCAACTGGTAGTCGAGTTCGGCTCTGGGCACGATGTAACCGGGCATGGGCGCGAGGCCGACCATGTGCGCGCCGGAGGGAGCGACGAGCCGGAAGCGAGACCGGCGCTCATCCGGACGGAGTATGTCGGTGAGTCCCAGACTAGCCAGCTCCGCAACTGCGTCAGGCCCGACCGCGTCGCCGCACACCTTGTCCCGCCCGAGCGGCGCCCGATCGAGGATCAGCACCCGAGCGGCAGGTTGAGCCCCTAAAGCGCCCAGCGCCGCGGCCGAGCCACCAGGGCCGGCGCCCACGACGATGACGTCGAAAGCATCCAGCCCGGCCGTCGGCGACGAACCTCGGCGGGCACCGACGGCGCATCGCGCGGTCACGGTCGTGCGCTGTCTTCAGGTGCGCTGGGCGGCCCAGCGTCGATCCGGCGGCGGGAGTACAGCGTGAAGGCGGCCAGCCCGGCGGCGAAGACGGCGATGCCAGCGTTCACCATGAGCGCTGTGGAGAACCCCTCCACAAACGCCCTGTGGTGACGGTCGTCGAATTCCCGCTTGAACGCGGCGTCAGGACCGAACGAGGTGAGAATCGCGCCCATCAGTGCGATCCCCAGCGCCAGTCCGGTGGCTTGAAACGTGTTGAACACCCCGGCGGCGATGCCGTAACTGGACCCGTCTGCTGCCCCGAGGGCGATGGTCGCGGTCGGCGTCCGAGCCAGTGCAATACCGCCACCGGCCACCGCCAACCACAGCATGATAATTCCCACGTTCGATTCCAGTCCAAGCGTGGCGAGGCCAAGCAGGGCGACCGCGAGCAACAGCATACCCCCGACGACGAGAAGCCGCGCGCCGAACCGGTCGGCCAGACGACCCGGGAGCGGGGCAACGACGATGATGGTCAGGGTCAGGGTCAGGGTCAGGGTCAGCGGCAGCAGGCTGGCCACCGAGGCGAGAGCGGAGAAGCCCAAGACGGTCTGGAAATAGAGCGCCAGGAAGAAGAAGAGACTGCACATCACCGCGGTGGAAAGCAGGGTCACCGTGTTCGCGCCTGTGAAGGAACGGTTTCGGAACAGGGTGAGGTTCACCAGTGGTTCCGGGGTTCGGCGTTCGTGGCACACGAACAGTCCGAGGGAGACCACGGATGACGCGGACAGGATGATGACCGGCGGAGATGCCCAGCCGGATCCGTTGGCCTGATTGAGGGCCAGGAAGAGGCTCAGCAGGCCCGGTTGACGAAAGGACCGCGACTACCACGTCCATGCGTATGGGCGCACGAGGTGCCTGGGATTTCGGCAGAATAATGCTCGCAGCCAGCCAGGCGAGTGCCCCCAATAGGACGTTACCCGGAAAGATCCAGCTCCAGCCGAGCGTATCGTTGATGAGCGCACCGACCACAGGGCCATACCGAGCGCGCTTGCCGATATCCCGGCCCACACCCCTAACGCCGCCCCGCGGCGGTTGGCCGGGAAACTGGTGGTTATGAGCGCGTGTGTTGCGGGGGTGACCAGGCCGCACCGAGTCCCTGGACGGCCCTCAACGCGATGAGGACGGGCGCCCTCGGGGCGAGACCGGAAGCCAGCGAGCCGAGGATTAAGATCGTGAGGCCGTGCAGGAAGATAGGCCGCGCGCCGACGCGGTCGGCGAGGCGACCCTCCACCAGCGTGAAGGCGGCTATGGCCAGCGTGTACGCGTTGACCACCCACTCCAGCCCACCGAAACCCAGACCCAGCTGCCTCTGGATCGAGGGAAGCGCCACCGACACGGCGGTGTCATCCACCCGGCAAACACGTTACCCCGCACGTCCTGCGCCACACGACCGCGATGCGCCTGCTCGCCGCCGGAATCGACACCGCGACGATCGCGCTTTGGCTTGGCCACGAATCCATCGAATCGACCCGCGCTTACCTCCACGCCGATATGAGCATCAAACAACGAGCACTCGACCGAACCTCGCCCTTGGGGCCACACACGGACGTTTTCACCCGTCCGATACGCTCATCGCGTTCCTCGAGAATCTCTGAGGAATTATGCCGAGGTATTGCGGGCGGGTCCCCAGCGTCCCCTCGACGACACCGATCTCGGGTCCGACCTGGGCGATCGGCCAGGCCGAGGAAACCACCAACTCCACGGCCTCCGCCCTGAACTCGGCACTGAAGTTACGACGATTCGACATGAAACAGATTCTCCTAGCCTCTGTCTCAATTCACCCTTCGGTCGCACTCGGAGCCGGAACCGGTTCAATGCGCCTGGTGCCGTCGTCGATTCTGGACCTGATCGAACTAACCATGCTGCACATGGTCACGGAACACGCCAGCGAGTTGTTCCACCGCGGGGAGTCCGGCCAGACCGCTACCGGTCTGGTAGAGCCTGCACGCAAGATCCGTCGTGCGCCCACCATTCGGAAAGGCATCCACTCCGTCGACCAGGATCGTCGGGGAGCCCGCGAACCACACCCGCTTCGCCTCTTCGCTTGACGACAGCAGAACGTCGTCGATGACGACGTCGTGTCGCCCCACCTGATCGAGCGCGCTCCGCACTCGCCGGTCTGCTTCTTCCCAGTTCGGGCACTGGTCGATGTGCAGGATCTCAACCTTCATGGGTGACTCCACTGTATTGGGCAATTTCGGACTCAACGGTCGAAGAAGGTCTCCACGGAGTGGAGAGAATGCGCTGCCCGATGTTGCGCAAAATCAGGCGGCGGGGGCTTCGCCTACAGATCCTCGCCGAGTGTGTGGAGGTGTTCGCGGTATTGCTCTGCGGTCAACTCCCCCTTGGCGAATCGTTCGTCGAGGATCTGGCGGGCGCGGCTCTTGCCCGTCGACGGCGCCCCGAGGTTGGGCGTCCCACCCCCGCTGACCCCGCCGCCAAATGCGCGCACTGCCAGCAGCACGAGCAGCACGATACCAACCAGTGCCAGGAGCCCAAACAGCCACATCCAGCCCATGTCCCAGCCGTATCCCCACATCATGGCTAACCCCTTCGTTGACGATCCGTTGCCTACTACTCTCAAACATACCCCGGGAGAGTATTTAGGTGACAGGGGTACCATAGGCGCAGAAGAGGCCAACGTGGGTGGCGCCCATCCGAAATGGTTCTGTCATCAACCTGGGAGGAATTCGTCGAATTAGGAGGCGAAGGGCAGCACCTGCGTGTGGGAGTGCGGCGGTCCTGAACGGTATGGAACTTATCCTGTTGTCCCAGCTACTCTTCCTGCGGGCGCGCTGGCGGACCTGCGCCGCGCCAACTATGCGGGCTCAGATTTCTACCGCCGGCATCATGCGGGACTCTTTGAAGCCGCCCTCGCGCAACTGCCTTCGGTGACGAAAGCGGACCTGATGAACAACTTCGACGAAGCCGTTACCGTCCCCGGGCTGAGGCTGGCCGATATTGAGGATCACTTGCGGGCGATGGTGGCCGCGAGCGCCGATCCTGCGCTGCCCTGGCGCGGGCGGTGGTGGGCTGCGGCGACGGCGGGAACCACCGGCCGCAAAGGCATCTTCGTCTGGGGCCGGAACGAGTGGGCCACCGTGCTTGCCTCCTATGCCCGCGCCAATGACTGGGCCGGGGTACCGGTCGGGCTGACCAGGCCGTTGCGCGTTGCGGCGGTCTCCTCCCGCAATCCGACGCACCAGTCGGCGGTGGTCGGGGCCGCCCTGCGGTCTCGGTTTGTGCCCACACCGCGGCTGGATGCGACCAGCCCCCTGTCCGAGACGGTTGCCGCGCTGAACAGGTTCCAGCCCGGGCTGCTGGTCGGCTACGCGTCTGCCCTGCGGCCCCCGTCCGCGGAGCAGCGAGCGGGTCGGCTGACCATAGCGCCGCAATCGGTGATGTCCGCCCCCGAGGTGTTGAGCGAACAGGCCGCCGCGGAAATGCGGGCCGCCTGGGGATCGGCACCCAGTGACGTCTATGCGGCCACCGAGACGGCGGGCATCGCGTCACCGTGCTCATTTGGCAACAGTCACATCTTACGAGAACCTGGTCATCGTCGAACCGGTGGATCAGGCCGGGATGCCGGTGCCGCCGGGCGCCGTCGGCGCCCGGCTGCTGGTCACGGTCTTGTTCTCCGGGACGCTGCCCCTGATCCGCTATGAGATGTCCGACCGGGTGAGCGCTGACGGCCGCGGCTGCCCCTGCGGGCGGTCCTTTGCCCTGCTGGCCGGGGTCGAGGGGCGGGTGGAGGACGTCCTGCGGCTTCCGAGGGAGTCCACGCGGCCGTGGTCGCGGCGTTCGGGACAGCGGGTGTCGTCGGGATGCCGGTGAACGTGCAGGGGGTTGAGACCGTCGAACGCACCGCCCTGAGGAAGGCGCCGCTGGTGCGAGCATGGCGAGCGCGGCAATGACCGAGAACGTCCGATATCAGAGAAGAATGGCCCCCATGAACCATACGACCGAAACCGCGGTGATCGAGGTGCAGGGTGTCCGTTGGGCCTCGTCCAAAGCCGTCGCCGATTCCGTGCTCTCCCGCCGACCGGGCGTGGTGAGCGTGGACACGAACCCGGTGGCCCAGACGGCCACGATCACCTTCGACCCGGAACAGACATCCATTGCCGACCTGGCGCAGTGGGTACGAGATTGCGGCTATCACTGCGCCGGTCGCTCTGTCCCCGAGCACATTTGCGACCCCCTGGCCGAAAGCGGCGCACCCGATTCGCAGCATCTCGGCCACGCCGTCGGCGACCACCAGGCCATGGCCCATGATGACGGCGCAGGTGCCGGGGCGGTTGTGGATGCGCTACCGGTCGAGACTCACACCGGACATCCCGGACACGCCCAGCCCACGACCAGGACCGCGCAAGACGTCATGGGCCACGGTGGTGCTCACGGCGACATGTCCATGGACGCCATGATCCGGGACATGCGCAACAGATTCCTCGTGGCGGCAATCCTGTCGGCGCCGATCACGCTGTTCTCGCCGATCGGCCGAGAGGTCATTGGGTTCACGATGCCCGCCCCCTTCGGTCTCCGAGACGACGTGTTCGCGTTGATTCTCTCGCTGCCGGTCATCTTCTATTCGGCGTGGATCTTCTTCGATGGGGCGTATCGGGCGCTCCGCGCCCGGACTCTGGACATGATGGTCCTCGTGGCCGTCGGCGTCGGTGCAGGCTGGCTCTACAGCCTTGTCGTCACCCTGACTGGCGGCGGCGACGTCTTCTACGAGGCCGCCACCGTTCTGGCCAGCTTCGTCCTCCTGGGCCATTGGTTCGAAATGCGCGCTCGGGGCGGGGCGAACGACGCCATCCGGACCCTGCTCGAGTTGGCTCCGTCGAAGGCACTCGTGATCCGGGACGGCGAACCGGTCGAAGTCCCAACGTCAGAGGTCATCCCGGGTGATCTGCTGCTCGTGCGGCCGGGGGCCAAGGTCCCGACGGACGGAGTCGTCGAGGAGGGCGACTCCGACATCGATGAGTCGATGGTCACCGGGGAAAGCCTTCCGATCGCCAAGGCCGTGGGCTCCGAGGTCATCGGCGCCACGGTGAACACGACCGGCACACTGCGGGTTCGCGCGACCAGGGTCGGCGCGGACACGGCACTGGCGCAGATCGTCGCGCTCGTGCAGGAGGCGCAGAATTCCAAGGCGCCGGGGCAGCGACTGGCCGACCGCGCGGCGTTCTGGCTCGTGCTCGTCGCACTCATTGGCGGCAGTGTCACCTTTGCCGCGTGGCTGCTGACGGGCGCAAGCGTGCCGACAGCGATACTCTTTGCAATCACCGTCGTCGTCATCACCTGCCCGGACGCGCTGGGTCTGGCCACGCCGACGGCGATCATGGTGGGCACGGGCCTAGGCGCCAAGCGAGGCGTCCTATTCAAGAACGCCACCGCACTGGAAACCGCGGCGCGCATTAATACCGTGGTGATGGACAAGACCGGCACGCTGACCAAGGGCGAGCCGGAAGTGACGGACTTCATCGCGATCGGGATCGAGGAGGACGAGCTTCTGGCCCTTGCTGCCGCCGTAGAACGGGAGTCCGAGCATCCCCTGGCAGCAGCCGTCGTCACGTATGCCGTCGGGAGGGGCGTGTCCGCGCCGGATGCAACAGATTTCCGCAATGTACCCGGGCACGGTGCCGGTGCAACAGTGCAGGGCCGACAGGTGTTTGTGGGCAACCGCAAACTGATGGCCGCCCAGGGCATTGACATCGGTCCCGTGGCACAGAAGCGTGAGGAACTGGCCTCCACCGGCCGCACGGCGGTTCTGATTGCCGTCGACGGCCGCGCGGCAGGCATCGTTGCCCTCGCCGACGCGGTCCGTGAGACAGCGGCTGCAGCAGTAACCGCCATGCACGAGGCCGGCATCGAGGTCGTCATGCTGAGCGGAGACAACGAGGCGACCGCTCAGCGCATTGCCTCACAGCTGGGCATCAACACCGTCATCGCGGAGGTCCTACCCGAGGAGAAATCCGCGAAAATCGCGGAACTTCAAGTGGCCGGCAAACGTGTCGCCATGGTCGGTGACGGAGTGAACGACGCCCCGGCCCTGGCCCAGGCCGACCTCGGCATCGCCATCGGCGCAGGAACCGATGTGGCCATCGAAACAGCCGATGTGGTCCTGATGCGGTCGGACCCGCTCGATGTCCCCGTGGCCCTGCGCATCGGCAAAGGCACCCTGCGCAAAATGCGGCAAAACCTTGGGTGGGCCGTCGGCTACAACGTGATCGCCCTGCCGATCGCCGCCGGTGTCTTCTACTCGACGTTAGGAATCAGGCTCAGCCCGGAAATTGCCGCCATTTCGATGTCCGGCTCCAGCGTCATCGTCGCCGTCAACGCGCTGCTGCTGAAGCGCCTTCACTTGCCCCAGCCAGCGGGAGCCCCCGGAAGCACACTGGCAATCGAGCCGAACCCGGAACCGGCCCCGGGCAGTCCGCGGTGAGTCGGCACGGCAGCCGGCGGGTATCACCTGCGGTGACCTGTCACACGAGTACCGACGGCAACGGGCCATGGTCATCGTCGTGTCGGCCGAGGCCGCCTGTGTCAGGCCGGAGCAAACGCTGTGCTCGCCGGTCACGACTGTTCAGAAAGGTCGCAAGGAGCAACCCGACCAGACCCAACCCGGAGACGGTGAGCTCGATTCCCTGCCCGGCAGTAGTGGCCAGGGTGGTCGTCTTGCTCAGCGGCACATCCTGAACCATTGCGCCCGGCTCGAATGTCGGCAGCCGCTCGATGGTGCTGCCATCGGGTGCGATGATCGCAGAGGTCCCCACTGTTGACGTATTCACGACGCTGCGACCTGTTTCCATTGCGCGCATACGCGCGATGGCGAGTTGCTGCACGCTCTCGTCGGTGCGTCCGAAGTCAGCGTTGTTCGTGGGCGCGAGAATAATATCCGCCCCACCGGCGACCATCTGCCGCACGAGGTTGTCGTCCACTATGTCGAAGCAGATCGCCAGCCCGGCGGCCACACCGTTGATGTCGAACACATTGTCGCGCGTGCCGACCGTGAAATCCCGCGGAATCAACGAGAACAACTCAGGCGCCAACGGATACCAGAATTCCCGGTCGGGAATGTATTCCGCGAATGGCACCGGGTGGATCTTGTCGTACTGGTCGACCGCGCCTGAGCCGCTCTTCCAGAGCAGGAGACTGTTGTACATGTCTTGACCGTTGACCGTGAGTGTGCCGGTGACCAGCGGCGCGTTCATCCGTTCGCTCACGCGATCAAGCGCCGCGGCAGACTGGCTGCTTTCCAGCGGGTTGAGGTCGGAGGCATTCTCCGGCCAGACCACAAGGTCGACGTCTTCGCCGTAGAGCGGTTCGGTGGCCGCGAGGTGGTCCTCCATGATCTGCCCCGGCGTGTATTCGGCGAATAGTCCCGCATCGGCATTGCCCTGCACGGCGGCGACCCGCATGGTCCCCGACTCGACCACGGGAAATGCGGGCACGGCGAGCATCAGCGCAATCAGCCCGACCGGCAGTAGGCGGCGGATGAAGCGGCGGGGGGCTGCCCGTTCCCGCGCGACCTGCACGACCACTGCGCTCACCCACGCGAGCAGGAACGACAGGCCGGACACGCCGACCCACCCGACCAGCGCGCCGAAGGGGCTCTCCGATTGTGAAAACGCGAGCCTGCCCCACGAGAACCCGCCGTAGGGCCAGTTGCTCGTGACGTACTCGCGCAGGGTCCACAGGCCCGCGATGACGAGGGGTGTCAGGCCGAGACGCCCCAGCGCGCCCGGGAATGCGCGGTCGGTGAAACGCCAGGCGAGCGCGATGAACGCGCAGCCGAGGGCGAAGAAGATCGATTCGAGGCCGGCCAGGGCGAGCCACGGCACCGGTCCCAAATAGATCGTGAGCCAGAGGATGTGTGTTCCCCAGAATGCGAACCCTCCGGCGAGCCCGATTGCAAGGGACGCCCACACTCGATGGCCAATCAGGGCGATGAGGATGAGCGGGGTGCCGACGAAGATGAGTGGCCACCAGCCGAGCCCGGGGAACGCCAGGGCGTTCAGGAGGCCGCCAAGTACACCCATGAGTGCCGCCGCCCAAAGCGGAAGACCGTTCCGGGCAAGCATGACCATCGAGGACACCTGGATCCATCGCCTGGGCGAACACGAACACGAAGACGTCGATGTCTCGTCCCCTGGTTGTTCTGTCGTCATCGCGTGTATGCGAGGACGCCCATCATGCCGGCCTCTCCGTGGTAGAGGTTGTGGCAGTGGGTGAGCCAGCGGCCCGGGTTGTTCGCGTCGAAGTCGACCGTAAGCGTCCGGCCGGGCAGCACGATCGAGGTGTCCTTCCGTGGCCCGCCGTTGGCAAGCTGGAACGTGTGCCCATGCAGGTGCATGGGATGCCACATTGTGGTTGTGTTGACGAAGTTGAGACGCACCCGCTCGCCCGCAGCAATCGGGCGGGCGTCCTTCATCGGATCGTCCAGCGAAAATGGCAGGTTATCCAGCGACCAGTCATACTTGGCCATTCCCCCTCGCAAACGGATCGTGACCTCCCTGTCAGGGGTCTTCGTCGGCAGGATGACCTCGCTGGCAGCTCGCAGTATTTCTGCCGTCGCCAGGCGCCCCCTCAACTCGGGGACCAAAATGTTGCTCGGCGGTGTGGTACCGGCACCGGTGCGGACGACGGCGAGGGCTCGGGCCTTCTTTCCTTCCGCTTCGGCGATGAGCGCGAACACACCGTCCCCGAGAGTGACGATCACGTCGTAGCGTTCGCCCATCCCCAGAAGAACCGTATCGACGTCGGTGGGTTCGACTGGAAACCCATCAGTGTGGGTGACGGTCAGTTGGGACTGCCCCCGGTTTGGTTGACTCCTGACCTGTGGAGATTCGTCTTCGCTGGAAAGATGTCATCATGCCCAAGCCCTACCCGCCCGAGTTCCGACGCGATGTTGTCGCGGTCGCCCGGAAGCACGAAGCCCCGCTGAACCAAATCGCGAAGGACTTCGGGATCTCGGAGTCCTGCCTGGCGAACTGGCTGAAGAAGGCCGACGTCGAAGATGGCGTCAAGCCGGGCTTGACCGAGAAGGAATCAGCCGAGCTGCGGGATGCGAAGAAACGCATCCGGCTCCTCGAGCAAGAAGCCGAGGTCATGCGCCGTGCTGTCGCCTATCTCTCCCGGGACGTCAACCCAAAATGATGTACCCGCTGGTCCTTGAAATGGCC
>MCHG01000257.1_pt1 | contig 22042 bp, 14 predicted proteins | sample 787351 | NCBI WGS metagenome assembly MCHG01 (sample SAMN05430296, study PRJNA330682) | permafrost metagenome | biome: Cold desert; feature: permafrost; material: soil; isolation source: enrichment culture inoculated with soil incubated with H2/CO2 at 20 degrees... ... | reverse complement strand
AATCAAAAGATTGAAGAAACAAGCTTGTTCCAACGTTCTCAGCATTCCACGTTATAATTGTTACGGGAATTCAGGCTGTAACTCCAAAAGAGTTATCGAGGATGAATACTGGTTGGATTCAGATAATCCGTTTATGAAGATTCTTAAAGAACGGTACGCGAATTCCTCCAACAATATTTTTAATATAGAAAATGCGGTTTCCAATTGCTTTCTAATGCTTACTTTGCGAAATAAACCCATATAGACTCGGGCATTAATGATTGTTGGATCATCACGTTAACATAAAGTCGTACGACTTTTTGTTGTATATGCTACATTTGTTGTACGACTATTTGTTGTAATGTTTTTACTGTCCGAAGACATGACTATATCCGTCAATTGTTCCGTCTTAAAAACCTTATTCAACTGACTTTTTTACATTGTGATATTACCTTAATGTTTCTATTGGTGATAATTTTTTCTCCAACAGGCTATGTCCATAGTTCTGAAATTATAAAAAAACATTTGATTCAGTACAAAGAAAACCTTATTATTAGTTTAACAAGAAAACTCTGGTCAGGGAAATAACCCAGCCAGTAACACTCCTTAAATTTTATGTTTAAGGTGGTTACTGGTTTTTATTTTCTAGAAATTTAATTATCAGAAAACATATTTTAGGAGGATTTAATAACATGCAAGATAGTAAACTGTGCATATTGCTCAATATGCATTCCGAAGTTGAATTAACACTGAGTTTATTTAGAGCCTTTTCACATAAGCACAGACTGCCCTTGTTTCCACAACGATTCATATCCATAAATGACGCTGAGCAGTGGCTGGTAGAAGAAGGCTATAATCCTCAATTCTATTCAGTTATATCTTATGATGATTATCTAGCTGGTTCCAGGCTTTATTATTCGTATCATGATAAAAAATATTTTGACAAGTACCTGAATTTAATGACTAGATTAGAGGACATGTCTCAAGAAGAGGAAAGCCAGCTCCGTGAATGTATCGAGCATATTCGGATGATAGCAATTACAAATAAACGCAAAATAATTTTAATCTGACAAACTAGGTTTTTTATAAAAGTTCACTGTTTTTTAACCAATAGGAGTAATATTTTTATTAAGGCCAGCAGTTATAGCAAGTCTTTTTAATTAATGATTAATTTCTCTGTAGTCAATAGGGACCCAACATCAGCGTAAAATAAATATCTCTTTTCTATCTTGGAAACGATTTCCAACCGCTGAGAATCTTGTAATAAGACTTAAAGTGCTTCCTCCATCCCTCCCGTAAGAATTCTCATATTCCAACCCGTTCTTCTATTACCATAAAGAAGGTCATGGAGGAAATCAATTTTATTCTCTATTAAATTTACTATTTCTCTAGGTCTTGTCACTGTTGAAAGTAACATTTGTACTAAGGCAAAGTTCCTTACTCGATTTTTTCTCATCATAGAGATAGGCCGCTTGTTTGGGATCTTATAATTATATTGTAGAATTAAATAATTTCTGGCGAAGGAAAATAAGCAAAGCCAGTAACACTTCTGTTAGTGAACCTTACTCAGATTTTCTTACACTCCAGTACATTCTAAGAATTCTCCGTGAATATCCTCTAAAATTGGTTCCACAGTTTCATTAGATAGTTCTATCTCCATGTCGATGGTATCAACGATAACTTCAAGTTCAGAATAATTAATTTCTATCGGCTCATTTTTGAGCATGGCTTGATTAAGAATAAAAATTAATTTATTAGCAATTTTAATGGTTTTTAAATGAAATTGTTTTTTTTCGGAGTACTACTATCAATTGCATAGTCATTACACACATCCAAATACTTATAAAGCATAGGTAAGAGGATACCAGGCCATACTTTATTTACTTGTACAGAAAATTTTTCGTTATCTAGGAAATTTCTACTACCTAACTCCGCGAACATGTTATCAAAAAGTTCTGTTCTCTCCCGTTCAGTTTTTGTTATAAAAGGTTGACTTTTTACGTCCATAATTATTGTACCTCCTTTATTAATTAGATTAATTTTAATTTACCCTTTAAATTTCAAAGCGTGTTACCATTCAGCTGATTAAGGAAAAACTGGAGCTGTTTCAATACCATCGCTACCTGACGAGTTTTGGCAGAACGTAAAAATTGACAGTTGGAATATGAAGTAGCAGTGTTCTCTGGATTATTAGTGACCAGTCCCTCAGTCAAGCACAGATTGTTTTTGTCCGCTTGGGGAGATCTAGATCTGCGACGCTTAACGATTTACTACTTTACACGCGCCTGTCGATGCTAAGAACTCAAAGATAGTACTATGAGTAGTGATAGTAGTTCGACAGATTAGAGTGACTTTTACCTATCAACTCATTAACCGTTTGTCGGTACCGCAGACGGTTTGATGAGTAGAACTGTTCAACCGTTCGCAAATTCCAATCGTTGAAAGACTAATATGTGGTTCGCTTCAAGCTTTTAAATTCCACTGTCTACTTAACAGGGGGCAGTTCACAATTTGATAGTTTGTCTATCTGATATCTAATATATTTAGCTGTATGAGGAATTAAGGAACTGACCCTTTTGAAAGTATGACTTTTTAGTAACTTATTACTTTTTTTCTGCATTAGGTACCTTAGCAACAATTCCTCCCTGATAGGATGAATATTATACACAGGAATCATAATATCATTGCTCGGTTCTAGTGGCGCAACCAAATCATTAGAATACATATCCGTAAAATGTTTTCGGATTATTTCATGGAAATATGGAAGAGGTATTTCTTCCTGTGAAAGTAAACGAACAACTCCATATAAATCCTTTGCAATTTCAGAGAGTGATCTAGAACCGTTTGATTGTTGCATTTTTAAGCCCTCCATTATCTTTTTTATATATTTGATATAAGTTCAAAGGAATCCGTTGATAAGGTTCTAACATGCAGTTTTGGAATGAATACACTCAACTTTTCGATTAAATACCATCAGAGCATTAATAGAGCCATTTGGGATGAGGGTTTACTTGAACCAACTTAATTGCATTCCTCCCTACTTTAAGTGGTGGTTCTTAATCCATCTAAATTCGAGATTCTCGAATGGTTTAATTTAATACAGGTATAACACTTAACTTTCCTAAAACTTAAGAGCGAATAAAATGTTTTTTATAATTACAAAAGATTAGGGTGTATGTTTGAACCTTTGTTTTGCTTTACATGAAACGTTCCAAGAGATTCCGTCATAAAGCTTCACAGCATGTATTATTCTGGCGCCTGGAGTCTTGCCCTAGCGTCGCTCCTAATGAGTGTGGCTGTCAAATGTATTAATGTAGCATCCATTACTGATATATCAATAACCTCCGTCTTAAAGCAAATAGTTACTCGATTTTATTGTCGATTTATTCATACACTAGTCAAAAATAATCAATAAAAAAGACCGACTAGGTTTAACCTAGTCGGTCTTCAAATCGTGTGGGTTAGTAATTACTTTTTTTGTGGAAAAGAAATTTAAAGGCACTTTATTCACTCTCATTTAACAATAATATTTTAGAATATCTTAATATATAACAACCGCCATGTAATATTTTGTCAATTAACTTTTAAATTGGTGTGCCACAAGCGAGAATCCCGTTTAGTAATCTCCCACATCCTGTTCTCATGTGGGTTAGTTGGGTGTCATGATCCTCAACATCGCTTTTCAATGGGTGGTGTTTCATTCAAAATATCAGTCCGAGCTCCCTTCTGAAGCCTAAGTATCAAACCACTGATTGGCAGATGTAGCAGTGTATCAATCACAGGCCTGCCTGTTGCTTTCTCAACCGCTTCTTTATATGCTCTCAGTTGCGGTGCATATTTTTTGGCTCGTTCTTCATAATCTTGGCCCGGATAGCTTTTATGATCAATGATCACGTAGCCGTCCGGCATTTCCAGCAACAAATCAATCCATCCCTGCATAAGCTGACCTTCTTTATTCTGCAACGACATCGGCCATTCCCTGAAGGCCTGGTATAGGGGGTAATGCTGATCCAGGAAACCTGACAAACGCTGTCCGGCGGCCACTACCTCGGATGAATCTACCGCCAATTCCACTTTCCAGCTTTTCATTATGCTTTGCGCCAGTTTCAGCCGCAGTTCATCCGTTAAGCGACCATAATCAGTAGCCAAATACGCATGAATGCAACTTCCCAGAGCATCCATTTCCGGCTTTCCTTTGATGCCGATCCGGGCGTTAAATCTTTCAATGGTCTCCAAGGTGGTGCTGTTAATATCTGTAGTGGATTTAGCTTGACCGCTGGGGGAGATCCTGGCGGCCGGATAATCCTTCGATATACTGGACAAGGCTGGCAAATACTGTACTTCATCTGCCGCCAATCCGGGCAGTTCAACACTTTCCAGACCATATTCCAACACTGTAATCGGTATTTGAGCAGTTCCCACTCTGAGTTTCTGACTACCTGTATCCATACTCCATTTTATGACTCTTTCCCCGCTAGCACCCTTCAGGACATCCAGCCAAGCTGTTTTCAGACTCTCCCCGTTTTTGGTGGCGGTTTTTCGTATCGCCATGACCAGCCCATCCTTCGCCCGGGTCATGCCGACATACAATAGCCGTTGTGCTTCCCGTTCGGCCTTATCCTGAATTTTCTGCTTAAGTGGCAATTCATCCACCTTTCTATCAATCAAAGCATATTTCTTTTGCGCTCCAAATGGCCAGGGCCAGAAGCGTATTTTTCGGTTGGCCAGCGGATCAGTGGGGTCAAATTGTGGTGCAGCCTCAATATGAACACCGAATACATCGGCCCGGAGAGCAGTATCAAGTCCAGTCATCACAACCCACGGCCATTCCAGACCTTTAGCTCCATGGTAGGTAAGCAGCTTAACTGTCTGCTCACCCGTTCCCTGGGCCTGTTCCGGACCCGACTCTTGTAGGTAAGCCCAGAAACCCGCAACGGTTGCCGCACTTCGGTGGGAAGCACATTGATCAATGTACGAGCGGCAAGTTCCTCTTAAGACATCTAAATTGCTAATGGCCAGATTAGGATTAGGCCAGGATTTTAATGTGCGCAGCAGGTCAATCCGACTAATTGCCTGTTCCAGTGCTTCTAGCGGAGTCCAGTGCCTCACCTGAGTACGGCCTTCATTCAGAGCGGCGATTATGGGATCGGCATGCCAAAGTTTCTTGGTTTCCTCGGGATCAGCCATCAGCGCTGCCAGCCATCCTCCTTGAGCTGTATATTCGGGAGACATATGAATAATTTCTGCCAGAGCCACGGTATCGCCTGGATTGTTCATGTATCGTAGGGCGGCCAGAGCTAGTTGACACTCCCGGGTATCCAGCAATAATCCCTGTCCAACTGACACCCTTACTCTCAATTTTTCAAGGTTAGCCGCTATTTCCGTACAGCTGGCATTGCTTCTGCAAAGTACTGCTATATCGCCCGGCTTGATTTCTGGAATACGTTCGATTAGATCCCGCACTCCATTAGCAAGGGCCGTAGCTTCATCCCCATCATTTTTTACCGTTAGATGCCAGGCTTCCAGCCATCCGTCTTTGGCTTTTCCTTCCCGTTCAATGGGAACTTTCAGGCATACCTTAGCCTCACCAATTTCATGAAACACTTCAGAAAACAGGGCATTGGTGAACTTAAGCAGGTTTTCGCGTGATCGCCAGGAACAATCCAAAACCTGTGATTCGCTGATCAGTGCGACAACTTCATCCATAAGCTGTGGATCAGTTCCGCGAAAACCATATATGGCCTGCTTGGGATCGCCCACCCATACAGAGTGTTCAGCCAGTTCATGCAAAGCCAAAAACAGTGCCAGCTGTATGGGGCTAGTATCTTGGAACTCGTCCACCATCAGCAGCTGAATTCGATCGCGCATGGATGACCGGAATGCGTCGTTATGCTGTGCTAGATCTAGTACCCAGGTTTCCTGATCAACAAAGTCCATCAGGCCATGCACCCTTTTATATGTTTCATAGCCTTCAAGTGCCTGAATTGCACATGAGAACGCTCCTTCGATGATCTGTTTTACATCCTTTTGAAACCGAGGATGCTGCAGAACCTGATCAGCAACGGCATTTACCGGACCAACTATCTCCTGCCCATCCTTAGCTGTATTTAGTTTTGCCAAGCGAGTCCAGTCGCTCCAGGTCAGCCGGTTGTTATATAAACGTTTCTCACAATCTTTTAAGGTTTCTAAAGCGACCTGCGTCGTCTTGGTTAGCTGGCCCATTTTGTCCAGGTTATTTATGGCTAAAGCCATCGCGTCTTGCAGTTCCTGATCAAGATCTGCGGTCAGTGGTTCTCCAAGAATAGCCTGCAAAGCCTCCCAAGAACTGCTTGAACAATCCTGCAGCTGATCCGGACTGATCTGATTACCCCGAGCCAGATCAACGATTTCCTTGACATGATCACGCCAATCATCGGTCGCCTGATAGCCACTACCCTTGCCATCTAGTTCCAGGCGCCGGGCAGCTAGCTCCATCCGTTCTGCGTACTGATTGATTACACTATCAATAGCAATCTGAAATATTCTATTGCAATCTTCTACGGGCATTACATCTATCGCCGGCGACATTCCCACTTCCAGTGCATATTCTTTGAGCAGGCGGGCACAGATGCTGTTAACTGTACCGATAAAGCCATCATATATCCGGCCTGCTTCGTCAGACTGTTGATTCTTCATAAGCTGAACACGAATACGTTCACGGAGTTCAGCGGCAGCCCGGTTGGTAAATGTAGTAGCCATCAACGCTTCTGGGGCAATTCCACTTTTCAGCTTATCCACAACTTTTGCCGTTAAACTGTAAGTCTTGCCGGAACCAGCACTGGCATTAATCAGTTCAATATTATTCATACCTTACCTCCAGACCAGCCGCACAACAGGCCGAAATCACAAAATCCACACGGTGGACTCTTATACAGCATGCCATTAGCCTTGGATTGTTCTCTAAATTTCATCTTTGTTTTCTTATCGTTACTCCTATCCTCCACCATGGTCAATAATTCCTTGACTCCTCGGGCTTCGACTAAACCATCACCCAGCCGTTGTAAAGCGTCATTCAGGCTGACTATACCCATGTCCCAGATCTCTTCAAGCGTGTGTGGCGAGACTATCGCATCATTACCTAACAAGTCACTGTTGCTAATAAGCTGACCCTGGGCCAGCATGAAATAGCCGGTATGCACATTTTGCGTCGTCTCGACCGATCTTAACATCCAGGCATAGGTTGCGAGTTGAAGAGCGCTTCCCTCTTCGACTTCCTGTCGGTGATATTTGCTGGACCTTGACCACTTCATGTCCAGTACAAAGGGATGTCCGTCCGCAGCCCGCAACAGCAAATCGGCATAACCTATAAACGGTATGTCATTAACTGTTGCTTGCAGCGGAGCTTCCGTCTTCTCAACTGTTAGCTGCAGTCGGTTTATGGCCTCCACCAGCTGCCTTACTGCTTCTACAATAGCCGACCGGTACCGCAAGTTTTCAATTGCATTCCCTTCCAGTAACAGTTCCGCTGCCATGGAAGAAAGCAGCCTGTCATAGAGATATCCGGCTTCGTCGGTCGCATCATCTGGGCTCCATTGCTTGCTGGCATCAGCATATAATTCTTCCACAATTCTGTGGCAAAATATTCCTATCATTTGATTTCCCGAGGGGATAATCTGACTCTCTGGCAAACGAAGTCTAGCATGGTATTGCAATGCCCATTTCATCGGACATCCGATCATGGTAATCATCTGACTGTAGGACAACTGGGTCGGGGCCTTGATGACCAACGCAGGCACAGAATAGTCAGGGACCAGCTTGGCAGGTTTTTCGTCGGGTACCTTTTTCAGAGTATGCTTACGCCCGGCAAATTCCCATTCTTTCTTATGATCATAGTTTTTACAATCCCTAACTAGGCAGGCCAGCATCTCTTCTTCCGATCGGTTATTTCCCGCCTGGACGGCTGCATACCAGATCGTATCCCAGTATGGATGATGATAGGTTTCGGCACCATCCATCTGAGCAATGTGAATAGCAATGAAGCGTTTTTCGGCATACATAAATCCCGACTGCCAGGCATAGGCTTCGCGGCTACGAAAATCTCTGGATTTTTCAATGGATACTCCAGCTACATCCAGATCACTGCGCTCTTGGTCGCTCCAGTAAGTTGGTGCCGAGATTACAGGATCGTTAAATCCCCACCATATAAGTTCTCTACACGAATCTACTATCTGTCCCGGATGATCAACCACATACCATAAGCCCGCTTCTTCACAACAGTTGGCTGCATTACTGCCTGCTCCGATTACGGTGTCCAGCATTCTTTCCAATATAATCCGCGTTATACTGCCTTTGCCGACCGACAGCTTCTGCATTTCGCGGGCTTGACTAACCACTTCTATCAGCATGGGGTCGGTATCAAGCTTCCAGCCTAGCCATTCGATTACCTTTTGACAGCGCTTCCGCAGCTTGTCTTCTGGAATGCCTATGGCCGGATCATAACGTTCTTCCACCAACAAGACCTGGATTTCGCTCACTAACAAACGAGCCTTCTCTTCGTTCTGGGGATCTCCCTTCTCGATCAAATCTTGTTTACGCTTAGCCTCGATTGCTTCAAGTGCTTCCCGCCATGCCCTACCGCCTACCCCGGGTTCTTTAGTTATGGCCCTCATCAACTTCCGGCAAACCCAGCCTGGAAAAGGTGATGTGGTCAAGGACAGCAATTCCACCAACAGGCGAATATCCACTGGCTTCCAAGCGTTAGCCAGTATCAGAGGTAATACTTGCTGTATCTCGCGCCAGCGTGATGCCTCTGATCGTCCCAGGCGGGGAAGCCCGTGTCGCCTGAGAGCCTGATCTAAAACACTGGTATCACTGCCGCATATTATTGCTACCTGATCATTTGCAACTGGGTTAGATGCCAGCCAGAGCGCCAGGTGCTCTGCTGCCTCCCACTCATTTTCCGCCTTCAGCAGAATGAGAGAATTATCATGCAAAGACAATTCTGTCGAGCCAGCACGCCCCCTCAAAACTGCCTGAGTGGAGGCCAGATTGTCTACCGGCTCCCTGTCAGTCGATTCTTGCGGAATTTGAATGGAAATTCCCTGGTTCTGCAATAGGTTCAGCAAGTACTGCCAGACTGGCGGGAGCATTGCCAGAGGTTCCATCAGTTGGACCGAAGCAATCTGCACCGGAACATTTTGTTCGAGTTGTCCTATGACTTCCCGAAGCCTATCAGGCCGCCCGGCAGAAAGAGGAATATTAACCTTTTCCAGGTCGGTCAGAGCATTTAGGCGCGGAGAACCGTTCGTTGGCATTTTCCCCCACCAGCCAGCCTCAACCAGTTCATCACGCCACCCCAACAGCTGCCTGGCGGTTGACCATGGATCAACCGAAAAAGATCTATGAAACCATGCAGTTTCATTGTCGATCTGCACTAAACGTTTCATGTATTCATCAATGCGATGCACCGGATGCAGTGATATGCCGGAAAGCCCCAGATAGGTTTCCAAAATAGAGAGCACACCCAGAGGCCCCGTTCTGACTTCGCCTATAGAAGCGGATTGGTGACTCCATGCTACACCGTCAAGGTGCATACCGAATAGTATTTTCATGTAACACCCCACACCTTCCTCAATATTGATCAGCAATCCATAATATCTGTCGCACGCACTTCGTCGCTAAGATCCTTTGGGGCTAATACCTCGACATAATCCCCCAGCTGAAGTAGCAGTAAACCAGTTCAATCATCCCATAGACGTTTAATCCCAAAACGAGCCATCCATTCTTCTTCGGCAACCCGCTTGTACCTACGGATTTATTTTGCTTATCAAAACCGGTGTAGCAAGGTCTTTGGTTAGATGATCGTAAATGAAAAGGAAAAGGTCGAGATGATATTGGTGGGTATAAAACCACCTTTAAGCTTTCAGCATGTTTCCATCTATCCCTCCTAAAATCTAAATATAACCCGTAAAAAAAGCAAAGAATCTAGAGCATTCAAAAACGTCTCTGGCATTAAGCCCTTCTTATCAACATTTTAACCATGCTAATAACTATCTGGTATATTTTTACTATTCTATTTCTTATGGTAAAATCCTTCCAGTAAAAGAGATTTATTGTCGACAAAATTCGCATTTTGTAAATATATAACAATATATATGTTATTATATATACAAAGGGCCTTATACGAAGCCGTACGCCCCTACATTCAGAGACCGCCATGGCGGCGGTCCCTTGAGCCTTCAGGATAACTTCACATAACTGAAATAAACTATTAATTTAATGTCGCTGAAATTTATGTATGTTCCGATCTGAGTCTGCAAATACCACAAAACAAAATAAGCCCCGCGTTTGCGGTGCTCATTTTGTTGGAACAGTTAAGTATGGTTTGTATAATGGCGGTAGTAACGCACACTCTCTTCTTACTTTAGTAAGGCAAAATTTACTGCATCATCTAAAGACCAGAAACCATCTTCGAGGATCAGATTTCCTTCCTGCACACAAAAACCGTACTTTCCATTAAGGTTATAATTGATCTTGAGACCGTTGACCTCGTCAATTCCTTCATAGGCTATTTCCCCATCTTTAACCGTGAAGATGCAACAATCATCTATTCTCTGGAAAAGTTTCCCTTGTTCATCTTCAAAAAACTGAACTTCACCTTTACATTCGATTAGTTTCATTTGGGTCCCTCCGACTTTCATTTACTGAGATATATCAAACCTTGTGATGGGTAATTTGGAAAGTAAATACACCTTCTGATACTTTAACCAAAAAAATTTGACTTAAACATCTCATGCACACATTGTTATTAGAGTATGTCTATGCTACGACCATGCAGAGTTCAACATCTCATCGTAACACAGGTATCACTGGATCAACGCTGTTTCGAAAAGTTCTTACTGATGAAACCTTGAAACGATCTACCCAAAAAACTCTACACCTACCAATGGTTATGGGGTTTCCCCTAATATTAACTTATTCTATAAGTTAATATTAAGAATTATATTATATTGCTCGGGCAACAGAAATCTCATTGCAGATGCACTCAAGGGAGATTATGGATTTGTATTGAATTAGTCTCAAGCACTTCTTCAAAGCAAATTATCTTATCTTGCAATGATTACGTAAAGTCAAATGACTTTGTGCATCCCAAAAGTTTAGCCCTTTAAATAGCCATAACTCTAACCATGAATTTCCTGCATAGGCATTAGTATATTTGGCACACTATTTCCTCAAATGTGTCACCTGATATTGTATCCATGTACTCCTCCACAATCCGTCCTTGATCTAACTTTTCAGCGCATTTAACACTGTGCACCATGCTAATTTTATTATTTAAATTAACGCACAGTCGTTGATAAGGGCTATTCTATTAATAAAATACCAGCCTTTATTGTAAATTTTTAATTCTTTCGATATAAGTTTGTTTGACTCTGGTTATCACTAATCGAGCGCACTAATGTTGGATGGATCTTGACCCTCGATTCTTGAATGAAACGAACCGTTGCTGAATAAAGTATCGAACACTTGATTAGAAATTTCACTAGGCAAGTTGAAAGATTGAGATAGACGATAATCGGAAGGTCAATCTATCAATGCCTAGGTCTCTTAATGAGAATGATCAAAGACTAGTTACGATTCATCTTCGTCTTCTTCCTGGTAATAAGAGTCCGGATCAAAAAAGAGCGGTATTTCTAAATAGTTATCGACATCAACATATGCGTAAATATAGCACTCATCGTCTCGCTCGAAATCGACTAATACTTTGATGATTGGTTTACCAAGTATAACTTTATTGTAATAGTCTTCCATGGGTACATAATCCTCATCTAACTCAATCTCTTCGTTGTCTTCCTCTTCGGAAGCCCAGCGATAGTGAGTCTCATAGACTGCTCCATCACTGAACCGTACATCCCCTTTCACGTGATAGTCGACGACGGTTCCTAAGAATTCAACTACGACCTTTCCAAGAAGTCGTTGCCTATATTCTCGCATTAATTGCTCATTGTTTTCTTCCACAAATCGTTCTAACGCTGAGTATCTTGAGATACTTCCCAATTCAATCATCCTCCTTGTAATTCACTTAGCCTCAAGTTTAGAAAACAAAAAGCCAGCAGACCCTTCAAAACGTTCTTTGAGAAGTCATACTGGCTGGTTTATTTCCCTCGCCCATATTAAGCTGTATTTTAATTATAAAGTGTTAGCAATAAGGAATCAAAATATATTTTAAAATATTTAGTTAGCTCGATCAATCCTAAAGCCTCCCACTAGCATCTCGTAAGTATGTAGACATGGGATTCGAAGTGCATATAGCCAATCCAGAGACAGTGTGGGTGTGCATTATTATGCGATAAAGATGGGGGAATCAAACAAGACTCCCATTTTAGCTACTTGGCAGCCTCCTTGTCCTTTAGGAGGCTATATCTCTAGGAGAATCTCTTAGTCTTCTAAATCTTAAGAATTTCTGGCCCTTCTCTATACAAGTTCGACTTCGATCATTTTACTTAGTGGTTTCTGATATTTTTTTGACTTATTTAATAGATTGGTTTTGAAAATTGAAGGTTTTTAAAGAGGCCTTCTAATGTCGAATAGCCCAGAAACATCCCGATCCGAATAATACTAATGCCACTTTCGAAAAGTCGTACTACTAAAGCGACTCGATAGTCATAAGCGTTTACTCGGACATCAACTCCGGCTAAACGAGCATATTTCCTTATGACAGAGGGAACAACATGGTCTGATAACGGGTCACCTTTTTGTGATAAAAGCAACTGCCTATAAGTATCTCTCCTTGAGTCAAGGTAATAACAGAGGGCCGTACAACATTCGGTACTTAACGGTATACGACGTCCTCTATTGGACCTTGAATTAACCATCAAGAGTTTCTGTTGCTGGTCAAAGTCTTCTTTATCGATCGTCCTTAGTTCACCCGAGCGCAACCCACATTCGTAGAGAAGAAGCATCATCGCATAGTCTCTGCACGAACATTTTGCGGCCTGAACAATCTTCCATAATACTTCGTCTGGGATAAGCATCCGCCGAAAATTACCATGCGAATAAGAATGTACAAGGCTATCGCTCGGATTTCGATGTAAATAACCCATAGATACAGAACGGCTAAAAATCCGTTTCACCATAGTTACCATAAGTCTAAGGGTAGAAGATGTCAGTCCTTTGGTCCGATTTGCTGCATACCAGCTATTAAGGTGATCCGATTTGATCATTCGGACATCCTGGGGCAAGAACGGTTTTATGTTCCTGGTGATCCATTGGATGTTCTTAACGGTGCTCCTTGAAAAATGGGGATTGTATTTGAGGTAATCGTTTACCATCATATCAAAATCATACGTCATATCACATAAACTCCTTTAGTTACTTCGATTCTTGGTCACAGAATCCTTGGTGTCATAAGTCCCAACATGCTTTAAATCTCTACACGCTGGACTAGCCTGTAAGTGGATAGTCATTTGAGAAAAGGGAATAGTATGTAAAGAGACGTAAGAACGACTCTTTACACCAACAAAGCTTCGATAGCAGGTCCTAAACTGATCAACAAATCGGGTGCCAGAAGTCTTTTGGCTCAGAAATCAGGCACCCGATTTCTGCGCAAACAACACCAACTGATCGATTCTTAAATCTTGAGTTAGCTTGTCACGCGGAATGCTAGAGAATTTAACGGTAATCCTATATTTATCAGATATTAACTTGACAAGGGTCAACTGGTCTCAAGCATTTGCATCATAAATCCAATTTAAAATGACACTTCTTTCTCACTCTGAATAAACGTCCTAGCATGACATGCTCTGAACACCCTATCTAAGACCCACGATTTCTCGGGTATAGAAGAGTCGCTTATACAGGTTAACCGAAGCCGCCAAAGGGAAGTATTCTGGCTACTCGATTTCCAAGGTACGGAAGGGTTATTTGCATTTCAGGTGACGTTGGTTTACATAACTATTGATTCCCCCATGTCCGACTCCAGTCTTATCCGTTGAAGACTGTATGCCTCTAAACGCATGGGTATTGTAACATCGCCTCAGATCACGGACAGATACTCGGCGGATTTGAGCAACCTTGGATATACGCTCAATTACTTGGCGAATGTGACGCACGGAGATCGGCTGACCGCTCTTTGTCAAAAATAATAGACCTTCTTGTCTCCCATACAATGCGATGTAGCAGATGATGATATCGTAACAGACAGGAGGCATCGGGAGTTGGTAGCTCCTTGTCCTTGTCCTTGAATAAATCGTGAGATAGTGGTTGTCGAAGTCAATATCCTCTAGCATGATCCGACAAATTTCCACAGGCTGCAAGCCGATGAAGAGAAGCAAACTAATGATTGCCAGACATTTTTCGTCTGTAGTAGCTGCTTGAAAAAACTTAGACAGCTCTTCAAGAGAATAAAATTGTTTCTCCAAATGCTTCATTTTAGGAGACCTTATCGTTGAAATCTCGTGATCCATGGTTGTCATCCTTCCTTTTTTACTCGTTTCATAATTGGTTGTCTCTTAACCTTGAATCAAGTGTGAGCTAGTGGTTGTCCATCGAATTATCCGTTTCAACTTTCATAATCTCCCCGAGCCGCATGCCACTATAGAGCATCAGAGTACTAATTATGTGACTTTCTTTGCCATCGTCAACTGCCTTAAGAACCTCAGATAGCTTTTCAATTGACAAATACCTTTTTTTCGCAGGCTTCAGAAAAGTAGATAGTCTCTTTGGAATGTCGTGATTCATGGTCATCATCCTTTCTTTTATCACTCCGTATGATTACTCTGCCAAGCCTGTGAGGGCTTTAAACGGGGTCACACGTGAGTATCGTGTGGTCCTTGTGGGATAAAACGCTAATTATTCAAGAGTTCTAACCCTTTTGAGCGACGGTTTATCTGACAATTTGTCTGCCTCTCAATCCAAATAGGGGCTAATCTTTCTCTGTTTCGGACTGTGAATGAACATTTATTTGTGCGTCGTACGCGGCTATTGACCCAGGGCATCCACTACGGTCATACCCCTTCATCCAAGAAGATAATATCTCCCCGTGTCGCAAGTTGAATGCCAATAGGTCGTAATACCACTTTAATGAGCGCCTACTTAAGTGTGTGTTTCGGACGGATTGATAGAGCATTGCCAGAGCTTGTAAACACCAAGCTATCAGCCGTATCGTTAAGGGGTCTTTTCCGGTGTTGAAGACACCGAGCTTTTTAGGCAATCGACCTGACGATTTCGATTACCAAACGGTGGTAAAATAACTCATCCAAAACTTGTTCCCTTCGTCTTCACGTTTTCGTTTGTTAACAACACCTTGAAAGCGACTCGAATGAACTTTCGAGACACCATCCTGAGTGCAGTTTTAGGACTCATTCTGGAGGCCTGGATCTTACCTAAATAGACCTTTCGAAACTCATCGTGATAGCTTACGCAGTAGAGGGTTGACTGAAGTATATAGCTTTGTAGATTTACTTGATCACGGGCGGCATCATCATAGACTAAACCCGCGAGCTTCAGCAAATCGGCTGACTTTCGATAACGATAGATATCCCCGATTTCTAGGCTTACTCCAACCGCAAGGTGCGGTGGAAGGAAGGGAACAAGATTACTACGGACAATTCCACTCATCTTTGAGAGTGTTTGATCCATAACTTGAATCATCGTTTCCAAAGCATCAATTCTCTGATTCTTGGTGTATAACCCTGAATCCACGGATAATTCCGGGTGTTCCTGAAAGATTTTTAGCATCTTGTCCTTACAAGACGAATTACATGATAACCACGGTAAAAGGTCCGGAATTGACCACAGGGCAACTTGTTCATCGTATAACTCAAGTTCTGAGGGTAATGAACCCTCGTTATCTGTGTCTAAACTGAGATACAGATCCTTGACGAGCTCACGTTTGGCATTTGCTAAGTCTTTGATAAGGTTACAACGATAATGAGACACTTTCTGAACATCTAATTGTAGAAAGTCGACTTCGTGATGTTTGCAATCGCTCACGTTATGAGCATCTACATCAGGCGATGAATAAATACGTGGGGAATAGCCTTTCAGGGTTTTGTCGCTCGCGAGAAAATGTTTGATTCGATAGACTGCATCGGCCTCGCCCTCTTTCATTACAATGACCAATTGGGTAACGCTGCGAAAAGTGCACATTTTTCTGATCTCTTGGACTCCCTCGCTAAATCCACGGTTATTGTTCTGGTGATTAGTACATTTGATGGGCTGAGCTCTACCCTCGATAAAATACTCCACTTCAAAGTAACCCTTTCCCATTGCTATGGAAACGGTGAGACATTCAACTCGCATTCAGCAACCTCCTTCACAATCGTTCGATGCCAACAATCGTCATTATGTGACATAAGAGGGTTCTTTTATGCATATTAATTCTTGCAATTCAGAGATAAAAAGAGAATTTTAATGTAAACTGACGTATCAAATTGATATTCTATTATATTTGAACAAAAATAACGATGTTTGTCTAATAATCCCGAATTTGTGCGAAATTTTACCGATCAGTATTAAATCTAGAAAAGCAAGTAAACATATCCTCTTGTTGCTTCATTATTTGTATATATCGTAAGAATGATTGTCGAATTTATAACTGGCATTTTGAATAAGAAATGTTAAATTTTATAGTTTTAACACGGGTTCAGTGATATATTATTTCCATTATTTACATATATAATTTGAAAGATTCCGCATTAATATAGGACTTCGCAAAATGTTTAAGTTAAATTAAGGAACGGATTTGACTCTAAAAAGATTAAAGATTGTGAATGATAGCCGAGTAGGCTCATTGGTTAGCAATGATTGCAACCGATACAGTAAGGCATTTTTTGTAAACTTGGATTACATCGTCTAATTTATTACTGACTGCGATGATTCAAAGCTACGACTGAGGTGAGAGGCCTGGCGGAATTGCAACCCCAAGGCTCTCTCAGAACCGTATGTGAAGTAGAGTAGGCACCCAGCGAGTTGCTACCCTAAAATAGTACTTTTCCAGATGCCCCTCTCAGAACGGAGCGTGCAAGTTTCCTGTGCACTCCGCTCGCCAGTGATTAACTGTCAGCCGACATTAGCGCTTACCAATCTCTTACCGTCATATTTACCTGAGTGGATTTTTGTGTGGCATTCGAGACATACTGCGAGCGTTTTTCTTCTCATCGCCATCATTCGTTTCATCCAATCCGGTTTTTCTTTTCTGCCGTTATTTTCGAGGTCTTTCAACTTCTTGACGTGGTGCATTTCAACATTTCCACTTGATCCGCATAACTCACATGTATCTTTCATCAGACGATCAATAAGCTGACTCTTGATACTGAACACTTTCCCTATCGGTAATTCATCCATAATTACGGCATCCTTCTTGTATCCGAGCTTAAACCCTCCGAAATAAGCGACCAACGGCTTTTTACCCTCTCGTTTTACTTCCGTTTGGAGTACCTTGTAGCTTCGTCCGTCCGTTTCACGAGTCTTTTTGTATCTCTTGAAGATTTTGTTGACCGTCGTTTTAAACTTATTCGCTAGGGTACGTGCTAAGGACAATTCCATTGTTCTCTTGAGACCATGCAACTGATGAGCATTATAGGCAAGCAAATAATATTGAGCGAATCCACGAAATTCGGACTGGTATTGAGAAATTATATCAAAATCAGAGTTGACCGTCCGTTCCTTTCGATGAGTTGGTTTTCCACTCTTCTTATATTGTCTTGCTTTGTCTTTCATCTTCTCGTCTGGAACGCGAAAGCCGATCACCCCATTGATGCTGCGTTGACCTCGTTTGTCATGTTTCGTATCCTGATGCAGCACGTGGATGTCATAGCCAAGAAATCGCGCTTTCTCGGTTTTTGCATGGGTGATCAAAGTCTTTTCTTCGCTAAGCGTTAATTTTAACTCACTCACGAGAAAGGTTCTGATTTGTTCCTTGACCTTGATCGCATCCAGCTGAGGGCCTGAAATTCCCAGCAACCAATCATCCGCATAGCGGATATAATAAAGTCGTCGAAATGCCGGGTCAAACGCATTTTTGGAAGGCATGGACTGTCTCTGCTTGTTGAGTTCCTTTACTATCTTCCACTCTTGATGGAGCGTATGCTTTTTAACCTGGTTGCTCAGTGCTTTGTAGGTTTTGTTCTCTGCCCTTCTACCCCCGCAGTTATAGACGGGAAGGATGTGTTTCTCCATAAACTGGTCGAACTTGTCCATATAAAGGTTAGATAGTAACGGACTTAAAATCGAGCCTTATGCAAAGAAAGTTATTATGCAAAGTAAACAGTGGGAAAGCCTGTCTTTAGTAGGTACTGCCTGAATTTACTTTGCATAATACTTGCGGCTTGTTAATCAAATAATTCGAAAATAAAATACCAAAATAGCTGATATATATACTAAACGATTACTTCTCCGCATTTCTATGTGTAATGTCGACTTTCTATCGACATTATTATGCAAAGTAAATCAAGAACAAATGCCCTAAAACTGAGCTTTCAAGGCGTCTACTTTGCATAACGGGTTACTTTGCATAAGGAGGATTATGCAAAGCTTCGCATAATCCTCCCTGTGGACATCCACTTAGGGTAGCGTTATATTTCCAGTCTTCCATATACCCACATTCCAGAAAGTGTTTCATCAGTCTCAAGAAGCGATTGTCTTTCACTTTTTCGGTCAGAATTCCAATTAGAACGCCGTGATCAAGACTGCCAAAACAGTCGCGGATGTCGCCTTCGACGAACCATTTCACACTTTTCCAGCCACCTTTAGCACGAATAGAATCAAGGGCTGTGTGGCATCCTCGATTGGAACGGAAACCGTGAGAGGCGTTACTGAATTGGGGATCAAAGTAGATATTCAGAATCAGACGCATGACTTCTTGGAGTAATTTGTCCGACCATGTTGGCAGTCCGAGAGGGCGTTGCTTCTTGCTACCCTTTTTCTTGACATACATACGTCTGACGGGCGCAAAACAATAGGTTTCCTCTTTCAGTTGATCGATAATTCGATCAATCTTGGCAATGGACATGCCGTCAACCGTTTCGTCTGTCACACCCTTAGTCATCGCGCCTTTGTTGGCATAAATGTTTTTGTAAGCGATAAGATACAATTCTTTGTTGTAAAGCAAACGGTAGATGCGATATAACGGTAACTTTCGCTTGCCTCTGTCGCCGATGATATCCAATACTTTTTTGGTCTTTTGCATTCCGCATACCTCCAAGCGATTGATATCGTAACCACCTGTCTTCCTTCTCCTGATCTCCCACTTACTTGGTTACCCTTTTGGTGGTATAAGCGATCCAGCGGCACATATTAAAGTCCGCCTGTGCAACCGTCATTACGACCGCCACTTTGGATACTATGAAAACTCCGTTACCATAGGGGTCTCCCCCGTTAGGCAATCCCATGTTTTGCGCAGGAAGAACGTACTAGCTCGACTTAGGTTCCCACTCACGACCTTGCTTGAACTCATTGTTCAATGGCTTATCATCTTGGATTTCTTCGAACAAAAGGTGATTTCGAATATATGATAAGTAGGGAGTATTTAGACGGTGTATCCCTAGATGTGCGCTTCCATCCCTGGTCATTCGGGTTTAGGCAGTGTAGCTTTAACCATATCGAGCAGAACTTGCGCGGCCCGTATCTATACCATCTTCGATTCGTCCACGCTTTAACGCCATGCTGTTTTTCCCTCTTCCTTTCAGATTCAGGTTAGGCGTTGTTCTCAACGTATTTCCAAGGACATTGGTCCGGTATCCGGACAATTCTTGCTGCGCACGACATGGCGCACCCTCTCAGCTCATACAGCTCCCATTACCACTCGCAGGGATTATTCCCGACTGCCAATGGACAAATAGTTCAGGCATCTTTTGGCTATCTTGTTAAGCCATGTAGATGCCTGAACTATTTGTGTCTCCTGAACCCCTGTATTTTGTGCATGCCCACATTAATAGTAGTCCCACATGCTTTATTGCAGATACATTTCAGATTTACAGAACTTCCCAGAATAGTTAGTCCACCCTCTGATAACTATTGAATTCATTAGTTTCCCTAATAATTTCAATACTGGTACCTGACATCAGTTGCGGTTTAAACTGCTACTCTTTTGCGTGAAAGCTACTTCGATTTATTACTAACTTCAGGGCTAAATCCAAAAAACAAAGACCCGTGCGCTCTATATAAATAGCGGGGCAGGATCACCTGTCAGGTAAGTGTTGAGGAAATGAACGCAAGCGAACCGCTATTGGGGTGTCGAAAGCGTAGGATGTCACCAAAAAACCAAGAACCATAACTATCCTAGGATAAGGCCGAAGGGCACCTGTGTCGGTGAACAGTCTCACTCCCCCATCGGGTTCGGATATTTCCGCCCGTTTGACGGGTTGAGGCTTATTGTTGCTTCCAGTATGATTGAATGAGTTGTTTGCCATTTTGTTTTAGGAATTGTAGAAGTTCATCTACTGTTATTCCATCCACTCTATGACTCCCTTTGTTAGCGTTAACCTTTTTGTAGTCTAATCATATTGCTTGGTTCAGGGATTCTGTCAAATAGTCTGCTGGAAATTCACTGACATTTTTCTTCCTTTGACGTGGATGAAATGCTCCGTAAAAGCATAACATCATCTGCATGCTCCATCGTAAACTAGTGAATTTAATTTCGCACCCAGGCAAACCTATCATCGATTATATGATTCAAATTAATCGCAGACAAATTCCCGTATGCAAGCAGTGCTACAGCTTGCTTTAACTCTGCTTATACCCAAAGCTTATAGGAATGGAGAGCGTATGCATCGAAAGGTGCCCGTACGGTTCGGGAAGGGGCGGATTCCAGTGGAATTCGCCTATTTCATCCATTTCCGGCGGACCTATCAACCCCCGTATTGGACTGCACCGACTAGTAAGCGCCCATGCTTGACGCACATAAAAAAGTATCATGGACGCTCTAAAGCTGTCCATGATACGGGTTATAGTATAGTTTATCTAGACCTCGGTGTTACTATAGTAAACTTCCTACCAACCTCGATATGGCATTGATTAATAGTCGAATCATCCACAAGGTCTCTTAGATCATACCGAATATATTCTGCAATATACATTTCGGTCGATCGTAGTTTATCGTGATCGAAGATGTACTGGATTGTTCTAGTGGAAAGGCCAGATTCTGCAAGCATCGTTGCGAACGTTCTTCTAAGCCAATAAGAAGAGATGTCTCTTGTGATTCCAGCCGATGCTGCAAGCTCTTTAAGAATCTTATTAGCCTCCTTGGTAGTCAGAGGTCCTCCGTCTTCGCTATAGAATAAATATTGCACATTACTTCCTTCCAAGGCTTTAATTCTTTCGGGATCTTCTAGTAACCTTTGTTTACATAAGCTTAATCCAGGGATTGCAAAACGAGTCCTTCTTTTTGACTTTCCGCTACAATACATGACTCCTTTCTCTTCAAAAAAGTCTGATTCTTTCATCAAGTTTATTTCTCCGATTCTAGCTGCCGACGATAGTAACATCAAAACCAAGGTAAAATTTCGGGCACGATGGCTATTATAATTATACGCTGCTACGAGTAATTCATTAGCCTCTGACTTAGACAATCTCTGCATTGAGATATCTGTTTTCTCTATACTTTTCGACTCTAAATCAAAAGCAGGGTTCTCAAGTAAAATATCTTCATCAGCAAGATACCCCCCGAACTTCCGCAGAGCAAAAACTATTTCATTATACCTATTAGGACTCACGACCAGATTTTTCTTTGATAAGTACTCGAAAAAAGGAATTGACGTAATCGGACACCGCCCTAAAAAAGTGCCCTCTTCATCCAGAATTCTTTCTGACTGTTTGATGTCCCAAACATAACCTGGAGGTAGTTCCTCCGTTTCCTCAACATATTGAAGAAACTCCATAAGCAATTTTTCCTTGAATTTACGTCTAGACTCGGTAATTACTAAGGTTTTCAAAAAGTCTTGAACGACGCCTTTCACGAGGTTCTTTCTAACCTGCATTCCCGAGCAAAGTGTAACTAGGTAGGTAATTCGACCCCTAACCATTTGTAAATTTCTTTTTGTTTACCAGTAAGCTCACTTATACGGCTTTGGCGACCTGGAACATC
>MCHG01000256.1_pt1 | contig 22128 bp, 19 predicted proteins | sample 787351 | NCBI WGS metagenome assembly MCHG01 (sample SAMN05430296, study PRJNA330682) | permafrost metagenome | biome: Cold desert; feature: permafrost; material: soil; isolation source: enrichment culture inoculated with soil incubated with H2/CO2 at 20 degrees... ... | reverse complement strand
GTTACAATGGTTTTTTACATTGCACAGTGTTACACTTTTGCAGTGCACAATGCTACACTTTTATATTACACTAAACACTTAGCTATGATACAAGAAGATGATCAAATTAAAGATAACAGTAAAGAGGAATTAAAAGAGATTCAAATCAGTGATATTGATAATAGTGATATTGATAATAATAGAGTATACGCTGCTTTGGCATATGTCATATTCTTTTTACCATTAATTCTATGTGGCGATTCCACATTTGGAAAATTTCATGCAAATCAAGGTTTCATTCTCTTTATAGGTTGTGTTATTGTAAGTATTGCAGGTTCGGTTGTACCTTTTATTGGATGGTTACTAATACGACCTATTGGATCAATAGCAATACTTATATTTGCAATACTAGGGATTATAAATGCGCTAAAAGGTGAAATGAAAAGGCTACCTATAGTAGGCGACATTGATATTATTAAGTAAATGTTTTGATTTTTAGAAGACACAATAAAATCTTCCGAGTTTCGGAAGATTTTTTTTCTCGGTAATACGATAACCATTTAGACCCATAAAAATCGGGTGTTTGATTATTTGCAACATATGATACAATAAAGAAGTTCTTCATTAAACTAATGGATAATTATCTTTATAAAATTCTACTTCTTGCGAAGCCAGAAGTTACCTTAACTTTACACTTTACACTTTACTCAATTAGCTGTAATGCTTATTCTTCCAGCTAGGGTTTTCAATAGATAACTAGACATAGTACAAAAATAGATAAAGAACATAGAAAGGGGTTTTGGAATTGAAATTAATATCATGGAATGTAAATGGAATTCGGGCGGCTATAAAAAAGGATTTTATGGGATTTTTCCAAGAGGTAAATGCAGATATATTTTGCCTTCAAGAGACAAAGTTGCAAGAGGGTCAATTGGATTTACAATTAGAAGGGTATCATCAATACTGGAATTACGCAGAGAAAAAAGGGTATTCTGGTACAGCGGTTTTTACTAAAGTTGAACCGATCTCTGTAAAATATGGTATAGGAATAGAAGAACACGATAGAGAAGGAAGAGTAATTACATTAGAGTATGAAGACTTCTTTTTCCTCACCATCTATGCGCCTAATTCTCAAAGAGGGCTTGCAAGACTAGACTATAGAATGGAGTGGGAAGATGCGCTACTTACCTATTTCAAGGAATTAGAAGCCAGCAAACCCATTATATTTTGTGGCGATCTCAATGTAGCCCATAAGGAAATCGATATTAAAAACCCAGCAGCAAATAAAAAAAGCGCAGGTTTTACAGATGAAGAGAGAAGTAAATTTGACAACATTGTAGAAAATGGATTTATAGATACTTTCCGCTATTTTTATCCAGATAAAGAAGATGCCTATACTTGGTGGTCTTATATTACGAAAGCTAGGGAAAGAAATGTTGGTTGGAGAATCGACTATTTCTGTGTGTCTAAAGGCTTAGAAGAAAAAATAGTAGATGGTGAGATTTACCCTGAAGTTCTAGGTTCAGATCATTGCCCCGTAGGACTTGTCCTGTTGGATAGATAGGGTATTTGTAAATATTTAAAATCACGCCAGATAAATTCACATATTATTATAACCGAAGGTAATCCTAAAAAGTAAGCAAAATCCTATTTTACTAAAGAATTGTTTATTTATCAAATAATAAGTAGGTGATATTTTGATAACAGTAACCCTATTAGGTAGCGGCGGTGGAATGCCGATGCCACAACGATTTCTTTCATCTTTGATTATTCAGTATAAAGGAAGAAAAATACTTGTTGATTGTGGAGAAGGAACCCAGGTAGCCATGCGGAAGGTAAACACTGGGTTTAAATCTATTGATATTATATGTATTACCCATATTCATGGGGACCACCTCTTTGGATTACCAGGGCTTCTAATGACTATGGGGAATAGCGATAGACATTCACCTGTAACCATAATAGGATGTGAAGGGATTTCTGAAGTAGTGAAAGGACTTATGAGTGCAATTTCATATTTGCCTTTTGAGTTAAACATCATAGAAAATCCAATAATACCTTTAGAAATTATTTGTTCTCCTGATGGACTAGAGGTAAAAGAACATGGCAAATCACAAGTTCATGAAATAATTATTTCTACATTAGAATTGGAGCACTCTTCCCCATGCCTTGGATACGGTTTTCATGTGATTAGAAAACCAAAATTTTCTCTTGAGAAGGCGACCTTTTACGGAGTTCCAAAAGGAATATGGGGAAGATTGCAAAATGGGGAAGCCGTTATATATAATCATATAAAGTATGAACCCAGTATGGTATTAGGAGAAAAGAGAAAAGGCATAAAGATAAGTTTTATCACAGATACTCGACCAATAAAAACAATATCAACATTTATACAGGAGAGCGACTTATTTATCTGTGAGGGCACCTACGGAGACAATAATGACATAGAAAAAGCGATAAAAAATAAACATATGACGTTTCAAGAAGCAGCTAAGCTTGCTAAAGAAGGAGACGTTAAAGAACTTTTGCTTACTCATTTCAGTACTGCCATTGGTCAACCTGAAGATTATAGACTCAATGCACAAGCTGTATTTAACAATACTATAATAGGTGTTGATGGATTAACAAAGACATTATCGTTTTAATATCTTGTTAGTAGTTTAAAAATAAGAGTAAAACCATGATTTCACTGTACTACTTTAAAAAGCATGAATTTATTTTGTATAAGATCAAGTTTAACCGTAGATACTAATCTATGATTTAAGAGGAGGTGTATTTATGAGTTGTACTAGTTTAAAAAAACGATTAGAAGCACTTAAGTCTCAAGGCAGTTTAGATTTTAATGCTGCAATGGTCTTATACAATGATGTTAATGGATCTGTGGATGCCCATAGAATTGAATTGCAACAATTGAGGAACGAGGGTAATCAACAAGAGATAAGTAAGTTGGAAGACCATATCAAAGATGGTGAACGAATGATTAATGAGCTGAAAGATATGAACTTACATTAATTTGTGGTTATCTAATAAAACGAGAAATAGTGATTACAATCCACATATCACTTTCTCGTTTTATTTTTATTTATATTAAATCATAGTAAAAGCTACGAAAGAACGACAGAGTTTACTTAAATTCTATTTCTAATTCTCGCTTTATAAAATTTTATTGCTAAGCTAAACATATAATCAAAGAGAATAAATAAAGGCTGGATGCCTATATAAAGAGCCCATAGGGGTAGGATTGATGTTGTACTACCAAATAATAATTTACTAGCTAGTAAATATGTTCCAACCATTGCAATATTAAAGGATAATAGCTTTAAGATCCATTCTAAGAATAAGTTATTCAATTTTTCTATTAGACTTTTTAGGATTCCATAATAACCAAAGTAAACTACGTATAATATGACAATAACTTTATTTGGCACTAAAATCAGACTCAAAAGGGATGTTGCTATGTATACTAGAAGAGATTGTTTTATGCCATAGTCCAACACGATTATCCCAAGTAAAAATGAACTAAGTGCTAAAAATAATAATTTATTTGTGGGTAGAATCCCTGTACAATACAAAGATACTACGGAGAGTAGGGTGATCATCCCTCCATAGGCAATTGACTTTGTCTTATTCATTCTAAAACCTCCTATATTAACAACAACTGATTAAATCTCCTCCTAATGATTCACAACAACAGTCACTACATAGCATACAAGAGCAGGTATCACATAATGAATTATTTCCATATCCAGAACCTGAACCCACATCCCTGTAGCTGTTGTTTCTGTATCCCATGTTATTTAAAGAAGAACGGTATTCTTGATTAGAGGGGTCCATACTTACTGCTAACTGTAAATGTTGTTGCGCTTGGTCATACCAGCCTTTACGTTGAAAGATGATTCCTTTTAAGAAATTCCACTCTGCATTTTTCGTAGTGATGGAGTCGAGTTTTTGCTCAGCTCCGTTAATATCTCCACGCTGTATCATATTTCTAATTTGGTTATAATCCGTAGAACCTTGACCATTACTATATTGCTGATTTCTACCAGAGCTTTGGCTGGAATAACCGGCAGATCCTTTGTTCTTCATTAAAGTATCGTAGGCTTCATTAATTTCTTTCAGTTTTTCTTCAGCTAAATCTGAAAGAGGGTTATTGGAATATTGATCAGGGTGATATTTCTTCACTAATCCTTTGTAAGCTGCCTTAATTTCTTCTTCACTAGCATTGTTGCTAATTTCTAATACTTCATATGGATTTCTCAATATTATTATCCTCCTGTTTTAGAAATACCTGATCCATTTTTCTTCTCGTTCCCATATAAAAAATATTATCAAGTATTCCTTTGTTGTGTTTGATATCCAAAAGTTCATAGCTCTTTGCCATGTTATCAAGTGTAAAAGTAAGAGAAAATTCAATTGGCTCCTTTACTCTGCTTATAAAATCTTCTATAGCTTCTTCCTTAAGATAATTGTATTGAAGTAGTATGGAATTGTAGTTCCCATTCTTAATATCATCTTTTATATCAGAAAAAGCATCTAAAATATAAATCCATCTACCTAAATTATAGCCTAGCCATCTTAACACTCTGGTAGTTTTAGGATCAGTAATAAATGGAGGAACGGTTATTTCTTCCATGATCTTTGCAAACAGATCAGCACTTTTATCAACGTTATTACAGTTTTCTTTTTCAAGTTGTGATAGATCTTGAAGAATTGTTTTAACGCGATCATACTTTTGGGGATATAATTTTCTTACCTTTTTACTGGGCATTAAGAATACTGTACTAGCTGTAAGTGAAATTAATGATTTGTCATCATACCAATTATCCAGCAATTTAAAATAAATAAGTAGAATGCTTATATTTGAAGAATATAGTAGACTATCGTTTGTATCAATAATCAATTTTTTCTTTAAAGGATGCGCGATACAACCTTCTGTTCGTGTTGTAGGGTGGAGTTCATCAAGTGAAGATAATAGTAGGGCTAAAAAAGTCATGTCATAACTTAAGCTGAACCGAACGGCTTGATTGAATTCCTTTCCCATTGTTTTACACAATCCACAATAATAAGCCTGAAAAACTTCAAGTTCCCTGACTTTTAATTCCCCTTTATAAGGTAATACATATCCAAACAAATGATTCACTCGTTTCTTATAATTTTCATCAAAGTCATGTAACATTTCTGCATAGTTGAAACACTAAATGTAGAAGTAGACATTTGTATAGTGTATTATACCATATTAAATAATAAACTTTTTATTCATTTAAAATAGTTTGGGAACTTAATCGTAATTATAAGTGGACATCAAAATAACATCCGCCTTTAAGTATCATAATAACAAGATATTTTTCTATCTTATGAAGTGATTGTACTACATGATGAATTTAGGTGTATTTTTAAAACAAACGCAAACACGGTTACGCTTCGCGGAAGACAATATAAGGATAGTTTCTAAAGTTTATAACTTTGTTTATTCAAACTAATATTTTATTCGTTAGCACGAACACGGATGGAAGGAACTCAAAGAGAACCTAAATTTTCGAAACTCGCTGACGCTCAAACAGTCGATAAATTCTTAACGGTTCTCTTTTCCTTCTTTTGAATTAAGCGAAGCTAATCGTTTGCTAATGTTTTAAAAATACTCTATATAGTTATCTACTTTGATCTAAGTTTTTTAAAAAATGGATTCGTTGAACCTTTAATGAAAAAAAGACACTATGGTGTCAACCTGTACATAGTACAAATCTTTTACCTCAATCTGTAAAAATTATTATCTTTTATTATTGACTAAGACAATAATAAAAGATATAATAGATATTGACTAAGACAATAAACTGAAATGGGGTGAATGTTTGATCGGATTGGAATATATTCTGAGTCTATATAACATACAGCATGTAGAACTTGCAGAAAAACTTGGCATTAAAAAACAAAATATTAATATGTGGGTGAAGAGAAAACAAAACATTCCTAAAAAATATCTCCCCGTACTTGAAGAACTATTTGGAGTAGCAAGTGACTATTTTAGTAGAGAGTTATCTGAGATAGAAAAGCTTGAAATCCAAAAAGAAAAGCTAAAAAAAGATTTAAAACCAGTCATACAGAAACACGAGGAACAATTTGCAATAGGCGAAACCAACCAACTAATTCAGGTGCCTGTTTATGACAAGGAAGAGATGAACACCATCGAGCGAGACATTGAAAAAGCTATGTTGGTGTCTAAGTTCAAAGAGGCTTTAGATATTGTTGATCATAATCCTTACATGGATACGTATAAACTCATTGTTGAGCTTATGGGTCAAGTACAACATGAAGCTGTTTTACACAAGACAGTCGAGGCGTTAGCCCATTACTATGAAATATTGCCTGATTGGGTCAACACAGAACCTGAACAAGAAGGCTTTGAAACCGAGATTTTTGAAGTATTTGACGATCATAATTATTAAATCTGCCTGCCTGAAGGCGCAGATAAACCTGCCTGCTTTCAGCGCAGATAAAACAATGGAGGGTATTTAATGGCAACTACAGGGAACATAGGGTTTGAAGAAACACTTTGGAAAGCAGCAGACAAACTTAGAGGTAGCATGGATGCAAGTGAATATAAACATGTTGTACTAGGACTTATATTCTTGAAATACATCTCAGATAAGTTTGAAACTAAGCACAATGCCCTTTTAGAAGAAGCAGAAGGTTTTGAAGAAGATCGAGATGAATACGAATCAGAGAATATCTTTTGGGTTCCGAAAGAAGCAAGATGGAACTTTATCATGGATAATGCAAAAGACACCAAGATTGGCCAGTACATTGACGATGCCATGATTTTAATTGAAAAAGAAAATACGACACTAAAAGGTGTCTTAGATAAACGATATGCAAGACCTGAGATTGATAAAAGACGTTTAGGAGAGTTAATCGATTTAATCTCTACCATTAAGCTTCATGAAAATGGAGAAAAAGATCTACTTGGAAGAGTCTACGAATATTTCTTAGGTCAGTTTGCTAGTGTAGAAGGTAAAGGTGGAGGAGAATTCTACACGCCTACAAGTATAGTTAAAACATTAGTCGATATGATCCAGCCCTACCAAGGAAGAGTGTATGATCCATGTTGTGGTTCAGGGGGTATGTTTGTACAAAGTGAGAAGTTTGTAGAAGATCATCAAGGAAAAATTGAAAACCTTTCAATCTACGGTCAAGAAATGAATTCAACCACATGGAAATTATGTAAGATGAACTTAGCCATTAGAGGATTAGATGCCAATCTTGGGTCACACCACGACGATACTTTCCACAATGACATGCACAAATCCCTAAAAGCAGATTACATCCTAGCCAACCCACCATTTAACATCAGCGATTGGGGTGGAGATCAACTTACCGATGACGTAAGATGGAAATTTGGTATCCCACCAACAGGAAACGCCAATTACGCATGGCTACAACATATGGTTTATCACCTTGCCCCAAACGGAAGTGCAGGTATAGTCCTTGCAAATGGTTCTCTAAGTTCGAATACCTCTAATGAAGGTGAGATCAGAAAAAACTTATTAGAAGGTGATATGGTTGACGCTATTGTAGCATTACCTGATAAACTTTTTTATTCAACAGGGATACCAGTATCACTATGGATTTTAAATCGTAATAAGAAAGATAATCCTAAATTCAAAAATAGAGAACATGAGATACTCTTTATAGATGCAAGACAACTTGGAGTAATGATTGATCGCCGACATAAAGAGTTAGAAGATGAAGATGTGAGTAAAATTGCGGATATTTATCATGCTTGGCAAAATATTGATGGTCAGTATGAAGATAGTAAAGGCTTTTGTAAATCAGCAAAACTAGAAGAAGTTAGAGGACATGAATACGTATTAACACCAGGACGATATGTGGGAATAGAAGATATCGAAGATGATGGCATCCCCTTTGATGAAAAAATGGAGAATATGACTAGTGAATTAGCTGAGTTATTTGCAAAATCACGTCACCTTGAAGATGATATTAGGAACAATCTGGGGGGGATTGGGTATGAGTTTTAGTGAGTGGGAAGAAGCGTGCTTTAAAGAGATTATAGAGTTTAATCCAAGAGAAACAATAAAAAAAGGGACAGTTGCAAAAAAAATAGGTATGGATAAATTAAGCCCTTTTCAACGAGAAATTGAAGGTTATGAGTTAGTAAGTTTCACAGGCGGAACAAAGTTTAGAAACGGGGATACTTTGTTAGCTAGAATAACTCCCTGTTTAGAAAATGGAAAAACAGCTCAAGTTACTATCTTAGATAAAGATGAAGTTGCATTTGGTTCAACTGAATATATAGTATTAAGAGAAAAGAATGGAAAGTCTATTAATGATTTTATTTACTATTTAGCTATTTCTCCTAAGCTTCGCGATATTGCTATTAAATCAATGACTGGAACAACAGGAAGACAACGAGTTCAAAGTGATTTAATTGAAAATACAATAATTAGAGTTCCACCGATAGATGAACAAAAAGCTATCGCCAACATCCTCTCAACCCTAGACGAAAAAGTCGAAGTCAATAACCAAATCAATAAAACCCTAGAAAACATGGCACAAGCAATTTTTAAACAATGGTTTGTAGATTTTGAATTTCCAAATGAGGTTGGAGAACCTTATAAATCCAGTGGTGGAGAAATGGTTGAAAGTGAACTTGGGATGATTCCTAAGGGGTGGGAAGTAAAGAAAATTTCTGAAATTGGAAATTTCAAGAATGGAAAAGGGATCAATAGTAAATTACAATCAATCAATGGCAGTGTTCCTATATTCGGTTCCAATGGAATTATTGGAAAAACAAATGAAGTGTTACAAAAGGAACCCTGTGTAATAATTGGTAGAGTTGGTGCATATTGTGGTTCCCTTCAACTTGTTCTAAAACCATGTTGGGTGACAGATAATGCTATAATTGCTTTGCCAGTTGAAAAAATATATTTACCATATTTTTATCAAAGGCTAATAAATGCTTCATTAGGAAATTTAGCAGGTGGTTCTGCACAGCCACTAATAAATCAAAAGATTCTAAATAATATTGATTCAATCAGTCCTTCAAAAAATCTAATAGAAAATTTTTTCAAAGTTAATTACAAATTTATGGAGAAAATTGAGCTAAACAATGAACAAAACATAAAGTTAACTAATATTAGAGACACCCTCCTTCCCAAACTAATGTCAGGAGAAATCAGAGTACCTCTTGATTCTGCAGGTGAAGCATCATGAAAATAGGACTCCGAAAACCAAGTTTAAAGAAAAGAATATCAGCAAGAACGAGTTTAAAAAGACAACTGGTTCATCGAGCTGGTCTGAAAATGCCAAGAGGGTTTGGTTGGATTAGAAACCCTAAGAAATATGTGTATAACAAAGTATACAATCGAACATCCTTTGACATCTTTAAATTCATAAAGAAGCTATTTAAATAAAACAATTAAATTAATTGTAAAGATTTCAATTTGAACTTTATAGAGAGTGGAGTGTTGCTATGCCCTGTTTATTGACGAAATACTCCCTTAACAACCAAATACCTAGGTATCTACTTCTACCTAGGGGATCCTTCCCCGATAAACGGGGCACAGCGACACTGCGCTCAGGATGACAGTGAGTGAAAAGTAGCACTTCCTTATTAAATAAAAAAAAGCAGTTGTTGCATATTTTACAACAACTGCTTCAGGGGGAATCAAAAATGACTAGCTTCAATGAAAACTTTACGGAAGATTTACTTGAAGAAGCAGCTATTGAAATATTACAAAACTTAGGTTATCACTATGCCTTTGGTCCAGATATCTCATTAGGTGGTGATGCTCAGGAGAGAAAGGATTACCGAGAAGTGATATTAGAGTCACGGGTAAAAGATGCTCTTTTTAAGATAAATAGAGATTTGCCAGTGGAAGCCTTAGAAGATGCCTACAGGCAAATTATTACCTTTAATAGCCCTATGTTAGAGGAAAACAATCGCCATTTTCATAAATTATTGGTAGAAGGGATTGAAGTCTCTTTTAAGGAAAAGGGTCATATTAGAACCAAAAGGGCTTTTATGGTTGACTTTAATCAGGATCAGATGAAGAACAATGATTTCTTAGTGGTAAACCAATTTACCGTCACTGAAAATGAAGAAAGAAGACCTGATCTAATTATCTTCATCAACGGTATTCCACTCATATTAATTGAGCTAAAGTCTGCCAGTGATGAAAATGTAGGAATTGAAAGTGCATATAATCAGATCCAAACCTATAAGAAGGATATTCCATCATTATTTAATTACAATGCCTTTTGTATATTGTCAGATGGAATCAACGCTAAAGCAGGCACCATTACTTCCAATGAAGAGCGTTTTATGAACTGGAGAACAGTTGACGGTATTGATATTGAGCCATTATCAAAACCTCAATATGAAGTCCTGTTTAACGGTATGCTGTCCAAAGAAAGACTGTTAGATCTTATTGAAAACTTCATTTTATTTCAAGAATCAAAGGAAGAGGATAAAGATCGTAATGGGTTAAAATTAGGGGATAAAAAATCTATTATTAAGATACAGGCAGCTTATCACCAGTACTTTGCTGTTAAAAAAGCCATTGAAAAAACAAAAGAAGCGACCAAAGAAGACGGAGATAGAAAAATTGGTGTCATTTGGCATACACAGGGTTCTGGTAAAAGTTACTCCATGGTTTTCTATACAGCAGGCTTAGTAAGAGAGCTTAATAATCCCACCATACTTGTTATCACTGATAGAAATGATCTAGATGATCAGCTGTTTTCAACTTTTGCTAAATCACAAGATATGTTAAGACAAACCCCTAAGCAAGCAGATGTAAGAAAACTAACGGATAGTCAAAAATCTCATCAAGGAGGAAGTAACTCCGCCCAAATCAATGGTCTATACGATTTGTTAAATGATAGAGAATCTGGGGGTATTATCTTTACCACCATTCAGAAGTTTAAGCCAGAAGACGGGGAAATGCCAATGTTGACAGATCGGAAGAATGTCATCATTATTGCAGATGAAGCCCACAGAAGCCAATATGGTTTAGAGGCTAAAACCAATATAAAAACAGGTGAAGTCAAATATGGCTATGCCAAATATTTGAGAGATGCCCTTCCTAACGCTTCATTTATTGGATTTACAGGTACACCTATTGACTTAGAAGATCGCTCAACAACAGCAGTATTTGGACATTGTATTGATACTTATGACATGACTAGAGCAGTAGAAGATGATGCAACAGTAAGAATCTACTATGAAAATCGAATTATTAAACTTGATGCGGATCATGAAGAGTTAATTAAAATTGATGATGAGTTTGAAGAAATAACTGAAGGTCAAGAAGATAATGAAAGAAATAAGAATAAGACTAAGTGGTCTAGACTTGAAGCAGTTATTGGTTCCCCAAACAGAATTAAAAAATTGGCAGAGGATATTATCAATCACTATGAAGAAAAATCAAAAACAATTGACGGGAAAGCTATGGTTGTTTGTATGAGCAGGCGTATTTGTGCTGATTTGTATGATGCCATTGTTGCAATTAGACCCCACTGGCACAGTGAGGATATTAACCAAGGTAAAGTTAAAGTTGTGATGACTGGAAGTGCAGCAGATAATGAAAAAATCCAACAACATGTAGGTGGAAAACAACGTAGGGACACTTTGGCAAAAAGAATGAAAGACAATAGTGATGAACTCAAGATTGTTCTTGTGCGGGATATGTGGCTCACAGGATTTGACGTACCTTCCATGCATACTATGTACATAGACAAGCCAATGAAAGGTCATAACTTAATGCAGGCTATTGCTAGAGTTAATCGTGTATTTAAAGAAAAGTCAGGTGGCGTTGTAGTTGATTATTTGGGGATTCTCGAGAGCCTCAAAAGTGCATTAAATCAATATACAAATAGTGACAGACAAAATACAGGAATTGATACAAATGTAGCCATTGCGATTATGCTTGAAAAGTTAGAAATTCTTAAAGACATGATGCACGGTTTTGACTATTCAAAGTATATGGGAAAATCTCAAGTAGAAAGAATCAGAGCTATTGTTGGTGGTATGGACTTTGTTCTTGGTAAACCTGAAAAAGATCAAAAGGAATTCAAAAAAACTGCTATAGAACTAGCTAAATCTCATTCCTTGTGTGCTGCCTCAGATACAGGAAAAGAAAAAGCGTTAGAAGTAAGTTATTTTAAAGCCGTTAAAGCCAGCTTGGCTAAATTAAAAGAAAAAGAGAAAGTTGCTCTATCAAAAAGAGAAGTCGAAGCCAGACTCCATCAAATGTTAGAGCGGTCTATCATCTCAGAAGATGTTATAGATGTATTTGAAGTAATGGGGATCAAACGTCCTGAAGTATCCATTCTTTCAGAAGACTTTTTACAAGAGGTTAGGCAAATGAAACAAAAAAATCTAGCAGTAGAAATGCTAAAGAAATTGTTAGAAGGCAATATCAAAGCAATGGAAAGAAGAAACCTAGTTAAGTCAGAAAAATTCTCTGAAAAGCTAATGAAAGCATTAAACAAATATAAAAATCAGGCAATTACCAATGCAGAAGTCATTGAAGAATTAATCAGAATGGCCCATGAAATCAAGAAAATGAAGGAACAAGAAGCAAACCTGGGTATGAATGAAGATGAAATTGCTTTCTATGACGCTTTAACAGCTGATGAAATTGTAAGAGAATTTATGGAAGACGAAATTCTTAAGAAGATAGCTCACGAACTAACTTTAGCCATCAGAAATAATATCACCATTGACTGGAGTATCAGAAAAAGCGCCCAAGCCACCATGCGAAAGATCATAAAAAGACTCCTAAGAAAATACGATTACCCACCAAAGCAAGCATTACAAGCACTTAAAGTAGTAATGAGACAAGCTGAAAAAATGTGTGGTAATGTATATGAGGAAGAGACTTTGTATGATCTTGTGGCAGAAGAAGAGGGCGAATACTGAAATTAGGAATATTGGAGTTTATAACTTAATAGTTTGCCTAAATTATTAAGTTATAGTTAATTCGATATGGTGGCATTGATTTAATATATGGAATGGATGCTCAATTAATTAAATTCCCTACATCTGTATACTAATGGTTATGGATTACGCTGTTAAAACGGTATAGAAGATTCTAGTAGGAGTGGAGGATCAAAGAAAATGACGAAGAGGACGCTTGAGGAAGTAGCTCAATATGTAGAGAAGCAAAGCCAAAACAAATGTAAAGTTGTAAGTGCTAAGCCAGAACATAAATTTAATGATTTAGGTGTGGAAGTTCGAGTCTGGAATATAAAAACAGATACAGAAGGTGCATGGTGGGTTGTTGAGGGAAATTCTGTTCCAATGAACTTGTACCCACAGGAGGCGTATTATTTTTCAGTAGATGAAGTATATTCTTTCCATATGGGATTAATGGAAAGAATGAGTGCTTCTGTTGAGTATAAACCAGAAGAGTTTATAGAAGCAATTACTTTGGGAAGTGATATAGCACCACAATTATTTAGAAAACTCAAAAACATTTCATTGTTAATAAATTCGGCAATAGAAATTGAAGATTTTCAAGCTATAGGTGTGCAATCTAGAGAGATACTAATTGAGTTAGGTAATTCAATTTATTTTGACGAAATGGCAGGTGCAAATGAACAACCTCAAGCATCGAATTTTAAGAAAAAAGCAGAGCTATTCGTTCAATTTTATTTAAGTGGTTCAGATAATAGCGACTATAGAAGTATAATCAAGAAATTAACGGAAGCAACTTGGGACTATGCATGTAAAATAACTCATTCTAGTAATGCCACATTTTATGAGGCTTCAACATGTGTCACGCTTTGCACCTCTTTGGTAGGTACCTATGAAAATATAAGACAGAAAGTTTTTGATCCAGTTTCACAGTATAAATGTAGAGTTTGCAAGAGTAAAAAATTAAACATAATTGATGATGTAGTGAATGTGGATGGCATTGTGAAAAAGTGGTTTTTAGAATGTAATGAATGTGGAGAAATTACAGAGGTTGTTTTTGAGGAAAACGGAACGAATGAAGTCCAATATGTAAAAGGTGTAGAACAACAATGAGTTTTCCCAGTATACGGTATATGTCTAGCAGAAGATTTAACAGAAACACTGCTATCACAGATATAATTGAGATGTTTATATTTTTAGTTAATTTATTTCGTATACAAAAGAAGTATTCTGGAAAATTTATATAAGAGTTAAAAAAATATTGGTAAAAAAAACAAATAAACTATTGACAAAACAAAATCAATGGTTTAATATTAAACTATACCAAAAAGGTATAAATTAAAAACGCCGGTGGATAAAACAATGAAAATGACTCAAGAAGCAGATTATGCATTAAGAATCGTATTACACTTATCGAAATTGGGAATGAACAATCGGATAGATGCCAAAAGCTTATCTGAAGAAGAAGGGATTCCAGCTAGGTTTACATTAAAAATTTTAAGGAAACTTACTCAAGGTGGGATTACCAAGGCATATAGAGGAGTCCATGGAGGGTATGCACTAAATCAAGAGCCCAAGGATTTGAACTTAAAAATTGTCATTGAAATGATTGATGGACCTATTTGTCTAAATCGATGTGTCTATGATAAAGATTTTTGCAATTTAAAAAGAAGTAATCATTGTAGCATACATCATGTCTTAACGGATATAAAGACACTATTAACGGATAAATTAGAAAGTGTAAATTTTAAAGATCTTATAGACAAATAAAAATTTTACCCAAAAGTACACTAAAATAGTGAACATTATTATTTATTATAAATAATTAATTTTATTCATAAATAAAGAAATCAATCAATTATTAAGAGGAGGAATTAAGAATATGAAAATGTGTAATTCAGCAGATGTGGTTCTACAAGAGTTTGCAGCAGGAAAGAGTCAAGAAACATCGTTTAATCGGGTAGAAAAGCAAAAGGTGAAGTGTGGATTTGGTCAATTAGGAGTATGTTGTCGACTATGTTCCAATGGTCCATGTCGAATAACACCCCAAGCACCTAAAGGGGTATGTGGAGCTACAGCAGACATTATTGTAGCAAGAAACTTTTTAAGGGCTGTAGCTTCTGGAGCAGCGTGTTACCTACATATTGTAGAAACTACTGCTCGTAATTTAAAATCAGTAGGAGTAAACAAAGGAAAAATAAAAAGTGAAAGTGCGTTAAATAACATAGCGAAAACTTTTGGAATTGAAGCTGAAGACCTATATGACAAAGCCATTGCCGTGGCAGATAAGGTTTTAGCAGATCTCTATAAACCAAGATTTGAAAAAATGGAATTGGTTGAAAAAATGGCCTATGCGCCAAGATATAAGAAGTGGAAAGAATTAAACATCCTTCCAGGTGGAGCAAAATCAGAAGTATTTGATGCCATTGTCAAAACTTCCACCAACTTAAATAGTGATCCTGTAGATATGTTGTTACACAGTTTAAATCTAGGAATATCCACAGGCCTTTATGGATTAACACTCACCAACTTGCTAAATGATGTAATGTTAGGTGAACCTGTAATTAGAAAAGCTTCAGTAGGGTTTAAAGTGGTAGACACAAACTATATTAATATCATGATTACAGGGCACCAACACTCTGTCTTTGCCCATTTACAAGATAGACTAATAGATGCTGACGTGACAGAAATAGCCAAAAGTGTAGGCGCTAAAGGGTTTAGATTAGTAGGCTGTACTTGCGTAGGGCAAGATTTGCAGTTAAGAGGCGAACATTATAAAGAAGTATTTTCTGGTCATGCAGGCAATAACTTCACTAGTGAAAGTTTGTTAACTACAGGTGGGATAGATTTCATCGTATCAGAATTTAATTGTACACTCCCTGGACTAGAACCTATCGCCGAGGAATTTATGGTTGATATGGTATGTCTTGATGATGTGGCTAAAAAAACTAATGCAGAACATATTCCTTTCAGTAAAGATAGGGAAGTTGAAATTTCAGAAACAATTATCAATAAAGCTAAAGATAGTTATGTAAAAAGAAGAGGAAATGTAACCATAGATATACCAGTTCATGGACATGACGATGTAATTACAGGGGTAAGCGAAAAATCATTGAAGGGTTTTCTTGGCGGTACTTGGGCTCCTCTTATTGACCTTATTGCCTCAGGAAAGATTAAAGGTGTTGCTGCTATCGTAGGATGTTCTAATTTGACAGCAAAAGGCCATGATATATTTACAGTAGAACTTACAAAGGAACTCATTAAGAGAGATATTATTGTTCTTTCAGCAGGTTGCTCTAGTGGTGGATTAGAAAATGTAGGGTTGATGTCTCCTAAAGCAGCTAGTTTAGCAGGGGATTCACTAAGGGAAGTCTGTGAAAGTTTAGGGATACCACCAGTTCTTAATTTTGGACCATGTTTAGCTATAGGACGTTTAGAAATCGTAGCTACAGAACTAGCGGAAGCTTTAAAAATTGATATTCCACAACTACCTCTAATATTATCTGCACCTCAGTGGTTAGAAGAACAAGCTTTAGCAGATGGTGCTTTTGGTTTAGCGTTAGGGTTACCATTACATTTAGCAATTTCACCATTTATAGCAGGTAGTGAAGTGGTCTCAAACGTATTAATGAATGCAGTGCCTGACATTACAGGGGGTCAATTGATCGTAAATGATGATGTAATGGATACAGCAAATGTGTTGGAAGGCATCATTATTGAGAGAAGAAAAGCGTTAGGGTTAACAGTAGAACCAGTACCTGTCAATGCATAGGAAATTGAATATTTTGAATTAGGGAGGGTATTATGAAACGGATAAAAATAAAACAAGACCTATGCATGGCATGTATGAATTGTACCATAGCTTGTATGGCAGAGCATAACGAACAAGGTAAGGGGATATTTGATCTAGATTTAACGGATTTAAAAAATGAGTCTAGAAACCATATCGCACTGGATAGTCATAAGAAACCAGCACCTATTTTCTGTAGACACTGTGATGAACCTGAATGTGTGTTTACCTGTATGAGTGGCGCCATGACAAAGGATGCTGAAACGGGCATCGTATCCTATAATGAGGATAAATGTTCATCCTGTTTTATGTGTGTGATGTCATGCCCTTATGGGGTACTAAAATCAGATGAACTGCGTAATAAAGTAGTGATTAAATGCGACGTCTGTGATGGAAAAGAAATACCCAGATGTGTTGAGAATTGCCCAACAGGGTGTCTTTATATAGAAGAGGTAGGTGTTAGTTCATGAAATATCTTGTATTAGGAGCCAGTGCGGCTGGGATCAATTGTGCGAAAACTATTCGTTCTTTGGATAAAGAAGGGGAAATAACTATTGTCTCTAAGGACGATAAAATATATTCTAGATGCATGCTCCATCATGTTATGAGTGGTAGTAGAACGATAGAGAGTCTTAACTTTGTTGATGAAGATTTCTTTGAAAAGTCAGGGATACATTGGATTAAAGGGAAAAGTGTTACAAAACTTCAGATAGAAGACAAAAAAGTTATTTTAAATGATGATTCGATTGTTTACTATGATAAATTGCTCATTGCCACAGGAGCATCTTCCTTTATTCCACCCATCAAAAATTTAAAGGAAGGAAATCAAGTTGTTGGGTTTCGTGACGCAGAAGATGTTGAAATGATTTTGAAGGAATATTCCCATGTAAAAGATATTGTAGTTTTAGGTGGAGGATTAGTAGGAATTGATGCAATCTCTGGACTAATGGGGAAAAAGGTGAACATATCCTTGGTTGAATTTTCAGATAGAATATTACCATTACAACTAGATAAAAGAGCTGCAACAACTTATGAAAATCTGTTTAAAGAAAATGGAATACACTTTCACACCAGGGTTAAGGCAGAAGAGGTGTATTTAGACGAGAGTAATAATGTAAAAGGGTTAAAGATTAGTAGTGGAGAAGTCATTCCTTGTGAGATGATCATTGTGGCTACAGGGGTACGACCTAATCTTTCCTTCATTGCTGAGAATACAATAAATATAGACAGAGGAATCGTTGTTGATGAATATTGTGCTACCAATATTGCTGACATATTTGCAGCAGGTGATGTATGTGGAGTCCATCCTATTTGGCCTTTAGCTGTAAAGCAAGGGATAGCAGCAGGATATAATATGGCAGGAAAAGAAAAAAAGGTAGAAGATCATTTTGGATTCAGAAATTCCCTTAATTTTATGGGACTTCAAACGGTATCCATAGGAATAATTGAACCAGTTGATGATACTTATGAAGAACACATTGAAGAGGACGGGATAGAGTATAAGAAGATCATTGTAAAGGATGGAATCATTCAAGGAGCCATTCTACAAGGAAATATTTCTTATTGTGGAGTAATCACTACTCTGATTAAAAATAAAATTGATATATCAAAGGTAAATAAGAAGGTATTTGATATAGATTATGCAGACTTCTTCTCAGTGGCAGAAGACGGGTCTTATGAGTATGTAGTTTAAATTGTCTTGAATACAAAAAAATAGTAGCCAATAAAATATGAGTTTAATATATATTCAGTAGGGTAGCACTATGACCCTACTGGATTTTATTTTAATCTAATTTAATATTGTCACGCAAAAAAAAGGAGATATACATGGATACGTAGAATATGTAATGTAGGAATAATAAACTATATCTTATGAAGTGTATTTAGGAGATGGATAAATGAGTAATCAATTTGATTTAGAAAACTATGTAAAAAATGGAATTGAAAGTGTTATTAGAGGAATTATCAAAGCTTCACTGAAAAACCCGAAAGAAACTGCTTTTGTAGTTAAATTTGCATTAGCGATTAAAGAAGCTCAAAGGAAAAGACAAATCATTGAAAAAAAGGGTCAGAGCCTACCTACATTTTTAATTTCCAGTATTTCAAGTAGTTGTATATGCAAGAGCTAATGAATCTTGTCGAGATAGCTTTTCTAAAGAGGAGATGTCTAGTCAACTACCTACCACTTAGAGCATAGCTCTAGAAGTGGAGGCTTATAGTGTTACTCTATAAGCTCAGTTGAATAGTCTCAGTTTTTCAAAGAGTACTCTAGTGCTCCCTGATTGACTACGTTATACAAAAATATATAGTTACCTTGGGATACTCCACAAGTGCCAAGCTCTAAGGGTAGTGATTAAACATTTCTGAGGGAAAGGAAAAGTGTTGCTACTGAAAAACTTTGTATAACATTGACGATGTGGACCTACCCAAGTGAGAAGTTTTCACTTTGGTGTTTTATCCTTAATTGGATTATTAATTTAAAAAGGAGGTATACCTGATGGTATATGTTATTGGTTTAAATGGACAAGCACTTATGCCTACCACTAGGTATGCTAAGATAAGAATTTTACTCAAACAAAAGAAAGCAAAAGTAATTCAAGTAAAACCATTCACTGTTCAGCTACTTTACAGTACAAGTGAATATGTTCAACCTATACGACTAGGCATTGATAGTGGCTACCTTAATATTGGGTATTCTGCTATTACAGAGAGTAAAGAACTACTTTCAGGAGAAGTAAAGCTTCTAAAAGGAATGTCAGAACACATTAAAGAAAAAGCGATGTACAGAAAACAAAAACGTAGTAGGTTACGATATAGAAAACCTCGTTTTGACAATAGAAAACGCTCTGATGGATGGTTAGCTCCTTCAGTACAGCACAAATATGATAGCCATATTCGTTTTATTGATAAGTTAAAAAAGATACTACCCATATCAAGTATTATTATTGAAGTGGCTAACTTTGATACTCAGTTACTCAAAAATGCTTTAATAGAAGGAGCAGAATACCAAACTGGAGAACAATTAGGATTCTACAATTTAAGAGAATATATCTTTCATAGAGATAATCATAAATGTCAAAATCCAAAGTGCAAAAACAAAGATAAAAACCCTATTTTACAAGTTCATCATATTGGGTTTTGGAAAAATGACAGGTCTAATCGCCCAGGGAACTTGTTGACATTATGTACTAAGTGCCATACGCCTAAAGAACATAAAGAAAAAGGATTTCTCTATGGGTGGAAGCCAAAGGTTAAAAGTTTAAAAGAATCCACATTTATGTCTATGGTAAGATGGCGACTAGTTAATACTTTTGGATATGAGCACACTTATGGCTACGAAACAAAATCAAAGCGAATAGCTCTAGGACTAGAAAAGACTCACTACAATGACGCTTTCTGTATTGCAGGAGGGAATCGTCAAAGTAGAATAACTCCACTAAGCTATGAGCAAGTTAAAAGAAATAATCGCTCACTTGAAAAGTTCTATGATGCGAAAGTTATAGATACTAGAACACAAGAAAAAGTAAGTGGAGCAGAACTTTTTAATGGCAGAAGAACTCGTAACAAAAACTTAAACTCAGAGAATTTAAGGAAATACAGAGGTGAAAAAGTATCTAAAGGTAAAAGAACGATAAGAACAAAAAGATATTTTTATCAACCAAATGATTTAGTTAAATACCAAAATAGGGTTTACACCGTAAAGGGAACACATAACAAAGGTGCAAGAGTGATGTTGAAAGAGAATGGTAAATCAATTAAAGTAGAAGACTTAAAGCCATATAAGTTCAGGAAAGGTATTGTAACTTCTTAGCTAACGCTAAGAATGCAATTCCTCATCCACTTATACAAGTGGACGTATCATTGCACAGTTCTAATGAAAGATGGAAAGAAATTTTTAAAGAAGCAAAAGAATTAGGAATATCTTTTATCTTACTGGCTGGTGGGGAACCTTTTATGAGAAAAGATGTTCTTCAAAGTGCTGCACAAGTTAAGGAAATTATGTTTCCCATATTTACTAATGGAACCATGTTTGACGAAGAAATTATGAAATTACTAGATAAGAATAGAAATCTTGTTCCCATCCTAAGTATTGAAGGTGATAAAGAACAAACTGATAAAAGACGTGGAAAAGGTACATATGATATTTTAATGGACGCTATGGATATGCTTTACAAAAAAGGAATACTATACGGAACCTCAGTTACTGTGACTAGGGATAATATAAAAACGGTTACAAGCAAGGATTATTTTGAATTAATGTATAATAAGGGTTGTAAAGCATTGGTTTTTGTAGAATACGTTCCAGTAACAGAATCAACTAAAGATATGGCTCCAACTGATTTTGAACGAAATATATTAGATAGAGAATTACAACATTTAAGAAAAGAGTATGAAGATGCTATATTTTTATCATTTCCTGGAGATGAAAAATATTCTGGAGGATGTCTTGCAGCAGGTAGAGGTTTCTTTCATATTAATGTAGATGGCTCAGCAGAACCATGCCCCTTTTCCCCTTATTCAGATGTGAGTTTAAAAGATAGTACTTTGTGGGAAGCTCTGAATTCTCCATTATTTAATCAGTTGAAAGAAAGTGGTATGCTATTAGGCGAACATAATGGTGGGTGTTTGCTTTTCGAGAAGGAAAATGAAGTAAAGAAAATTATTAACAATGCAAAAGAATATAAAATAGTAAATAAATGATCCTGAATTAGGTTATAGAAAAAATTGATCTACTGAATTTTATTTCAACGATAAATGAATCAATGCCTTTTATATCCCCTCAATTAGAGCGAAGGGCAGTCCCTAGTTATTAGACCCTAGCTGATAAGTATCACCTAGACCCAAGCACTAGGTATTCCTCTGGAGCAAGTTGATCCCTTAAGGGATCTTTTTTTTCCTCTAGAGCAATTTGATCCCTAAGGGATCATTTTTAAGCTAGTGACGAGAGACAAGCGACTAGTAGCTAATTTCACTATACATTTTCAACTTTTCAATTGCACCAGGAACATATGTTCGATATAATAAATTAGAAGGAAGAGTGTAAATGAAAAAGCGGATTATATTTCATATAGATATGGAGTTGAAATGATGAAAATTGTGGTGAAGGAAATAGAGATGATTGCTTGGTTTAAAAAGATAGATATGCCTATTCCTATTAAATTTAGGCTTGTAGACAAGGAACATAAGCAGATCATAAAGGTTCATAAAATCATTCATACGAAAGAAGAAAAATTAGCAGGAAATCGGATGTATGTTTATAGATGTGAAAGTATCATTGAGGGAAATGAGAAGTTGTATGAACTAAAGTATGAGGTGGATAAGTGCAGGTGGTATTTGTTTAAGATTTAGTTGGTTAGTTAGTTAGTTAGTTAGTTAGTTAGTTAGTTAGTTAGTTAGTTAGTTAGTTAGTTAGTTAGTTAGT